>WNFK01182578.1_pt1 | contig 29546 bp, 36 predicted proteins | sample 5400281 | NCBI WGS metagenome assembly WNFK01 (sample SAMN13153350, study PRJNA577476) | soil metagenome | isolation source: 20 cm soil on Douglas fir-dominated hillslope | place: USA:California | collected 2013-09-17
ATCCGCGCCCAGATCCTCAATCTCCTGAGAGATCTCCAGGCCCAGCTCGGCGTGTCGTACCTCTTCATCGCCCACGATCTCGCCGCGGTATCCCACATGAGCCACGCGATCGCCGTGATGTACCTCGGCAAGATCGTGGAGGTCGGGGACGCCGACATCGTCTCCAAGTCGCCGAAGCATCCGTACACGGAGGCGCTCTTCTCGGCGGCGCTGCCGTCGCACCCCGACGAGCGGCGCGACGACGAGATCATTCTGACCGGCGAGGTGCCGAGTCCGATGAACCCGCCGTCCGGCTGCCATTTTCACCCGCGCTGTCCTCACGTGATGCCGCGCTGCTCCACCGAGGAGCCGAAGCTGCTCCCCGAGTCCGGCCGCACCGTCGCCTGCCACCTCTTTTCGAAGTAGGAGTCGGTTGGACTTCGTTTCGCTCCACGCGCAGTCGAAGCCCGACGCCGTGGCCCAGATCGAAGACGATCGCCGCGTCACCTGGCGGGAGCTGCTGGAGCGCCGCAACAAGGTCGCCGGCGCGCTCGCCAAGCTGGGCGTGGGCCGGGGCGAGCACGTGATCGTCTACGCTCCCAACTCGCTGGAGTGCCTGCTGGCGTCGGCCGCCACCCGGGCTGCCAACGCGGTGCCGGTGCCCATGAACCACCGTCTGGTCGCCGAGGAGGTCGGCTACATCCTCGAGAACTCCGACGCCGTCGCGGCGTTCGTGGGCGGCCCCTTCGTGGCGATGGCCGACGAGGTCCGTCGACGCGCCGAGAAGATCCGCCTCTGGATCCTCCTGGGTGAGGAGCGGCGGAGCTGGGCGGCGAGCCTCGACGAGCTCCTCGAGCACGACGCCGAGCCGCCGGCGGTTGATCTCGCCCAGGGTCTCGGCGGCTCGATGATCTACACCGGCGGCACCACCGGTAGACCGAAAGGCGCCTTTCGCGCGGCCTCCGATCCGCAGGTGACGCTGGCGTACATGCAGTCACTCGGCATGATCCACGACCCGCACGTGCACCTGGTCGCCGGGCCGCTCTATCATTCCGCGCCGGGCTCCTTCGCCCTCTTCTCCGCGGTCATCGGCGGGACGGTGGTCGTCATGCGCCGGTTCGACCCGGAGCACGCGCTCCGCCTCATCCAGACCCACCGGGTCACCAGCACCTTCATGGCGCCCGCGCTGGTCAAGCGCATCGTCGACCTGCCCGAATCGGTGCGCGCGCGCTACGACGTTTCCTCGATGCGTTCGCTGGTGGTCGCGGCGGCTCCGTGCCCGATGCGGGTCAAGGAGGAGGCGCTCCGGTACTTCGGTCCGTGCTTCTACGAGTTCTACGGATCGACCGAGCTCGGAATCAACACCGTCCTGCGGCCCGAGGACGTTCTGCGAAAGCCCGGCTCGTGCGGCCGCGCGGCGCCCGGGATCGACATCGCCCTCCTGGACGACGACGGCAATCCCGTCCCCGTCGGCGAGCCGGGCGAGCTCTACGTCCGGCGATTCGGCGGCATGTACGATGCGTACTACAAGAACCCGGAGGCGACGCGGCAGACCCGGCGGGGCGACTGGTACTCGGTCGGCGACGTGGCGCGCGTGGACGCCGACGGCTATTACACGCTCTGCGACCGCAAGCGCGACATGATCATCTCGGGCGGCGTGAACATCTATCCGGCCGAGATCGAGGACGTCCTGCACCGGCACCCGGCCGTCGACGACGTCGCCGTGTTCGGCGTGCCCGACGACGACTGGGGCGAGCGGGTTCACGCCGCGGTACGGATCCGCGCGGGCCAGGCGCTCACCGCCGACGAGCTGCGCGCCTTCGCCAAGAAGCACCTGGCCGACTACAAGGTGCCGCGCGAGGTCTCGTTCCCCGAGGACTTTCCGCGCGACAGCGCCGGAAAGCTCGTCAAGCGGCTGCTCCGCGACCCCTACTGGGCGGGGCACGGCCGGACGATCTGACGGCGCTCAGGACCCCTGCAGCGCGAGCACGTTGAAGGCGGGAACGGGCCTGGAGAAGCCCTTCAGCGTCAGGCTGCCCAGATCCTCCACCTCGACCATCGCCTCGACCGCTCCGAGCACGCGCTGCGAGATCAGGATCTGCCGCGGCTTCGCCTCGCCGCAGAGCCGCGCGGCCATGTTGGTCACGGTGCCGATCGCGCCGTAGTCCATCCGGCCCTCGAAGCCGATCGCGCCGATCGTCGCGTAGCCCTGGTCGATCCCGACCCCGAAGTCGAGCTCGTAGCCGCGCTTGCGCCACCTGACGAGCAGCTCGTCGACCTCTCCGCGCATCGCCGCCGCCATCCGTACCGCGCGCTCCGCCGCGTCGGCCACCGGCACCGGGTCGTTGAAGAAGATCATCATCCCGTCGCCGGTGAAGCGCTCGAGCGTGCCCTCGTGCGCCAGGATGAGCCGTCCCATCACGGCGTGGTATTCGCGCAGCACGCCCATGACCTCCTCGGGCTCGGACGTCTCGGCGAAGGCGGTGAACCCGCGGAGATCGAGGAAGACCACGGTGATCTCGCGCCGGTGGCTCTTGAGCGGGTCCTCGGTCTCGCCGCTCACGATCAGCTCGGCGAGCTGGGGGGAGAAAAAGCGCTTGAGCCGCTCGAGCCGGTCGAGCTGCGCGAGCTGCTGCTCGACCCGCTGCGCGAGGGTCCGGTTCCAGTCGGCGAGCTCGTCGTGCAGCACCTTGATCCGGAGCAGCGACTTGACGCGGGCCAGGAGCTCGGGCTGGTTGATGGGCTTGCTCAGGAAGTCGTCGGCGCCCGCCTCGATCCCCTTCACACGCTCCTGGGTAGGATCGAGCGCCGTGACCATGATGATCGGCAGCATCGCCGTCGCGGGGTTCTCCCGGATCTTGCGGCAGACGTCGTAGCCGCTCATCCCCGGCATCATGACGTCGAGCAGCACGAGCCCCGGCCGGTCCTTCTCGACCTTGACGAGCGCCTCGGCGCCGTTCGCGGCGGTGACGACGGCGTATCCCTTGATCGTCAGGAGGTCGGCGAGCAGCTTCACGTTGACGGGCACGTCGTCGACCACCAGGATCCTCTCGGGCATGAGCTTCGCTACCTCGGGGCGTGCCGGTCGAGTGTCTGACGGACCACGTCCATGAACTCCCGCACCTTGATCGGCTTGGTCTGGTACCCGTCGAACCCGGCGGCCAGGATCTTCTTGCGGTCCTGCGTCATGGCCGACGCGGTCACCGCGATCACCGGGATCGCGCGGGTCGCCGGATTCGCTCGCAGCTGGCCGAGGGCGGTGATGCCGTCCATCCCCGGAAGCTGGATGTCCATCAGGATGAGCGCGGGCCCGCGCTCCTTCGCGAGCCGGACGCCGTCTTCTCCGGTGCCCGCCTCGATCGTCTGATAGCCGGTGTGACGAAGCACGTCGCGCACCAGCTTGAGGTTCTTCTCGTTGTCCTCGACGATCAGGATCAGCTCGTTGGCCATGGCTTCACCGGAAGTGTGAACGTGAACGTCGCGCCCTGACCCAGCTGGCTCTTCACCCAGATCTTGCCGCCGTGCAGCTCGACGAATCGCCGCGACAATGTGAGGCCCAGGCCCGTCCCCTCGTGCTTCTTGGCGTAATCCGTCCCCACCTGACGGAACTCCTCGAAGACGGCTTCGTGGTCCTCGGGCGCGATCCCGACGCCGGTGTCGCTCACCGAGATCTCGGCGACGCCGTCCACGAGCCCGGCGTGGACGTCCACCCGGCCGCCCTCGGGCGTGAACTTGATCGCGTTCGACAAGAGGTTCAGGAGCACCTGCTTCACCTTGCGCTCGTCGCCCTTGACCTCGCCGAGCTGCGGGTCGATCCCCACCTCGAGCGTGATCGCGCGGCGGGCGGCGCGCTCGCGCACCAGCGTCACCGCGTTGTCGATGGCCTGCGGGAGATGGAAGTCGGCCACGTCCAGCTCCATGCGCCCGGCCTCGATCTTCGCCAGATCGAGGATGTCGTTGATGAGCGACAGCAGATGGCGGCCCGAGGAGAGGATGTCTTGCAGGTACTCGTCCTGCTTGGCGTTGATCTCGCCGAACATCCGCTCGAGGAGGACTTCCGAGAACCCGATGACCGCGTTGAGCGGCGTGCGGAGCTCGTGCGACATGCTGGCGAGGAACTCGGACTTGTGCCGGTCGGCGATCTCGAGCTGCCGGCTCTTCTCCTCGATCTCCTGGAACAGGCGCGCGTTCTGGATGGCCAGCGCGGACTGGGTGGCGAAGGTCCGGAGCAGCTCGATGATGTCCGGCGCAAACTCGCCTGGCGTCTTGCGGTTGATCACGAGCCCGCCGATGATGCCGCTCTCGCGGAGGAGAGGCACCGCCAGCACCGCGCGGTAGCCGGTGCGCAGCACGATCTCCCGCACCCGGCTCTGATACGTGGCGTCCTGCAGGAGATCGGGGATCTGAACCGGCTCGCGGGTCAGGGCCATCCGGCCCATCGCGCCTTCTCCCTTGCGGATGAACGTCGAGCGGAGCAGCTCCACCAGCTCCGCGTCGAGGTTCTGCGTGGCGCGCAGCAGGAACGTCTCTGTCTCCTCGTCGTACTCGTAGATGGCGCCGCCGTCGCTGTCCGATAGCTGACTGGCGCGCGAGACGATCGTCGCCAGCACCGTCTCGAGGTCGAGCGTGGAGCTGACCGCCCGCCCGACCTCGCCGAGGGCCTGCAGCTCGCCGACCGATCTGGCCAGCTCGCGGGTTCGCGCCTGCAATTCCTGGAACAAGCGGACGTTCTCGATCGCGATCACCGCCTGGTCGGCGAAGGTCTTGAGCAGCGCGATCTGCTTCTCGGTGAACGGTCGAACTTCCGTGCGGCGGATCAGGATGGCCCCGATCGGCGTGCCTTCGCGCATCAATGGCGTGACGAGGACCGTGCGGACACCGACGTCCGCGGTCCGGACGGCCCGGGTCCCAGAGAACTCCGTATCGAGCAGCGGCTTGATGTCCTCGATGTGGATCGTTTGTCGGTCGATAATCGATCGCGCCGGGGGGAACTCGCGGCTCAGCGGGATCAGCTCGGGCATGTTCACCGGAAGCGACCCGAACTGGGCGACCCGCCGCACCGCGTCGCCCTCGACGCGGAAGATCCGCGCGTCAGTCGCGCCGCACACGCGGGCGGCATTCTCGGCCACCGCGTCCATGACCGGCTGCAGGTCCGTCGGCGAGCTCGAGATGACGCGCAGGATCTCGGCCATCGCCGTCTGCTGCTCCAGCGATTCCGTCAGCTCACGGGTCCGCTCGTCGACCTTGCGCTCGAGGCCGGCGTAGGACTCCTTGAGCTGGGCGGCCATGCTGTTGAACTGGCTGCCGAGCGCCTCCAGCTCGTCGCCGGTGCGGACATCGATCCGCTGATCCAGCTCGCCGGCGCCGATCCGGGCGGCGCCGACCTGGAGCGCCTGGATGGGCGTGACCATGCGCCGCGCCAGCACGAGGCTGGCGGCGACGGCCAGCAGCACGCCGAGCACGAGGAGCGCGATCGTGCGCTGGATCGAGGCGTAGAGGCTCTCGAACGCCTCCTCGAGCGGCTGCTCGACGAAGACCGACCACCGGAGCGAGGCGATGGTCGCGTAGGCCGTCATCACGCTCCGGTTCTTGAAATCGCGCGCGATCGTCACCTGCTCCTGCCGCTCACCGGGCACCGCCGGCGGGGCGGCGAGGGCGCTCTTGACCTGGTCGAGCCCGGCGAACGTCGTCTTCTGGAGCACCAGGCTTATGTCCGGGTGGGCGATGAGGACACCCTGGGCGTCGACGACGAAGGCGTGACCGGCCTTGCCGATCTTGATCTGGGAGACCACGTCCCAGATGAATTTGAGATTCACCGCGGCCACCGTCACGCCGGCGTCCTTGCCGCTCCCGGCGATGGCGATCGTCATGTAGGGCTCGGACTCCTTCCGGAACTTCACCGGCCCGTGGTAGACCTTGCCGGCCTTGGCCTCGACGAACTCCGGCTCGTGCGAGAAGTCGATGCCGCTGCCGGTCACGTCCATGGCCAGACGCGAGACGCGCAGCTGCTCCTTGCCCTCGGCGTCGAGGTGGCTGATCTCGGTGATGGCGAGCACCTGACGGAGCAGGCGCAGGTAGTCGACGCGCCGCTGGTACATCGCGGCCGCCGGCGCGCCCAGCTGGGGCTGCGTCGTCCAGCCGATCTGGCGCTCGATTTCCTTGATGAAGTCCTCGATGCGGGAGGCCACGCCGAGCGCCTTCTCGCGCTGGAGCGCGACGAGGCCCGCCCGGTTCTCCTGATAGGAAAAGTAGATCTCGATGGCGCCGGACGCGAGGAGGGCGCCGCTCACCAGGCCGGCGAAGACGATCACGTACTTCCGGAAGAGGCGCCCGCGGGGCCTCACACGTCTCTCGGGCCGTCGCTCGACGACCGATCTTCGAAGCGGAGGTCGAACGACGCGGCGCTCATCTGGGTCTCCCGTTCACCCCGACAATATCACCAGGAGCCGCGGGACCGACTTTTCCAGGCAGCGCTTGATCTCGTCGCGACAGGCCCGGAACACGTCCTCGCCCTGGGTAGCGGGGTCGTCGATGTCGCCGTCCTCGCCGACGAATTCCCGGAGCGTGAAGACCGGCCGGCCGCGCGCCTCATCGAAGGCGTCGAGCATCTGCTTCTGGCGCGCCGTCATCGTCAGGATCACGTCCGCCTCGGCGAGCAGGTCGCGGTGCCGCTTCAGGTCGGTCGAGGCGAAGTCATCTTCGGCCAGATGGATGCCCTCCTCGCGCAGCGCCAGCCGCGCGTCGAGCGAGGCGATCATGCCGTCGCGCGCGTAGTTGGCGATGCCGCCCGACTTGACGCGAATGGCGCCGTCGACGCCGTGCCGCGCCAACATCCGCTCCAGGAGCACGTGGGCCATCACGCTCCGGGCGGTGTTGGCGTGGCACACCATCAGGACCGTTTTCACGGCTCCTCGTACCGGGACTTCCAGAAGCGCCGTCCGCCGCCCAGGTCACGCCATTCGTCGGCGGGGCGCTCGTCGATCTTCTGTCCGAACTCGATGCTCGGGGGCTGCTTGAGGTTGCTGCCGAGCGTCTCGGGGAAGAGCTTGGTCAGCTCCTCGGGGTCCCAGCGCCGCACGTGCTTGATGTGCCGGACGGCGTGGGGCTGGGCCAGCAGCGTGTAGCCGAAGCCGCGCGCGTGGAAGACCTGGCCGTTGACGTTCGCGGCGGCGTCGCTCGACAGGTAGACGACGATGGGCGCCACGTTGTCGGGGTCGCGATCGGTCCCGACCGCCTGCTCGCTCGGCCACTTGCCGGTCTGCTCGAAGACCGCCCGGCCCCGCGGCGTCGAGTCGATCATGCGCGTGGCGCCGCTCGGCATGATCGCGTTCACCGTCACGCCGTACTTCGCCATCGCGTTCGCGGTCGACCACGTGAGCCCGATGATGCCGGCCTTGGCGGCGGCGTAGTTCGGCTGGCCCGGCGCGCCGAGGGCGGACACCGAGGACATGCTGATGATGCGGCCGCCCTTCTGCTCGCGCATCGAGACAGAGGCGGCGCGAACCACGTTGAACATGCCCTTGAGGTGCACGTTGATCACCGCGTCCCACTCGTCCTCCGTCATGTTGAAGATCATCCGGTCGCGCAGGATGCCGGCCACGTGGACCACGATGTCGATCCGGCCCCACGCGTCGATGGCCTGCTGGACCATCTGGGCGGCCTGGCCGAAGTCCGCCACCGAGCCGTAGTTGGCCTTCGCGGTGCCGCCGTACTTGACGATCTCGTCGACCACCGTCTGGGCGGGGGTGTTCTCCTTGCCCTCACCGCTCAGCGACACGCCGAGGTCGTTGACGACCACCTTCGCCCCCGCCGACGCCAGCGCGATCGCGATCCCGCGTCCGATCCCGCGTCCGGCTCCCGTCACCAGCGCTGTCTTTCCGTCGAGCATTCCCATGGTCACTCCACCAACGGTCGATAGTAAGGGTTCCCTGCCTTGACCCACGCTCCGTGCATCTCGCGAAACTCCCGGCCCATCGGGTCGATCCCGCGCATGGGCATCGTGCCGCGTCGGATCGTGAAGTCGTGGGGCGCCAGCTCGCCGGCTCTCGCGAAATGGCGCGCCGCCGCCGCCGTCCGTCCCTGAGTGAAGAGCCACTCGCCGAGCCCGAACTCGGCGCGCGCCCGCTGATCGTCGTCGGTCGGCAACGTCTGCAGCGCGCGAACCCGCGCCGCCGGAAGGGCTGCCGCCTCGCCGCGCACCCAGCCGCGGAGCGCCGCGAGGTGCGCGGCCGCCGCGACGCCGGTGATGTGCTTGAACGTGTCGGTCCCGAACGCGACGTCGTTCGGCCGCACGATCCTTCCGCGCTCGTCGATCCAGAGGATCGTCGGCACGTTCACGATGTTGTAGCGATCGGCGAGCGCGTGGGTCGTGTCGATCAGCGACGGGTGCGTGGGTCTCGCCGCTTCGATCCACGGGCGCGGGTCGTCGGCCGACTTGTCGATCGCCACGGTGATCACCGTGAACCCGAGCCCCCGCAGCTCCTCGTGCACCGCCTGCCAGACCGGCAGGTCGAGACGGCACCCTCACCACGACGCATAGGCGACCAGGAGCACCTTCTTGCCGCGATGCTCCGAGAGCGTGTGGCGCCGTCCGTCCAGGTCGGGAAGCGTGAAGTCCGGCGCCTCGAGCGAGGCGAGCGCCTCCGCACGCGCCCGCGCCGTCACGCCCAGATAGGCGGCGTGCTCGTCCGGGTCGAACGCCACCGGGCGTCCCTCCGCCTCGGCCCGCTTCAGGAGCTCGGCTCCCTCCCGCGCGCCCAGCGCGGCGACTCGCCCGTCGTCGATGATCGTGAAGGTCGCCTCCGTCATTCCCTCTCCTGTCCCATTCGCTCTCCTATCGATCGGCCGGCTCGCCCGCCGGCCCCGCCCCGTCCCGGGCGTACCCCTGGGCGATATTACTGTAACCGGGGCTCGCGAGGGCGCGGGAGACGCGGGGCGCCGCGCCCCCGGCGGCTACTTCCAGGCCCAGGTCGGCTGCTCGAAATGGGCGACCCGCGTGGACCGGCCGTGGACGACGACCTCGCGGATCTGATAAATCACCGCCGCGGTCGGCGCGTGGATGAGCGACGACAGCAGCGGGACCTGGATCACCGGGCGGTCGCTCTCGGGAATCGAGATCAGGCGCGGAACGTCGGGCTTGTCGAGCTCGGCGAGCGGCACGCGGTACACGTGCGCCACCTCGGCCGGATTCGGCGCCAGCTCGATCGCGTCCCCGGCCCACGCGACGACGGGCGTGATGATGAAGCCCGAGCGCGTACCGTAGTCGTCGAGGAGCCCCAGCACCGAGGCCGGCTCGAGCGCGAGCCCGACCTCTTCCCGCAGCTCGCGCAGCGCCGCGCGCTCCGGGCTCTCGCCCGCGTCGATCCGGCCGCCGGGCAGGGCCCACTGACGGGCGTGGGCACGGAGCGTCGCGGTGCGCCGGGTCAGGAGAAAGCAAGCGCGCCCTTCGTCGTCCGGGAGGAGCACGACGGCCACCGCGGCGGGCCGGCGACCGTCCGGCGCGATCGGCTGCCGCTCGAATCGGCCGAGATTGCTCCGGACTCGCGCCCGCAGCGCCTCGTCGAACCCGCCGACTTGATCGGCCACGCTCGAGCGCGCCGTCATCCGAGGCCCCAGCCGCGCACGCGAGCCGGGGTGATCCGGAACATGACGCGGTTCGACGGCATGGCCCGGCCGTTCCAGAGACGCTCGAGCCGGCGGTACTTCGCGTGGAAGCGCTCGATCAGCGTGCGGCGCTCGGCGCCGTCGTCGAGAAACTCGGCGCGCCCCTGCACCGTGAGGCCGCGTACCTCGCCGCCGGCGGCGACGTCCTCCGCCACCACGCATACGCGCGCGTCGCGGCGCAGGTTCCGGACCTTCTGGGTCTCCGCGACGCTGATCATGGTCAGGGTCGCCGGACCGTGCAGGAACCACATCGGCATCGCCAGAGGGGCGCCGTCGGCCTGCACGGTCGCGAGCACGACGACCTCCCTGGTGGCGAGGAACCCCTGGATCGCCGCCTCGTCGAGGCGCATCTAGTAGGCGGGCAACGTGCCGGCCTTCACGCCGGTCTTGCGCACCGCCGCCACCTCCTCGGCGGCCTTGGCCGCCATGAAGCGGCTCTCGCTCGCGAGGGTCACGAACTGGTAGCCGGCCGCGATCATCTTCAGCGCGTAGGCGGCGGTTCCGTTGTGGATCCCCGCCGCGACGCCGTGCCGCTTGCAGGCCTCGACGATCTTCTGCTGGGCCTCCACCACCGGCGGGTCCGTCTGATCCAGGCGCGGCTTGCAGCCCATCGTCAGCGAGAGATCCGACGGGCCGACGTAGACCCCGTCGACACCGGGAACTTTGAGGATCTCGTCGATGTTCTTCACCGCCTCGGCGGTCTCGATCATCGGCATGACGATCAGATCGTCGTTGGCGTGGTCGCCGTAGTCGGCGCCCGCGTAGATCGACGCGCGCACCGGGCCCCAGCTCCGGTAGCCGCGCGGCGCGTACTTGCAAGCGGCGACGAGCGCCTCGGCCTGAGCCTTCGTGTTGATCATCGGGCAGATGACGCCGTAGACGCCCGCGTCGAGGATTTTCATGAGGAGCGCCGGATCGTTCCAGGGCACGCGGGCCAGCGGGATGACCGGCGTCGTCGAGATCGCCTGTAGCATCGTGACCGCGGTCTGGTAGTCGATCACACCGTGCTGCATGTCGACGGTCAGCGAGTCGAATCCTTGATGCGCCATCACTTCGGCGGAGAACGAGCTCGGAATGGACAGCCAGCCGTTCACCACCGCCTCACCTCGTGCCCAGATCTTCCTCAGGGTGTTCTCGCGCACGTGCGTCTCCTTCGATCGTCAGTTGGGAAGGTCGATGCCGTCAGCCGAGCTCGGGGCGACATACGACCCGAAAGTTGCACCACTTGCAGATTCTGAGGTCCTCGGTCTTCTCGAAGTCGGCGATCGCCGCGACGTTCGCGGCCGGATCGACCAGGTACGCCTTCATCGAGCGGACCGACAGACGCAGCTGCTCCTTGATGGCCTCGAGCCGCTCGTCGTTCCAGGACAGCTGCGTCACCTCGGGCTCGCGCAGGTTCGCCTCGAAGAGGTCGACCTTCGCGGGCGGCACGCCCAGCACCTCGTCGGCGTAGAGCGCGTAGCAGCCGAGCTGGAACGCGGCGCCGTCCGGGGCCGCGCCGCCCGTCTTCCAGTCCACGAGCGCGAGCCGGCCGTCGTCGGTCCAGAAGCCGAAGTCGGGCGCCATCCACACCGGCGTGCCCTCGAAGTCGAACACCTTCGACCAGTGCTCGATCGACCAGTGCTCGGGCGGCGTCTTGCGAATCGCCGCCACCAGCGGCAGACGGAAGAAGTTGCGCAGGCAGACCGTGACGTTGCGGGAGAGCGCCTGCCACACCTCGGGCTTCAGGTCGATCGCGTACTCGTGCTCGAACAGCGCGACCGTCTTGGGGCTCTCGCGATAGCGGCCGGCCTTCGACGAGCGCCACTCGCCGCGCATCCGCTCAACGACGTCGGCGATGAACGGCTCGACCGGGAGGTCGCGCCCCTCGGCGAAGGCGTGCATGACCATCTCGATCGCGTCGTGCACGACGCGCCCCGCCCACATCTGGCGCGACGCGAGCTGCTTGAGGATGTAGAGGCGGCGGACCTCTTCGCCGGCGGCGGCGTCCCACCCGCCCCAGGCGCCGTAATAGTGGTAGAAGTATCGGCGGCGGCAGTCTTGAAAGGTGTGGTCGCGGCTGCGCGACCAGGAAAACTCGTTGGCGAGCTCGGCCATCGGCGCATTGTCGCACGGCTTGACGCCCTCCGGACACGCTGCTAGCGTGGCGCCATGGTCGCGCCGTCGTTCACGGTCGAGTGTCCGTGCTGCAAGGCCAAGCTCACGCTCGATCCGGAGCTTCAGGCGGTCATCGCGCACGAGGCGCCGCCGCCGACGCGGTCGGTGGACGATCTCGGCGCGGCGTTCGACAAGCTCCGCGCCAGGTCCGCCGAGCGCGAGGAGCGCTTCAAGGAACAGCTCCGCGCCGAGGGCGAGAAAGGCAAGCTCCTCGACCGCAAGTTCCAGGAGGGTCTGAAGAAGGCCAAGGACGACCCTTCGCCGCCGAAGCGACCGTTCGACCACGACTAGCATGGCCGGCGACCTGCTGGGCGCCCTCCTGCGGCAGGTCAGCCGCAGCTTCTATCTCTCCCTGGCCGTCCTGCCGCGCGCGCTCCGCGAGCCGATTGGCCTCGCCTACCTGCTGGCCCGCGCCGCCGATACCATCGCGGACACGCGGCTCATCCCGCAGGACGACCGGCTGGGGCACCTCGAGACCCTTCGGCAGGCCGGCGCCGGCGAGCTGGTCGACGTCCGGGCGCTCGCGCGCTCGTGCGCGCCCGTGCAGACACACGCCGCCGAGCGCCGGCTGCTCGAGCGGGTGGGCGAGGCGCTCGCCCGCGTCGAGGCGCTGCCGCCGTCCGATCGCCACGAGGTGCGGGCGGTGCTGGCCACGCTCACGTCGGGCATGATCTTCGACCTGACGCGCTTTCCCGGGGAGGACACGAAGGGCCTCGCGGCGATCGAGAGCCTCGAGGAGCTCGACCACTACGTGTATCTGGTCGCCGGCTGCGTCGGCCCCTTCTGGACGGCGCTGCACATCGCGCACCGGCCCCGGCTCAGCGACTGGCCGCTGCGTGAGATGAGCGAGCAGGGCGTGAGCTTCGGCAAGGCGCTGCAGCTCACCAACGTGCTACGCGACGTGCCGGGCGACCTCGCCCAGGGCCGCTGCTACCTGCCGGCGCGCGAGCTGGCCGCACTCGGGCTCGGGCCGCGGGACCTGCTCGAGCCGGCCGGTGCCGCCCGCGCGCGCCCGCTCTACCGTCGCCTGCTGGGCGTGGCCCTCGAGCACTACAACGTCGCGTGGGACTACACGCTGGCGATCCCGCGCCGCGAGTGGCGCATGCGCCTGGCGTGCGCGTGGCCGCTCCTGATCGGGCTCGCGACCCTCGCGGCGCTCACCGCGCACCCGAACCCCCTCGGCGCGACGGCGCCGATCAAGATTCCCCGCCGCGCCGTGCGCGCGCTGGTGGCGCGATCGGCGTTCACGGTCTGGTCCAATCGCGCCCTCACCGCCCACGCCGCCCGGGTGCGGGCGACCATCGCCATCTAATTTCGCTTGCGCAAACGGGGCGCTTCACCGCAGGGTAAAGCAAGCGTGAGCCGATCGTCCTGACCATGGAGGAGAGGATGGAACGCATGTTCGGTGAACCCGAGCCCTGGACGCCGACCCCGACGCCGGCGGCCCCACCGGCCTCTGCACCCGCCCCTGCCAGGCCCGCGCCGGCGCCGAAGGCAGCCAAGCCCAAGGCGAAGGCAAAGGCCCGCACGAAGGCCAAGGCCCGGCCGAAGAAGAAGGCCAAAGCCAAGGCGCGGAGCAAGGGCAAGAAGAAGGCGAAGGCGCGCCGCCGGCGCTAGTCGAGCAGCTCGAGACCCAGGAGGGTCGCCGGGTCGATCCTCGCCGAGCCCACCATCGCCCCGAAATGCAGGTGCGGGCCGGTGGCTCGGCCGGTGGATCCCACCGTCCCGATCGTCCGGCCTCGCTCCACGCGCTCGCCCTCGACGACCGTCGTCGTGTCGAGGTGGAAGTAGAGCGTGAAGAGGCCGAGACCGTGGTCGAGGATCACCAGCCGACCCGGGAAGAAGAACTCGGCGACGAGGGCGACTTTGCCCGCATTGGCCGCGACGACCGGCGTCCCGCGGGGCGCTGCGAAGTCGATGCCGCCGTGAGGCGAGCGCGGCTGACCGTTGATGATGCGGCGCGCGCCGAATCCGGTGCCCGCCGCCAGGGTTCCGACGGGGTTCGTGAACCGCCCCCGCCAGAGCCGCTCGGGCGTGACGGTCCGGTAGAGGGTCGTCAGCTGCCCGGTCTCGTCGACCGCACGCTTTTCCGTCTCCGGGTTCAGATCGACCATCGTCTGCGGCAACGTGAGGCGCTCCTGGGGGAAGCTCCGCCGGGCGATCGTCAGGCTACCCTGCGCGTTCCGGGGCTCACGTCCCGGCTCGACGACGCCCACCTTCCACAGGTGGGCCCCGGGCTTCGTCTCCAGATCGACACCGATCAGCGCGGCCTGACCGCCCGCGTAGGGAAAGAACCTCAGCGGTCGGCCGTCGATCGAGCCCTCGACCGACGCGCCCTCGGGCACGTCGCGCACGTGAAGCCAGGCGACGTCACCGAGCTTCGGTTTGGATGGATGCCAGGCGACGCCGACCCGTTCGGCCGCGCCGGAAGAGCCTGAGAGCAGAGCGAGGCCGACGGCGACGACGCCGACTCGGCCCCAGATCACTCTGGACGTTGCTGGCGGAGGAACTGCTCGATTTCGGCGACGAGCTGGGAGGCCGGCGGCAGGTCGCTCTGACCGGCCTGCGCGGCCGGCGGGGCCTCATCAGGCACGTCGCGCGCCTCGAGCTTCTTGATGTAATTGGCGATCTTCGTGTTCTGGGCGACGATCTCTTTCAGGTTGGCGTCGAACTGCTTCACCGCCTGCTCCAGGTCACCGACGTCGACCGTGGCCCCCAGGAGGGGCGCGACGCGCTGGACCAGGGCCAGGGTCGCCCTCGGGTTCTCGATGCCCGAGATGTAGTGCGGCACGTTGGCCCAGAGGCTGGCCGTCGCGAATCCCTGCTCCTTGCAGATCGTGTTGAGCACCCCGACGATCCCGGTCGGCCCTTCGTATTTCGTGGGGCGGACCCCGAGGCGAACGGCCAGCTCCGGATCCGACGCGGTGCCGGACAGACGGACGGGCCGGGTATGCGGCACCTCGGCCAGCAGCGCCCCGAGCGTCAGTACGAGCGTCACCTCGCACCGGCGCGCGAGCTCGAGAACCGTGCCGCACTCCGTGGCCGGCCACGTGATCTCACGCTCGGTCTCCGAGCCGGGCTTGAAGCGAACGTACGGTCGGGAGAGGCCGAAGTGGTAGAACTCCTCGGGATCGATCTCGGCGAACTTCTCGGCCCGAAAGGACGTGCCCAGGTAGCGCACGGCGGTTGTCGCCGATTCGGCGGCGTCGTTCCAGCCGCCAAACGCCATGATCAGGACGGGCCGGCGGAGGCCCTCGGGTCGTGAGTGGATCTTCAGGGCATCCATTCGGATACTCTCCCTCGACGTTGTATGGGGGAGTCTAGCACGAACGGCCAATTGACCATCCCCCCTTGCACAGGTAGGATGTGCCAGTTTCGAACCCCTGGGGGAGGACCTGCATATGCGCGGCACTGCGCCTCCAGCGAGGAGTGGAACACTTGGCGGTCGAACACGAGCCACTTCCAGTCCAAGGAGCATTTCGACTTCTCCATGCGGAACCGGGGGGGCGAGGCCGCGACGGTCACGAAGAACGACGTCGCCATGGCGCAGACCCAGAGCTGGTTCGGTAAGGCTGTGACGGTTAATCAGGACCAGATCCTGGAGCGCTAGGCCGGGCCTCTGTTCGTCACCCAGGCACCAGTCTGACGATTCCGGGGGCAGTTTGGCGGCGGGGAGCGCAGCTAGCTATCCGCAAACCCGCTCCGATCCGCGGGCTTAGGCGTCCGTGCCGGCTGGCACGGCGCATGCCACGGGTGTCACACATGACAAATACTATGTTCGCTCGCGCGCTTCGCTCACTGGCCGCGGCAGCAATGGTCCTGTCCTTCGGCGCCCAGGGCGCCCTGGCCGCGGACATGCCGGCGGACCGCGTTCTCCAGGCCGACCGGTATACCTCTGAGAAGGGACGCGGTCTCGCCCAGAAGTACCAGGCGACGCTCCGCGACCTGAATGCGAAGGTCTACCACTGCATGCCCTGGCTGGAGGTCAAGAAGGAAGGCATCGGCTTCTACAAGCCGAAGCACATCGACGGGGATAACCGGTACCTCTCGCTGAACGTCACCGTCGACCAGCAGCCGGCGCCCGAGTTCGCCCGCCTGACCGTCCAGGAGCGCGTCTCGGCCATGTTCTCGCGCTACGTTCCGCACCTTCTGCGCTCGATGGCGACCAACGACCTGCTCAGGGACCCCGGTCTCGACGGGTTCACCGTGATCGTGAGCTGGTTGAAGGCCGAGCCGGCGAGCGGCCAGCAGGCGGTGACTGAGACGGCCGCGGCCTTCGTTCCCAAGCCGCTGGCCGCCGACTTCCTGAAGGGCCGCGCCAGCCTCGTCCAGCTCGCAGATGGCTCGCACGTCATCGCCTGGGACGGCGAGACCAAGCTCGGCCAGATGAAGCCCAAGGCCTGGGCCGACGACTTCGTCCTGACGTACAAGGTCGCGGGCTACACCCCCGACCCGAAGACCTCCTGCCAATAGACTAGAGCCCTCTCGCCCGGGCGGGCGCTCACGCCCGCCGGGGCTGGAGGGCGGTTCGAACCTCTCGCGCGATCCGCTTCAGCGCCTGTGCCGATTCACGTTCCGGCGCGGCGACCACGAAGGCCTCTCCCCGGTCGGCGGCGACGGACAGCGCCGGATCGAACGGCACGCTCCCGAGGAAGGGGATTCCCGCGTCGGCGGCGAGCCGCGAGGCATCCGGCCCGGGAAAGAGACCGGCCATGTTCTCGACGAGCCCCAGCACCGGCGCCCTCGTGGAGGCGGCCGCGGTCACCGATCGGCGGACGACCAGCTGCGACACCTCGGACGGGATTGTCACCACGATGATCCCGTGAAGCGCCGGCGCGAGGCCCGCGACGGTCGCCAGCCGATCGGTCCCGGGCGGCAGATCGAGGAGCAGCGCGTCCAGCTCGCCCCAGTTCGTATCGGCCAGGAACTCGCGGACGGCGTTGGCCTCCATGGCCCCGCGCCAGGTGTGCGCTTCCTCCTGGAGCGGCGAGTCCCAGGTGAGCGGCGCGGCGTCGTCGGCCAGCAGCAGGTCCATCGACATCACCTTCACGCCGAGCGCGGTCACGGGCGGATCGACGCCGCCGTCGGCCAGGACGAGCTGCCGGCCGCGCACGCCGAGAATCTTGGCCTGGGTCGGGCCGTTCAGATCGGCGTCGAGGACCCCGACCTTCCATCCGTCGAGCGCCAGGCAGCACGCGAGATTCGCGGTGAGCGCCGACTTGCCGACGCCCCCCTTGCCCGACACGATCGCGACCACCGATGCGACTGACGCGAGCCGCCGCTTGAGCTGGTCCTGCTGAGCCTCGACCTGACCCGCGATGTTCGAGCCGCCGTCGCCCGCCACGTCCCGGTAGCGCTTCACGCGGTCTCCTCCGCCCAGGCCGCGCGGCCGATCAGGAGCAGCGCCATCACGGTGACGAGCAGGAACACGAGCGCGCCCGCGCGGAAGGTGACCTCGCCGCCCCACGGCGCGGACACGGTGGCGGTCTCCGGCCGCAGGACGACCTTCAGGACGTGCCACGCCCGCAGGGCCATGAACAGGGTGAGAACTCGCGCGAAGTCGCGCCGGGAGAGGACCCAGCGCTCGAACCACGCCCGGCGGCGCGCGAGGAGGTACGGGATCGCCACCACGAAGACGAGCCCGAGAACGATCCACACCACGCCCGGCTGCATCATTCGTTCGCCGCGGACGCCGATTCCATGCGCGGCGAGATAGACGCCGCCGATCCAGTAGATCACGCCGTAGGTCAGGTACGCGCGCGCGGCGACATCGAACCGATTCCTCACGGCTGGGCCCGGAATCGCGAGCCCCACTTCGAGCGGACGTCGGCGAGAAGCTCCCGGGTGATCGTCGTTTCGCCCCGGCCGCGCGCATAGGCCTCGACGGCCTTGATCACCATGCCGCGCGCGAACGAGGGGATCGCCTGAAGCCGCGCGCGCGCCTCCTCGTCCCAGACGAGCTCGTAGTCCACCGGCAGGCCGAAGGTGAGCGACGCCGGGAGATCGATCGGCGCCCCGCCGTGAGCGCCGGGCTGGTAGCCGCACGCCGGGTCCTCCGCGAGGTAGTCGCCGTGCGTCGCGTAGGCGCGGCAGCGGCAGCCGCCGCAGATCTTCGAGAACTCGCAGACGCCGCAGCGCCCGCCGAGCCTGGGATCGCGCAGGTCACCGAACACCGGAGCCGTCCGCCACAGGTCCGCGAAGGACCCCTCGCGGAGATTCCCCGCCGCCACCGGCATGTAGGGGCACGGCGTGACGTCGCCCTCGGGTGTGATCCGACAGTAGTACTTACCGGCCGGGCACGAGCCGTGGGCGTAGTTGCGGAGCAGCGGCGAGGAGGGATTCATCTCGTAGAGGATGCGGCGAAAGTGCGGGGCGCACTTCGCGCGGATCAAGAGGCCGTCGGCGCGGCCCACCGGCACCGACCACGGATCCTCGAACTTCTCGGCGCTCCGCCGCTCGCCCAGCCCGAAGAGCGTCTTCACGAACGAGGGGGGGCCGCTGCCGACGCCCTGGACCCGGGCGAGGTAGGTCAGGATTCGCTCGTAGGCCTCGGGATCGATGTCCGTCATGTTCTTGCCGCGGCCGGTCCGCACGAGGAAGAAGAAGTTCAGGACCTTCGCGCCGAGCTCCTTCGCCAGGTCGATCATCGCCGGGACCTCGGCCACGTTCCAGTCGGTCACCGACATGTGCAGCGAGAAATCGAGGCCGGCGTCGCTCAGCACGCGGGTCGCCCGCACCGCGGCGTCCCACGAGCCCCGCAGGTGGCGAAACGCGTCGTGCTTCGCGCGATCGGTGGAGTCGAGGCTGATCGACGCGCCGAGGACCCCGTGGGCGCGCATGAGCTTTGCCTCGGGCTCGCGCAGCAGGACCCCGTTGGTGCCCAGCACCGTCGTGAACCGCTTCTCCGCCGCGTAGGCGGCGATGTCCCAGATGTCCTTCCGGAGCAGCGGCTCGCCCCCGGTGAGGATCAGGAAGACGTTCGGGTTGACGAGCGCGATCTCGTCCATCACGCGCCGGCACTCCGCCGTGGACAGCTCGCCCCGCGTGTCGGCCCCCGCGAACGCCGACATGTAGCAATGCGAGCACTCCAGATTGCACCGCTGCGTGAGATTCCACGACACGGAATACGCCGTGTACGAGGTTCCAACAGTCGACCGTGTGTCCTCTGCTGAATGCGCAGTCGGCGGCGCTGCTGGCGACGCAGCCGATCCCGGGGGAGGTGACGAGGAATCAGTCACGACGGGAGGCCTGACCGGAGGCCACGCGGACGTGGCAGTTGGGATCCATGGAGGCGCGGGGGGGCCGGAATCCGTGTAGTCAGCGTTGCAGTCACGTGAAGCACGAGGACCGGCCCCCGCGCCTATCGCGGTTTCTTGTTCGACACGTACCCGGCGATGACTTCGTTCATGGTCTCGCGAGCGTGCCCGAGCCCCTCTTCACAAACCGCAAGGTCGATCGTGGTGACACCCTTGGCGGCCGCCACCCGCTCTACTTCCTCGCGCGTCATGTCGCGCATGAACCCCGCGGGCACGCGGTTGAGCCGCGCTGTCGCGTCCTCGGTCCACGCGAAGCGGGCGCCGTCGCCGGCCGGCGCCGCCGCGACCACCTCGGCCGGCTCGAACTTGGTCTTCGCCAGCAGGGTGTCCCAGCCCGCGCCGAGCTTCTCCCGCCCGACGGTCTCCTCGATCATCGGCAGCGCGAGCTGACAGGTGATGACCGGAATCTTGCGCGAGCGCGCGTACTTCTCGACCCGCGCCTTGGCGCGACGCCGCAGGTACGCGTCGGTCACCTCGCGCAGCGCATCGCGCGCCTCGGCCGACCACTTCACCTGGACGCCGGGCAGCGCCTCCTCCGACTCGATGCCGCCCTCCTGGGTCGCGATGGCCTCCACCGCCTCCCGCGAGATCGTCTGAAACTTGTCGGCGCCGGCCCTGCAGACCGGACACGTGACGACGGGATTGGGGCCCTTGACCGTGTAGCCGCAGATGGAGCAGATGGCCGTGGCCGCCTGGGACTCGGCGCGAAGCTGCGCGACCGCGACGTCCTCGGCCAGGATCTGCATCCGCTCGGCCATCCGCGTCGGCATGAAGATGGCCATCGCCTCGTCGATGACTTTGTTGGTGACGACGGTGTGGCCCTGCTCGATCGCGTAGCGCAGGAGCGCCGTGCGCGCGACGCCCTTCACCTGCGGCGGTACGCGCTCCATCCGCGCCTCCGCCTCCTCCGTCCAGGAGATGATCTCCTCGGCCTTGACGTCGAGCGGCGGATAGAACTTGCCGCCGGTGAGCAGCACGTTGCACGGCGCCAGCCGCAGAATGTTCTCGGTATTGGAGCCGAGGTCGGCCTCGTTCTCCTCCGAGTGCACACCGACCCGCCCGAGGATGAGGAGCCACGGCTGCTCCTTGCGGACGAAGGTCAGGATCTTCTCGAAGCACTTGCCGTCGAGGAGCGTGATGGCCAGCTCCACCCCCACCTCGGCGGCGAGCTTCCGGGCGATCTCGAGGTGCGACTGGTAGATCTTGGCGAGGCCCGTGTCGATGATCTCCTCGTGGAGCTGCTCCTGCTCCTTGAAGCGGAAGATCTTCGACGCCTTCTCGTTCAGCACGCCGACGATGCCGTTGAACATCGCGTAGTGGAGGTACGGGTCGTAGACCGCGATGGCCTGAAGCGGCCGGTGGAGCGCCTTGGAGAGCTCGATGCCGAGCCGGAGGCCGTTGAAGGACTGCGGCGAGCCGTCGAGGCAGACGACGATCGCGCCCTGCTGGTCCTTCAGCGCGTCGGTATTGCGCACGATCAGCGTGTCGCGGGCCACGCGCCGGACGAACCGCTCGGTGACGGAGCCGAGCTGGCTGTCCTTCACCGCGCCCATGCCGAGGGCGCCCATCACCACCAGGTCGTAGTCAGAGGCCTGGCAGTCCTCGATGAGGACCTTGTAGTGCTTGCCGTCGATCATCTTCGGCTCGAAGTCGAGGCCGGCTTCCGTGGCCTTCTTCGCCATCACGTCCAGGTACGACTCGGAGATGAGCTGCAGGCCCATCGCGATCAGCGAATCGTGGATCTTCCGCTGGCGCTCGAGCTCGGTCTCGTCCTTGTATTCCTCGGGAAGCGTGTATTCCATCTGCTTGAACCGGTAGTCGTGCAGTCGCGCGGCGTACACGTGAATGCCGGTCAGTCGGGCGCCGCTCGTCCGGCCGAGCTCGACCGCCACGTCGATCGCGCGGTTCGAGTGATCCGAGTTGTCAACCGGAACGCAGATGTGCTTGAACATGCAATCCCCCTGTCTAGCTCGTGCTACCGGATCAACGCAACTCGTACTCGACCGTCGCCGTGGCCTTCGGCGCGATCGTCAATTCTTTCGTCACGGTCCGCGGCTCGTCGTAGAGGGGCCGCCCGTCCTTGTCGTTGCCCTTGGGCCGGAAGCCGGCATGCCACATCGTGACCTTGTACGTCCCCGGCGGCACATCGCCGATGCGGAACGCGCCCGCGGCATCGGTCACCGCCACGTACGGGCTGTCGTGAACGAGCATCCAGGCGAACATGTGCGGGTGCGCGTCGCACAAAACGCGCACCACGCCCGGCTTCCCGAGCCGCTTCGTGATGTCGATCATCTGGTCCTTGTTCGGCAGCGCCAGGTTGAAGACGGTGGGCTGGCCGAGATATCCGTGCGTGTTGTGGAGAATCGGGTCCAGGTTGCGCACCCGCACGCGATCGCCCGGGACTACGGCCGTCACGTGGCCGACGAAGACGCAGTTCCGGTTGTCGACGATGACGTCGCCCGTGCCCTTCTTGCCGCGGGTGACGCCTTCGATCATGATCACGGTGTCCCGCACGCCCCGGTCCGGGCCGACCAGCAGCGCCTCGGACGGCTTCTGGTCCCCGCACACGTCACGGTTCTTGTTCACGGGAATCGGGCTCAGCGTCGGCGGGGTGCCGACGAACCGGACGACCCCCGTCACGGTGCCGCCGTCCTTCACCGTGATCGCCTCGTAGGCCCCGACCGGCGCCGCGAGCGCGAGCGCGGCCAGGCACGCCGTCGCGATGAGTCGCGGACGCCTCACGGCTCGCGATTGATCAGCCACTCGAGCGCGAGCCAGAGGCTCCGGCTGTACCGGAAGAACCACAACGGGAACACGATCACCAGGGGCAGCACCAGCGCGAGCTCGGCCGCCGTGGAGAGCGCGGTCAGGCCCCAGAGCAGAAAGAAGAGTCCGAGCGCGAGGACCGCGGTCACCGCGTAGTTGACGTAGATCGCGCCGACGAAGTAGCCCTGCGCGCGCTCGAATCGAAGCCCGCAGAGCGCGCACGACTCGGCCATCGCGAACCAGCCCCGGAAGAGCGGAGTTTCCCCGCAGCGGGGACACCGCAGCCGCAGCGCCCGACTCAGCGATGTCGCGATCCGCTCGGCCATCGCTCACGCCGCCGGCCTCGGGACGGACCACTCAGTGCTTCACCGGCTCGGTCGTGGCTGCCTTGACGCCGACCGTCCTCTTCACGACCGCGAACCCGTCGGGCAGGAGCACGAAGACCAGGAGCGTCGCGATCACCAGCGGCGTGACGGCGATCAGACCGAGGGTGCGGGCCTCGAATCGGAGATGCATGAAGTACATCGCGACGAGCGCCGCCTTGCCGAGCGCGAGCGCGCACAGCAGCGCGCCGATCGTGAACTTCGAGAGCGGCAGGTAGATCACCGCGATCTCGACCACGGTGAGGATCGCGAGGTACCAGAAGATCGCCATGTAGTTGGGATGCTTGTGCTCTGCGGTCGCCATGGCGCAGGCCCCCTACAGGAGATACATGAAGGTGAACACCATGATCCACACGAGGTCGACGAAGTGCCAGTAGAGCCCTGAGATCTCGACCGCGTTGTAGCTCGCGGCCGGCACCGGACGCCGCTTGACCACCCCCATCATCGCCAGCAGGTAGATGACACCGCCGGTGACGTGCAGACCGTGAAAGCCTGTCACCAGGTAGAACGACGTCCCGAAGAGCGAGGCGCCCCAGGGGTTGCCGTTGATGTGGAGCCCCCGATGGATCAGGTGGGTCCACTCGTAGGCCTGCAGGCTGACGAAGAGCGCGCCGCCGAGCGCCGTCAGGAAGAGAAGCACGCGCGCGCGCGTCCGGTCTCCCTTCCCCAGCCACTCGAGCGCCTTCACCATCGTCACGCTCGAGCAGATGAGCAGGAAGGTCATCGCGGCCGTCAGGTTGATACCAAGGACGTCGAACGGCCTGGGCCAGTCACCGCTGGTGGCCCGCATCGCGCCGTAGCCGGCGAGAAGCGTGCCGAACCCGACGGCGTCGCCCGCCAGGAAGATCCACATGCCGAGCTTTCCCCAGCTCTCGGGTGTGAGCGGGGACTCGGCCGGTTCCACCGCCCCGTGCATCGAGGCTACGTGACTCATGTCGTCTCCTTGAGGATCTCAGGGTCGTCTGGTGCGGTGAAACGGGCCGGGAGCCACTGCGTGAGGCTTCGCGGGCCATAGCCGGCGTAGTACGCGAGGACGCCGGCAACGGCCGCCATCAGACCGAACGGCAGCAGGATGAGACCGAGGTACGGCCACGCGTAGGTCTGGTCGCCGAAGGGTGTCGAGATGCACGACGCGCACGCCCGGGCGAGGCCCGGGGTGAGGAGCACCGCCAGCACGGCCGATCCGCAGCGCTTCATACGAGGTACACCAGGACGTAGAGGATCGGCCACAGCAGGACGACGAAGTGCCAGTAGATCATGCATGCCCGCAAGGCACCGGTCCGGCCGTCGGCGAACCGCCCGCGCGCGGCCAGCAGCACGGTGATGCCGGCCCAGAGGACCGCCGCGATGACGTGCGCCGCGTGCGTCCCGATCAGCGTGTAGAAGGTTCCGCCGTAGGCGCCCGCCGACACGGTGAGCCCGAAGCTGACGAGGCGGACCCATTCGTAGCCCTGCACGATCAGGAAGACGGTTCCGAGCGACGCGGCGATCAGGAGCCGTCGCACCAGTCCCGGCGTGTCGTCTCGCTCGGTGGCCCGGGATGCCGCCAGCATCGCAACGCTGGACGCGAGCAGCACCAGCGTGTTGACGCCGGTGACGCCGACCGGCAGGCGCGGCTGGAGCGGCGGCGGCCACATCGCCGCCGTCACCCGCAGGACCAGATAGGCCGAGACGAGGCCGCCGAAGAACATGATCTCACCGCAGATGAGGAACAGCATCGCGACCCTGATGTTGTCCAGCCGCGGGCCCCCCGGCCCCGGCTCGCGCTCGGGCCCGTCGCCCCCACCCGTCGGCGGGAGCGGCGGTATGCGGCCTCCGTTGGTGCGCCGGGCAACCGGCGGCGTCTCGGTGAGGGTCGTCACCAGCGGATCCCGATGAGGAACGCCGACACGACGAGCGCGCTGATGATCGTCAGCAGCGCCCGCAGCGTCTGTCGATTCCGCGCGTCGCTCGTCATACCTTGTCGAAGGCCAGGAGGGCGAGGAGGACCGGCAGGTACAGGAGCGACGCGAACAGGACACGCCGCGCCGAGGCCGCCGACGGCGTCAGGGCCTGGCGCGTGCCGAGCACCACGAAGGCCGTGCCGAGCAGGAAGGCGCCGACGAAGTAGATCGGACCGGCCAGCCCGATCAGCGTGGGCAGAAGGCTCACCGCGAGCAGCGCCAGGCAGCCGGTGACGATGTGCCGCTCGGTACTGGTTCCCTCGGCGTCGACGACGGGCAGGAGCCGTACGCCGGCCCGGGCGTAGTCGTCGCGATACAGGCGCGCGATGGCGAGCGTGTGGGGCAATTGCCAGAGGAACAGGATGCCGAACAGCACCCAGGCGCCGATCCCGAAGGCCTCGCGCGACGCGAGCCAGCCCGTCACCGGCGGCAGCGCTCCCGGCACGGCGCCGACGATCGTGCACAGCGGCGTCCGCAGCTTGAGCGGGGTGTACGCGAAAAGGTAGAGCCCCGTGGTCGCCGCGGTCACGAGCATCACCAGCGGGGTCACGAAGGCCCCGAGGTAGACGAGCCCGGCGACCGTGACCGCGGTGCCGAAGAGGAGCGCCTCGAGCGGCGCGAGCCGGCCCTCCGGCAGCGGGCGCACGCGCGTGCGCTCCATCCGGGCGTCCACGTCCCGCTCCCAGTACTGGTTCAGCGCGAGGGTCCCGCCGGCCGCCAGCAGCGTGCCCACCAGCAGGTGAACGAGCCGGGCATAGTCCGGCGCGCCGGCCAGGCCGACGTAGTAGCCGACGACGGTCGTTACCAGAATCATGAGGACGACGCGCGGCTTCGTGAGGGTGATCAGGTCGGCGACGACGCGACGGCGGTCGCGCGCCTGCGCGACGACGATCGCTTCGGTCGGGGTCATCGGCGCGGGCTCCAGGAGATCGCCTCGTCCCCGGCGTGAGCGGCGATCCGGCTCTCGTCCGGCCCCAGCGTCGTCGTGATTCCGCCCTCGGCCTGCTGATTCGCGACGATGCCCGAGGCTCGCACGCTGAGGGCCACGGTGGCGGCCAGGATGAGACTGCCGACGAGCCGGTGCGCCACCGGCAGGGCGATCACCGTCAGCTGCTCGCCCGGAATCCAGAGCGACGAGAACCGCGCCAGGAAGCTTCCGACGCCGAGCAGGAGCTGGATCCCGAGCAGGACCAGAAGAAGCCGCGAGACCGGCACCGCCACGGCGTCGCCGCTTCGGCGGAGCCTCGCCGTCACGATCGGCACCAGCGCGAAGACGAGGACCGCGCCGGCCAGGTGCAGGTCGATGCGGCCCGTGTGGGTCAGCAGAGCCCCGAACACGATCTGCGCGTAGACCAGCGCCGCCGCCAGGACGGTCAGCCCTTTCAGGGCCGGCTCGACGGGAGCGAAAGCCACGCGCGCGCGCGGCGCCGTCAGCAGCGCGATCGTCGCCAGCAAGGCGAAGAAGGCCTGCGCCAGAAGGCCGTGAAAGATCGCCAGTGTGTCCTGGAGGAGCACGACCCGCAGCCCCCCGAGCAGGCCCTGGGCGAGAACGGCCACGACCGCCAGCAGGCCGAGCCGGCGAAGCCGGCCGCCCTCACGCCAGAGGACGGTGGCCAGCGCGAGCGTGAGGAGGCCGACGAGCGCGCCCATCAACCGATGGCTGTGCTCGTAGAAGATACCGCCCACCATCCGCGACCACGGGAAGAGGATCATGTTGTAGCCGAACGTGCTCGGCCAGTCGGGCACCGCGAGGGCCGCGCCCGTGTTGGTGACCAGCCCCCCGAGGAGGATGAGCACGCACGTCGCGGCCAGGGTCGCGAGCGCCAGACGATGAGCCACCGGTCGTCCCGCCTCGATCAGTGCCGCCGCGCTCCGCCCGCCCCGACCGGCGGCGTCGACTGCGGCAGGAAGTCTTCCTTCGACTCGGGCGAGCTGTACTCGTAGGGGCCGCGGTACACCGTCGGCAGCGTCGGCCCCCAGTTCAGGTGCGGCGGCGGCGAGGGCGCCGTCCACTCGAGCGTGTTGGCGTTCCACGGGTTCATCGGCGCCTTCTTGCCGGCGAACAGCGACCAGAAGAAGTTGACGACGAAGAAAAGCTGTCCGAGGCCGAGACAGAAGGCCGACACCGTGATGAAGACGTTCCAGTGCTGCTGGTGCTGGAGGAACTCGTACTGCATCGGGTTGTAGATGCGGCGCATCTGGCCGCCGACCCCGATGATGTGCATCGGGAAGAAGGTCAGGTTGAAGAAGATGAACGTCGGCCAGAAGTGCAGGTGGCCGAGCAGCGGGTTCGTCATCCGGCCGAACATCTTCGGGAACCAGTAATAGATCGCGGCGAAGGCGCCGAAGATCGAGCCGCCAAAGACCACGTAGTGGATATGCGCGACGATGAAGTAGGTGTCCTGGATGTAGATGTCCACCGGCGTCGAGGCCATGAAGATGCCCGAGAGGCCGCCGATGACGAACATCGACACGAAGGCGAGCGTGTTCAGCATCGGGACCGTGAACTGCATGCGGGCGCCCCACATCGTCCCCAGCCAGTTGAACGTCTTGATGGCCGACGGCACGGCGATGATCATCGTCGTGACGGTGAAGGCCATCCCGAGCGCCGGGCTCATGCCGCTGACGAACATGTGGTGGCCGTACACGATCCACGACAGGAACGCGATGCCGATCATCGAGAACGCCATCGCGTGGTAGCCGAAGATCGGCTTGCGGCAGAAGACCGGCAAGATCTCGGAGGCGATGCCCATCGCCGGCAGGATCAGGATGTAGACCTCCGGATGGCCGAAGTACCAGAAGAGGTGCTGCCAGAGGAGCGGCTCACCGCCCCCCGAGGGCTTGAACCAGCTGGTGCCGAGCGTGCGGTCGAACAGCAGCATGGCCACGCCCGACGTGAGCACCGGCAGCGCCAGGAGCAGCAGGATCGCCGTGATGAAGAGCGACCAGACGACCAGCGGCATGCGGAAGAGTCGCATGCCCGGCGCCCGCATGTTGATGATCGTCGTGATGTAGTTGATCGACCCCATCATGGAGCCGACACCCATCGTGAACAGGCTGATGCACCAGATGTTCTGGCCCCAGTTCACGCCGGTGTACGCGGGCACCGCCGAGAGCGGCGCGTACGACGTCCAGCCGGCGGCGGCGTGGCCGCCCTCCACGAAGAAGCCGGAGAGCATGATGACGCCCGCGCTGGCCGTCACCCAGAATGACAGCATGTTGAGGAACGGGAACGCCATGTCGCGCGCCCCGATCATGAGCGGAATGCAGAAGTTCCCGAAGGAGCCCGCGAGGATCGGCATGATCACGAAGAAGATCATGATCGTGGCGTGCATCGTGAACGCCATGTTGTAGGTGCTGGGCTCCAGGATGCCGCCGGTTTCCTTGAGGATCCCGCCGAGGCCGGGCACCGCCGTCTCGGGCCACGCCAATTGCCAGCGGACCACGAGCGCGAGCAGCCCGCCCAGGACCATCATGATGAGCCCCATGAACAGGAACTGCCGCGCGATCATCTTGTGGTCCGTCGAGAAGATGTACGTTCGCACGAAGCCGAGCTCGTGGTGGGTCGCGTGCCCGGCGTGCGCGTGAGCGGTCGCGCTGGTGGAGCTCATTTCTTGGCTTTCCCCTCTTTCTTGGGCTCGGCGGCGGCCGGCTTGGGCTCCTCCGCCGGCGCCGCGGCCGGGGCCGCCTCCGCCGTCAGATTCTCCGCCGCCCACTTCCCGTACTCGTCGGGCGTGTGGACGTAGATCCAGCCCCGCATCCCGGAGTGGCCGAAACCGCACAGCTCCGCGCACGGCCACTCGTACCGGCCGGGCTTGGTCGCCTCGAACCACTGCCGGATCTCACGCCCGGGCACCGCGTCCTGCTTCATCCGGAACTGGGGGACGAAGAAGCTGTGGATGACGTCCTGGGATTTCAGGATGACCCGGACGACCTTGTTGACCGGGACGTGCATCTCGTCCAGCAGCATCTTGTCGTCGGCCGTCCCGAACTTGCCGTCGGCGCCGGGATAGATCACCTGCCAGTTGAACTGCTTGGCCGTCACCTGCACTTCGAAGTCCGTCTCCGGCATTGTCATCTTGATCCGCGACCAGGCGGGGACGCTGAGGATCGTCAGGATGACGAGGATCAGCGCGGGCACCACCGTCCACACGATCTCGAGCGTCGTGTTGCCGTGGGTGTACTTCGCGCGGCGGCCCGGACGGTCGCGGTAGATCACGATGAACGCGAGCATCGTGACGAAGACCAGGACGAACGTCACGCCGGTGATGTAGTAGATGAGGTGGAAGAGCCAGTCGATCTCCTGGCCGTAGGTCGAAACGTTCTCCGGCAGCCACCAGTCAAGCATGCTCGCAGAGCCTCCTGGCTCTTACTTCTTCATCTCGAAGGCGACTTTCGCGGTCTGCCCGGCCTTGACCTCGACGTCCTTCGTCTGCTTGCCGAGCGTCTCGTGCCACACCTCGACGGTGTACTTGCCGGGCGGGACGTTCTCGATCTTGGTCACGCCGTTGGCGTCGGTGACGCCGAAGAAGGGGCTCGGCATGACGGCGACCCATCCGAGCATCCAGCTGTGGACGTCGCAGGTGAGCTTGATCATCTCGGGCTTCTCGAACTTCTCCATCATCACCTTCTTGAACTTGGGCTGAGCCTTGTTGATGGACGGATTCGCCGTCGAATAGGTGTGGATGTTGTGCAGGATGTCGTCCGAGTTCTTGAGGTCGAGCTCGCCCCGCCTTCGCGCCGCCCTTGGCGCCCGGGACGGAGACGACGGCGTACGCGAGCCCCTTGTTGGCGCCGACCACGACCTTCTCGATCACCGCCTCGGTCCCGCACTTCTCGGTGTCCTTGTTCACCTTGAGCTTCTCGACCACGGGCGCTCCGGCGTACGTCACCGCGGCCTCGATGGTCCCGCCGCCCTGCGCGCCGGCCGGGCCCGGACCGTGGGCGACGACGGCGACGCCCGCGACGAGCGCGATCGCCAGAAACGCTCCGATTACTTTGCGCATTGCTCAGGCTCCTTCTGGATGCGAGTTATGCTCGCCGATTCGCCACTCGCACCACGAGCAGCATCACCGCGAGAGTGAGGATTGCGACGACCGGAGGAATGACGAAACGCCGGTTCGACTGCGGCTCCTCCAGCCGCAGATAGTACCATGACGTCAGCGACATCTTGGTCCCGCTCTCCCCCGCGCCGCCGTCCCAGGCCTGGAACGCGACGGGCATGAAGACCGCGGGCGCGAATGTCGGACGCGCGGTGTCTTTGGAAGCCAGCGGACGCTTGATCACGAGCCGATATTGGCCGTTGGCGTAGACCGCCTTGGCGCTCGCCTCGCCGCCCT
>WNFK01198092.1_pt2 | contig 29543 bp, 26 predicted proteins | sample 5400281 | NCBI WGS metagenome assembly WNFK01 (sample SAMN13153350, study PRJNA577476) | soil metagenome | isolation source: 20 cm soil on Douglas fir-dominated hillslope | place: USA:California | collected 2013-09-17
AAGCGCGTCTACAAGCTGGCCACGACCGGAAAGACCGTTCAACAGATCTCGGACGCCTCGAAGATCGGCGAGTTCGACGCGGTCAAGGCGCTCCAGGAGTTGATCGAGTGGGAGTACCTGAAGCTGGTACCGCCTCCCAGGGGCGCCAAGGCGCTGGCGGAGGGCCTGCGCAAGAAGAGCCAGAAGACGATCTCCCTGGCGCGGGCCGTCGTCCGGGTCGCGCTCTCGCTCGCGTTCTTCGCCGCCACGCTGCTCCTCTTGCGGATGGTCGCGCCCAAGCTCGGGGCGGCCCGGGCGGACACTCCCGCGGGGCGCGGCGCGCTGGCGCGGCTGATCGCGCGGGATCAGGTGGCCCGGCTGGAGAGCGCCCTGGAGCTGTACAGGACCGAACGCGGCGAGTACCCGCAGAGCCTGCGCGCGCTCCTCGAGGGCGAGCTCCTGACCGAGCAGGACCTCCGGTATCCTTGGAAAGAGCCCTATTACTACCGGCGTACGAACCAGGGGTTTGTCTTGCTGCCCCCTCTTGATTAGATCAGCGGTACAGGGCCCTTGTGTGGGCCGCTCACGAGGTGGAATTGGCAGAACCTTCGGCGCGACTGGAGCTGCTGGACAACGATGGTGCACGGACGCTCGCCGGCGGGCGGAGCGAGAACCTCAAGCTGATCGAGCAGAGGTTCGGGGTCCATATCGGACAGCGCGGGAACGTCTTCCTCATCTCGGGTGAGCCCGGGAAGGTGGCGCTCGCCGAGAAGTTGCTGGCGGGCCTGACCGAGCTGATCCAGCGGAAGTATCCGCTCGGGCTCGAGGACGTCGAGCAGGCGAGCAAGATGCTGCTCGCCGACGCGAGCGCGGATCTCAAGCACGTCTTCCTGGACACGATCTACGTCACCAACCGCAACCGGCCGGTGACGCCCAAGGGCTTCAACCAGAAGGCGTACATCGACGCGATCCGCAAGTACGACATCGTGTTCGGCATCGGCCCGGCTGGAACGGGCAAGACCTACCTGGCGATGGCGATGGCGGTGGCCGCGCTGGTCGAGCGCCGGGTGAAGCGGATCGTGCTGTGCCGTCCCGCGGTGGAGGCCGGCGAGAAGCTGGGCTTCTTGCCTGGGGACCTGGCCGAGAAGGTCAGTCCGTACCTCAGGCCGCTCTACGACGCGCTCCACGACCTGATGGACATCGACCGGGCGCAGGAGCTGATCGAGCGCGGCACCGTCGAGGTGGCTCCGCTCGCGTTCATGCGCGGCCGCACCCTCAACGACGCGTTCGTGATCCTCGACGAGGCGCAGAACACGACGACCGAGCAGATGAAGATGTTCCTGACCCGGCTTGGCTTCGGCTCCAAGGCGGTGATCACGGGAGACCGGACGCAGATCGACCTGCCTTCCGGCAAGGCCTCCGGGATGATGGACGCCACGCAAATCCTGCAGGATATCGAGGGGATCCGGTTCTGCGAGTTCACCGACCGGGACGTGGTGCGGCATCCCCTGGTGCAGGAAGTGGTGCGGGCGTACGACGCAGCGCAGGCGCGGAAGGAGGCGGAGCAGGCTGCGAAGAAGGCGTAGCGGGGCTCGGGGGTCGCGTTCGCGGGTTGCCAGAGCGCCGAGCCCCAGACCTTGGTTTCCCCCCCTCCTTCAGCTACAAGCCCTTCATGTTTGCCGCCTTCTTGCTTCTGGCCGCCGCCCACGGCCCCCTGACCTTCATCGAAGACGACTACGCAAAAGCTCTCGCGACCGCTCGCGCCCAACACAAACCCCTGTTCGTCGACTTCTGGGCGACCTGGTGCCACACCTGCCTGTCGATGCAGCGGTTCGTGCTGGCGGACCCCGGGATGCAGCCGGTGGCGGACGCCGTGGTCTGGGCTTCGGTGGAGACCGAGCGCGAGCGGAACAAGGCGGTGGTGGAGAAGTACCCGATCGACGCCTGGCCGACGTTCCTGATCGTCGACCCGGACGGCGAGGCGGTGCTGGGGCGGTTCCTCGGCGGGGGTTCCGTGCACGACCTGCGGGCATTCGTCCAGGACGGGGTGCGCGCCTACCAGCAGAAGGGGAAGCCGAAGGACCCCGCCTGGGCGGCGCCCGCCGCTTACGGGAAGGCGGTGCAGCTGAGCAAGGCGGACGATCCGCAGCGCGCCGAGCGCCTGAACCTGTACATGTCCGCGCTCATCAAGGCCAAGGATGTCCGCACCTGCGTCCAGACCGGCCTGCGCGAGGCGCGCAACACGCCGGACAGCGCGCTCGGGTCGGACTTCCTGGCCTTCAGCTTCAATTGCGCGCAGGACCTGCCCAAGGGCGACGGGGACGCGGCCCGGATGCGCCAGCTGGCGATCGAGCGGCAGCGCGAGATCCTGGCGAAGCCCGGCGCTCCCCTGTCCGCCGACGACCGCAGCGACGCGCTGGCCACCCTCGCCGAGATGCTGGACGTGGCCGGCAGGCACGAGGAGGCGGTCGCCGCCATGCGGGAGCGGACGCAAGTGTTGGAGGCGGCGGCCGCGGCCGCGCCCGACGCGACGATGGCGTCCACCTTCGACGCGCACCGGACCGAGACCTACCTGTACTTGAAGGAGCCGGAGAAGGCCGAGCAACTCCTCGTCCAGCGCGAGAAGGAGATGCCGCAGGACTACAATCCGCCCGCGCGCCTCGCCCGGGTCCTGTACGAGCAGAAGAAGCTTCCCGAGGCCGAGGCGAGCATCGACCGGGCGCTCTCGAAGATGGACCGCGGTCAGCGCCGGGTGGGGATTCTCGGGCTCAAGGCCAAGATCCTGCAGTCGCAGGGAAAGAGCGCGACGGCGGTCTGGCGCGAGCAGCTCGAGGTCCTGCGCTCGCTGCCGAAGAGCCAGCGGCGGCCGGAGCTGGAGGCCGAGATCGAGCGCAAGCTGGGGACCGCGAGCCGCTGACTTCTTTGAAGGCGCGGTGCTAGCTGGCTATAGTGCCGACGGCATGCAGGCGGGCGCACCTTCCCTCACATCGCGCATCCTCCGTTTCCGCAGGGTGCGTCAGGCGCTCGCCCTCGCGCTCCTTGCGGGCGTTGCGGTCAGCGCTGCCTTCCTGCTCACGCCTTCGCGGTTCACGCCCGCGATCCCCGGCGACGACGCGCTGGGCACGATCTTCTCCGGGACGTTGAAGGCGAACCGCGACTACGACGTCTCCGATCCCGACACCACGCGGGAGAAGCGCGAGGAGGCGGCCCGCTCGGTCTGGCCGGTGTACGACTTCGATGGGGCCGCTTCCGAGACGCTGCAGCGCCGGATCTCCGACGCGTTCGCGCGCGGGCGCGAGGCGCTGGCGCAGTGGAAGCAGCTCAACCCCGGCAAGGCCGCGCGCTTGACGTCCGAGCACAAGCTGGACCCCGAGGCCTCGCGGTTCCTGCTCTCGCAGCGCGACGAGTTCTGGAAGGCGGTGCAGGCGGTCGTCGACGATGAGGACTACCTCACATTGGCGCGGAGCGGATTCGATCCCGCGGTGGAGCGCGCCGCGACCCGCCTGGCGGGGCTGGCCTCCGCCGGATTCGTGGTGGAGGAGCGCGGCCTGCTCGCGGCCGACCGCGAGCGAGGCATCATCGCCCGGACGGTGGGGCGCGGCAGCGGCGGACCCGAGCAGGTGGTGCGGGACATCGACCGCATCCAGGACCTGCAGCGGGCTCGCGAAGGGGTCGAGCACCTCGCCGCCGAGCAGCTCGAGGACTTGCCTCCGCGCCTCTCTCGCGCGGTGGCGCAGCTCGTCCGGCGCGCGCTGCGGCCGAACCTGGCCTACGACGACGCGGAGACGCGCAGGCGGGTGGAGGCGAAGCGTGCCCAGGTGAAGGACGTCCTGCTCCAGGTTCGCAAGGGCGAGAAGATCATCGGCGACGGCGAGCAAGTCACCAAGACGCACCTGCTCATCTTCAACGCGCTGCGGGCGGCGGGCCGGGCCAGCGAAGCGCGGCAGGTGCGCTGGGGCGGGGGGCTCTTCGCCGCGCTCCTCTGCGCCGCGGTGTTCGAGTTCGGCCGGCGGAACCTGCGCAAGTTCCGGCCCCGGACGCGCGACGTGTTCCTCTTGGCGGTGCTCCTGGTCGCCCAGCTGCTTGTGGTGAAGGGATCGCTCGCGCTCGTTGACGCGCTGCACGACATGGTGCGCGATCAGCTTCCGGACCCCGTCTCGGGGTTCGTGGCCCAAGCCCTCCCGGCGGCGGTCCCGATCGCGCTCGGCTCGCTGCTGGTGCGCTTCCTGCTCACCAGCGAGGCGGCGCTGCTCTGGACCGCGGCTTTCGCGCCGATCTGCGGGCTGCTCTCGGGCGGTTCGTTGCAGGTCGCCGTCGCGGCCCTGGTGGGCGGGGTGATCGCGGCCGATCGGATCGGGCATGCGGGCAGCAAGAGCGCGGTCTTCCGCGCCGGAGCGTTCACCGGGGTTGCCACCGCCGTCGTGTTCGCCGTGTTCGCAATGTTCCAGGCGCACTTCTGGGCCTGGGACACGCTCGCCACCGCGCTCGGGGCGCTGGTGGGCGGCGCGTTGATCCTCCCGCTCCTCGCGTTGCTCTTGTCCCCCTTGCTGGAGGCGCTGTTCGGTTACGTGACCGACATCGAGCTCTTGAAGCTGGCGAGCTTCAACCATCCGGTGCTGAAGGATCTGATCGTCCAGGCGCCGGGGACCTACCACCACGCGATCGTGATCGGGCAGCTGGTGGAGGCGGCGGCGCGGGAGATCGGCGCCAACCCACTCCTGGCCCGGGTCGGCGCGTACTACCACGACATCGGCAAGGGCAAGAACCCGCTCCTCTTCGGCGAGAACCAAAAAGGTGAGAGCCGGCACGAGGGCCTTCCGCCGGTGGCCAGCGCGGAGATCATCCGCCGCCACGTGCGCGAGGGGGTGGAGCTGGCGCGGCAGGCCAAGCTTCCCCGGCAGATCGTCGACTTCATCGAGCAGCACCACGGCACCCGGCTGATCGCGTATTTCTTCCACCGCGCCAAGGAGGAGGCAGAGCGCAGCGCCGGCCCGCCCCCGCGGGAGGAGGACTTCCGCTACGCGGGCCCGAAGCCGCAGACCCGGGAGGCCGCGCTGGTGATGATCGCCGGCATGGTGGTGGCCACCTCGCGCAACCTGGCCGCGCCCGCGCCCGAGAAGCTGCGCGCGCTGGTCGATCGCGCCATCCAGGCGGTGGTGGCGGAAGGACAGCTCGACGAGTGCGAGATCACGCTGCGCGACCTGGAGCAGACCGCGCGGAGCTTCGAGCATTCGCTGGAACGCTTCTACGCCGCCCGCAGCGACGCGCCGCCGCCCTCGCCGCGACTGCGGGTGCTTGAATCCGAGCTGAAGCGGGCGTGAGCCTCCGCCTGGCCGGGGAGCGATGACGCGCGGTCTCCGGCTCTCCCGCAACGTCGTCCTCCTGGGCGTGGTCTCGCTGCTCGCCGACGTCTCCGGCGACATGGTGATGCCCCTCTTGCCGGGCTTCCTGGTGACCCTGGGGGCAGACGCGGCGTTCATCGGCGTGATCGAGGGAACGGCCGAAGCCGCCTCCGCGCTGCTCAAGTATCTCTCGGGACGGTGGGCCGACCGGGTGCGGCGCTTGCTGCCGCTGGCGGTCGCCGGCTACGCGCTCGCCGTCTTCGCCCGCCCCTTCCTCGCCTTCGCGCGCGCGCCCTGGCAGGTGCTCTTGATCCGCGACCTCGACCGGGTGGGGAAGGGCATCCGCACCTCGCCGCGCGACAAGCTGCTCGCCGCCAGCGCGCCTCGAGAGCGGTTCGCCGAGGCGTTCGCGTTCCACCGGGGCATGGATCACGCCGGCGCGGCGCTGGGCCCCCTCTGCGCGGCGGCACTCCTCCTGGTGTGGCCCGAGGACATCCGGCGCGTCTTCCTGATGGCCGCGATTCCGGGGACGCTGGCTCTGCTCGCGCTCTTCCTGGTGCGGGAGGAGCCGCGCGCCGCGGACGCGCCGGCGGAACCGTCCACCAAGGAGCGCCCGTCGCTGTCGCTGCTCGGCGCGATCGCGCTCTTCACCCTCGGCAACTCTACCGACGCGCTCCTGATCCTGCGTGCTCGCACGCTCGGGGTGCCCACCGTGCAGCTCCCCCTGCTCTGGGCGCTGCTCCACATCGTGCGCGCGCTCTGCTCGTGGCCGATGGGCCGCGCCGCCGACCGCCTCGGGCGGAAGCCCGCGCTGATCGCGGGCTGGGCGTGGTACGCCGTCTGCTACACCGGCTTCGCCATGGCCTCCGCGCCATGGCACACCTGGGTGCTCTTCGCGGCCTACGGTCTGGTCGCGGCGCTGACCGAGGGAGCGGAGCGCGCGTTGATCGCCGCTGCGGTCACGGCCGGGACCCGCGGGCGGGCCCTGGGGCTGTACAACCTGATCACGGGTGCCGGGCTCTTGGCCGCGTCGGTATTGGCCGGCCAGGTCTGGGACCGCGTCTCGCCGGCCGCGGCCCTGCTGCTGGGCGCCGCCCTGGCGCTGGCCGCGAGCGCGCTGCTCACCGCCAGCGCTGGGGCAGGCAAGCGGGCCCCCGCCGTCTAGCTGCCAGAGCACCACGCTGTGGCCAGCTTCAGCGCATGCGGGTGAAGATGGGCCGGGTGATCCTGCTCGACTACATGATCCGGGTCGAAACGGGGCAGGTGGTCGAGAGCAGCGCGGGGAAGGCGCCGATCGAGTACCTCCATGGAGCGGGCCAGATCCTGCCCGCGCTGGAGCGCGCCCTGGAGGGTCTGCGCGAAGGCGAGCAGGCCACCTTCAGCATCGCGGCCGACGAGGCCTACGGCCAGCGCAAGGAGGACAACATCGTCTCGCTGCCCCGGTCTCTGTTCCCTCGGAACGTCGAGCTCGAGAGAGGCCTCTGCCTTTACGCCCGCGCTGGCGCCGGCCAGAGCTACCCGATCACCGTCAAGGAAGTGAAGGAAGACATGGTGGTGGTCGACCTGAACCACCCGCTGGCCGGCGAGCGCCTCTTCTTCGAGGTGAGCATCCGGGGGATCCGCCCGGCGGGGAACCAGGAGATCTTCTCTGGGAAGGCCACCGAAGCGGAGCTGGTGTAGCTCGTCATCTCATCCTCTCCAGCCACCGCTGCACCTCCTCGGCCCTCCCCGGCGGCGCACCCCTCCCGAGCTCCCCGAAGCTCGCCCGCGCCTTCGCCACGTCCCCCACGTGCCACTCCGCGATCCCCCGCATCCTCAACGCCTCCTGCACGAACAGCGGCCCCGGCAGCTCCCTTCTCAGCGCGCTCGCGGCGAACGTGGCGCACTCCGGCCATGCGGCGCGGTTCTGCATCTGCTTGGCGAGCAGATACGCCGCCAGGCCGTCGCGCGGCCGCGCCAGGTCGAGATCGCGCAGATGCAGCAGGATCTCCGGAGCGTTGTTGTTCTCGGCCAGAAGCGGCCGCAGCGCCGGCCAGCTGGCGGGGTCCTTGACCGCGCGCATCCGGACCACGATGCCGCGCTCGCCGGCCTCCGGCTGCGGAAGCCGGGCGGCCTCCGCGTAGCGGGCCTGCGCCAGCATGACGTCGCTCGCTTTCCAGGCGGCGTCGCCGGCGTCGCTGAGCAGCTGGGCGCGCAGCGGCGCCGAGAGCTTCGGATGCGCGAGCGCCGCTGCCTCCGTCCGTGCCGCCGCCGTCGGGTCCTTGGCCGCGATCTGGGCGCGTCGCAACGCCACCAGGAGGGCGGGGTCGTCGGGCTCCAATGATGCGCAGCGCTGCAGGATCTCCGCCGCGCGGTGCGGATCGCGGGCGGACTGCGCCTCGCGCACCAGCGCGGCAACCTCGTGCGGACAGCGCTTGCGCACGATGGGCGGCGCGGCGTACCGCTGGGACGCGAGCGCCACCGCCCGCTCCGACACCCGCAGACCGTCGAGGAACCGCAGATATTCGGGGACGATCTCGCGCAGGTCGAGCGGCTCGGTGGACGCGTACAGGTTGTCGATGAACCGCGTCCCGCGAGTCTCCCAGAGGAAGCGCAGGAACGACCCGGAAGCTGTGTACGCGCGCGGGCCGGACTCGGCGTAGAAGACGCCGGGGCGGAACAGCTTTTGGAGATCCGGCAACAGCTTCAGCTCCCTGAGCGCGCGCGCCTCCTCGTGGACGGTGAACTCGCCGGACGGCCAGTCGGCGGCGACCGCGACGCCCTCGATCAGCGCCATCTGGGGGATCAGCCGGCCGGGCACCTTCCACGGTCCCCGGGCGATCTGCGCGCCGAGCGCGTGCACCATCTCGTGGCGCAGGATGGGATGCGGCGCCGGGGCATCGTTGGTGTGGATCTGCCGGAGCCAGGGCTTGGTGAAGCTGGTCTCGGCGGCGCCGACCAAAGTGCGTTTCTCCTCCGCAGTCCGGTAGAGATAGATCTCCACGCGGGTCTCCGGCTGGATGGCGAAGAAGCTCGCCGCGGCCCGGACGTCGGCCTCCGCGTCGCGCGCGAGCAGCTCCCGCTCTTCGTCCTTCTTCTCCCGTGGGAAGTACAGCACCAGGTGCTCGGTCTCGACCCGCCCGCCCAACTCGGACTGGATCTGCGCGGCCGAGGCCTTCCAGTGCAGCTTCTCCGCCTGCAGGGACATCCAGAGCGCGCCGGCTCCGGCGACGGCCAGGGCGGCGATCCCCCGCCGGCGGGGCCGCGGCGGGCCAGCGATCAGGGCCACGCCCGCGCAGGCGGCGGCGTAGAGCAGGGTATCGGCCCGGAACAGCCAGAGCGCCCGGGAGGTGGCGATCGCTTCGTCGTAGATCGGTCCGGGGTACATGCCGCCGAGATGATGGAAGACGAACACCTGCGGGCCGCGGACCACGGGCCAGAGCGCGACCATGAGCGAGGCGGCGAAGACTCCCGCGTACAAGAAGCCCGCGCGGCGGGGCGCGAAAAATCCGCAGGCCACGCCGAGCGTGCACGCCAGCACCGCGGAAGGGACCGCCAGCGCCAGGTAGAGCGCCAGGCCTCCCAGCGGATCGCAGACCGGACGGCGTAGCCCGTTGATCAGGATCACCCCCAGCGGGATCGCCAGGGCCCAGAGCGAAAACCAGAGGCCGCGGGAGAGGGCCCGGGTGGCCGAGTCGCGCTCGAGCCGCGCCGCGGCCACCCCGGGAATACCGCCGAACACCCCGGCAGCCAGCGCCACCAGCTCGCTCAGCTCGTAGCCGAGGTGATCGGCCAGGGGCAGGAAGCAGGCCGTCAGGGAGAGGACGGCGAGCAGCGCGAGATACAGCCGCGGCCCCGTTCTTGCCCCGATGCGACCGCTGCTGTCAGACTGGTCCGCGATGCCGCCTCCCAAGGATCTCCGCCAGAGCCCGCGCGCGCCCCTGCGGCTGCGCATCGACTACGAGCGGATGAACGCCTTCTTCGCCGACTATACGAAGAACATCTCCAAGGGCGGGACTTTCATCAAGACGACCCGCCCGCTGGACGTCGGAAGGCGCTGCCAGTTCGCGCTTTCGCTGCCCGCGCTCTCCGACCCCCTCCTGCTCGAGGGGGAGGTGGCCTGGGTCCTGCCCCCCGAGGACGCGGAGCCGCGCGGCGCCGAGCCCGGCATGGGCGTCCGCTTCGTGTTCGCGGACGAGGCGGCGCGGCGCCAGTTCGAGCGCGAGGTCGAGCGCCTGATGGAGGAGAGCCTGGGCCGAGAGGTGGCCCGCCAGCTCCTGCGCCGTTGATTCATTCGTGGACGCCGATGAACGCCGCGCGCGTGCCGGGACCGACCGCGTGCGCCGCCGCCTCGCCGGCCGCGACCTCGACCACGTAGCGGGAAGGCTTGCCGACCGTGCGCGGGGTATCGGTCTGGGGCGTGGCGTTCGCCACCACCCCCACCACCGCGCGCGACTCGTCGAGGAAGATCATGTCGAGCGCCAGCGGCGTGTCGTGCATCCAGAAGGTCTGCTCCTCGCTACTGGGGAAGACGAAGAGCATGCCGTGACCGGGCTCGAGCGACCGGCGGAACATCAGCCCGCGCGCGCGGGACGCCTCATCGGCGACGATCTCCACCTTCACCACCCAGGGGCCGCGCGCGGTCTCGAACCGGACCGCCCCCTGAGGCAGTGTCGAGGTCTTCTCGGCGGCCTCGCCGTGGCAGGCGGCCAGGCAGAGCAGCGCGGTGAGGATGCGGCGCATGCGCGCCACCCTACCTCACTGGGAGTGGCTGCAGTACCAGGTCGAGCCCAGCTGCCCGAAGAGCCGCTGGTATTGGTCGGGCGACAGCCGCGCCTTCATCGAGTCCAAGTAGTCCTGGTTGAGCGCGAGCTGCGCGCAGCTGAAACCGGACGGACAACTTCCGCCGGACCCGCTGCACGGCTGGGAGCAGTAGCCGCTGTTCGCTCCTTGCGTGGCGAGGCAGGCGAAGCTGTCGCATTCGCTCGACCCCAGATAGAGGTACTGCCGGCCCGGCTGCGGGATCAGCTCGCCTCCCGACGCGTTCTCCACGTGACACGACGCCCCCAGATCGCTGCGGGCGCAGGCAGCGGCCAGCAGGACTGTCAGCAGCACGACTCTCCGCAGGGCGGCCATGGTGAGGGAAAGTTGGTTCCCGGCTCCGCGGCCGCAAGGGGTTGCCCGCCTGGGGACCACCCCCCATCTTTGCCGCGCCATGCGTCTCTGGATTCCTTGCGCCATCGCGCTCGCCGCCGCCGCTGCCAGCGCGCAGACGGAGGATCCGTCGGACACCATCACCGCGGTGCAGAAGCGCCCGCTCCGGCAGGCGGGCCGGCTCGAGATCTCGCCGTACGCCGAGATGGGGATCGGCGATCCCTATCTCCAGCGTTGGGGCGGAGGGCTCCGCGTCATGTGGCATCTGCGCGAGGGGCTCTCGGTCGGCGTGGACGGCAACGGCCTGGGCACCTGGGCGACGCAGGAGCTGATGATCGCCCGGCGCGAGCTGCACGCGCAGATCCTCGAGTCGCGGTTCCGCGGATCGCTGTCCGGGTTCGCGGCCATCGCGCCGCTGTATGGCAAGGTGGCGCTCCCCGGGGACACGCTGGTCCACTTCGAGACGTTCCTGGACGCGGGAGTGGGGGCGGCCTGGACCGAGACCGACGCCACGCGCGGCGTGCGGCCGATGATCGGAGCGGGCATCGGCCAGCGGATCTCCCTGGGCGACAGCGTCGCGCTGACGGCCCGGGTGGGCGGGAACCTCTACGCCGAACGGGTGGTGGTGGAAGGCTCCCAAGCGACCAAGGCCATGGGCTTCTGGACGGTGCGCCTGGGCCTGTCCTTCTACTTCGGCGGTGGCCGATGAGGGGGATCCTGGCCGTGCTGCTGCTCCTGGCGGCGGCGCAAGTCCGCGCGGCGGAGCAGGGCGAGGCGGCGGGCGAAACCAAGCTGGCGCAGGTGACGCCCGCCTCGCTGCCTCCTCTGGCATCGTCTCCGAAGTACGTCGCGCCCAACGCGCTGCCGCCGGTCACCGCGCAGCTCTTCCGGCTGGGCGGCATGCTCGAGGTGGAGCCGATGTTCGCTTTCTCCATCGGCGACCCGTTCTGGCGGACGCTGGGGATGGGAGTCCGCGTCGAGCACCACTTCGACGAGCGGTGGTCGATCTCCACGCACCTCCTCGGCGGAGTATCCATGCTCGCCGCGCCCGTCGAGCTCTGCAGCGACGGCTGCAACAGCCCGGCCGCGGGCAGGCTAAGGTCCACTCCGGGCCAGCTGCAGTTCATGACCGGCGTCGCGCTGGGCTGGGCGCCCGTTTACGGCAAGCTCTCGCTATTCGGCGAAAGCACACTGCACTTCGATGCGTATGTCTCCCTCGGGCCGGAGCTCGTCCGGGAGCTGATCGCTCCGGACGCGGCGTCCGCGGAGGTCGGGCGCTGGGGCCTGGGCGGCCGCCTCTCCATCGGAGAGCGGCTCTTCCTGAGCAACCGGTTCATGCTGCGGCTCGCGGCGAGCGAGCTGGTGTACTCGGGCCAGGTCCGCGGCGGCTCCGAGATCGAGCGGAAGCTCACCATCGAGGTCGGTGTCGCCTGGCTCTTCGGCGGCGGGCGCTGACGGGAGCTTGCATGACGATCCTTCTCGCCCTCCTGATCGCCGCCGCCGACCCGGCCGCCGCCTACCAGGACCTGATCGCGTCCAAGGTGCCCGAGGTGGAAGCGCCCGGGCGCGTCGCCACGCTGGTCCAGTCGCTCGACCATCTCGGGATGCCGCGCAGCGCCACCGTGCTTCTGGCCGCGCTGGCCAGCGAGCCGGGGCAGCCGCTAGGAGTGCGGTCTGCTGCGGGAGAGCGTCTCCTGGCCCGGGCCGGCGAGGATTCAGCCCTCGTGCACTTCCTGCTCGCCGAGCAGTCCGATCCAGGAAAGCTTCCCCCCGTGCTCGCCGTCGCCGTCGCCCGGAGACACCTGGAGCGCGCTCTGCAGATGACGCCGCCGGAGGAGGGCGCCGCGTTCGAGACGATGCGGCAGCCGGATGCCGGGCTCCAGCAGGTCTCCGCCACGGCCCTGGACAAGGACCTGGCCGCCGAGATGGGCCTGAAGGCGCCGGAGCCTGCCGTGCCGGAGCCCGTCGCGCCGGTCGAGAAGATCCCGGAGCCGGTGCAGCGCGAGCTGGACGCGGCGCGCGCGCTGGCCGCCTCGGTGTCCGCGGGGGACTCCGCGGAGGGCGACGCGCGCGAGGTCTCGGGGCTGGCGGCGCTGGCGGCTGGAGATCCCGAGGGCGCAACCAAGGAATTCCTCGCCATCGCGGATCTGCCGGTGTCCCGCGGGGACAAGGCGGCGACCGAGAGGCGCGACAAGGCCTATCTGCAGCTCGCGCGTCTCGCCTACCAGCGCGGCGACGACGTCCTCGCGGGCAGGCTCTACGAGCGCGTCGGTCGCGGGGCCCCGGAATGGTTGGATGCGCTGTTCGAGTCGAGCTGGGCGCACTTCCGCAGGGCCGAGGACGAGAAGGCGCTCGGCAACCTCCTCACGCTCCACGCGCCCTTCTTCCAGGAGAGGTTCTTCCCGGAGTCGTTCATCTTGAAGGCGCTGATCATGTACGAGAACTGCCGGTACCCGGACGCGCGCGCGGCCCTGGCCGAGTTCCAGCAGCGCTACCAGCCGCTCCACGACGGGCTGGTCCAGGCGCTCGCGGCGGTGCCCACCCCGCAGGCGGCCGCCGATCTCCTGCTGCGCGGCCCGGTCGGGGTGCAACAAGGGGTGCCGGCCGCGGCGCGCGAGGAGGTCGCCCGGATCGAGCAGGACGGCGACCTCCGGGGAACGCTCGTCGCCGCCGTCGGGCTCGCCCAGGAGATCGACGCGATCGATGCGCGGCCAGAATCGTTCCGGAGCTCGGCATTGATCGGCCGGGTCGCGCCGCTGGCGCGCCAGGCACGGATGCGGCTCCTGACGGCCGCGGGGCACAAGCTGATCGCTCGCATCGACGCGGAGCGCGCCGCGCTGCGCGAGCTGCTCGCGCAGTCGCTGCGCCTCTCGTACGAAATCGCGGGGCGCGAGAAGGAGCTGGCCTCGACGCCGGACGCGGTTCCCTACGTGCAGGGGCGGCCGAAGCCGCCGGAGGTGGCCGACGACGAGGAGCTATGGCCGTTCCAGGGAGAGTACTGGCGCGACGAGCTCGGGAGCTACCAGTACCAGCTCGCCAGGCGCTGCAAGCGCCCGCGCGAGCCGCTCCAGACGGCCTCGCAGCCCGAGCCGGCACCCAAGAAGGTGGCGGCAAGCCCGAAGAATTGAGAACGCGATTTCCCAGCCTGTCCTCCGCGATTCACGCTGCTGAGAGCGGGAGCAGCCGGGAACGGAGGTTGCACGCTGGCGAGAGGACGGGAGCCGGCTGCGCGCGCGCCGCCGGCAGGGAGGGGTGTTGATGCTCGCGCTGCTCATTGCCGCCGCCGTCGCCCAGCCGGGACGGGACCCGGCTTTGCTGCACCGCGGAGCCGATCCAATCGCCGCCGCCCGGGAGCAGGAGCAGGAGGCGGCGCTCCGCCGCATGCTCTCGCTCGGCGGCTCGCCCGCCGAGCAGGCGGAGGTGGTGGCCAGGCTCGCCGGCCTGCTGCGCGCGCGGGGCCTCGACCTGAGCATTCGCGCGCAGTCAGCGGCGGACGCCGGGGACGAGGCGGCCTCCGCGCGGGATCGGCGCGCCGCCGCCGACGCCCGCGCCGAGGCCATCGCCCGCTACCAGGAGCTCTTGAAGAGATATCCGCGCGCCCCCAGGACCGACCAGGCTCTCTTCTTCCTCGCGGACACGCTACAAGAAAGCGGGCGCGACGCGGAAGCCGTCGCTGCGGCCCGCGAGCTGACCCGGCGTTTCCCGCGCTCTCCCTGGGCGCCCGCCAGTCATGTCTTCCTCGGCGAACACCTCTTCGATGCGGCGAAGCTGGACGACGCGCTTCGGGAGTACCGGGCGGCGGCCCAGGTGCCGACCGACGAGGTGTATCCCTACGCCCTCTACAAGGCGGCCTGGTGCCGCTTCAACCAGAACGCGTTCGGCGACGCGATGAAGCTGTTCAAGCGCGTCGTCGAGGTGTCCGAGAAGTCGGGCGACGTCAACACGGTGCAGCTCGCGCGCGAAGCGCGGCGCGACTACGTGCTCGCCTATGCGCGGAGCGGAAGGCCGGAAACCGCGAAGGACGAGTTCTCTTTCAGGTTTGGCGCCAAGCCCGGGCTCAAGATGCTGGAGCAGTACGGCAAGCTCCTGTTCGAGACCGGCAGGGACCCCGAAGCGCAGATCGTCCACCGCCAGCTGCTCGCACTCCACGGCGACGCTCCGACCTCCGTGCTCGACCAGACGCGCCTCTTGGTGCTGGCCCAGCGGGGAGGCAAACGGCGCGAGCTCCTGTCGGAAGCGCGGCAGCTGGTCGAGACGGTCGAGCGCGTGCGCGCCCGCAACGCCGGAGCGGAGGCCGACGCGGACGCTTCCGCCAAGGATGAGGCGGTCGAGGAGGCGAATCGCCTCGGGGAGGAGACGCTCCGCAACCTCGCGGTGCAGATCCACAACGAAGCGCGCAAGACTCGCCTGGACGAGACCTGGGCGGCCGCGCGCGCCCTCTATGCGGATTACCTGACCCTCTTTCCCAAGGCGGCGGACGCCTACGACCTGCGCTATTTCTACGGAGAGCTGCTGTACGCGCGGGGAGCCAAGGCGGAGGCCGCCGAGCAGTACGAGGAGGTGGTGCGGCGCGACGCGGCGCTGAAGAAGCCGGGCCGCTGGCTGCAGAAGGCCGCCTGGAGCGCCGTGCTTTCCCGCAACGAGGCCATGCTTCACGGCACGGCCGAACAGCGGGACACGGGCGAGCGGCGCGAGCAACGGCCTCTGGACGCGGAGGAGCAAAAGCTCGCCAGCGCCTGCAGGCTCTACCTTCAAGTCCTGCCCGAGGGCCCCCACGCCGTCGAGGTCGCCTTCAAGGTGGGGCGGCTCGAGTACCTGTCCGGGGACTACCAGGGCGCGCAGAAGCACCTCGCCTGGATCGCGCTCTCCCACCCGGAGCACGAGCTGGCCGAGTACGCGGCCAACCTCGTGCTGGACATGGAAAACCTCAAGTCGAACTGGGAGGGCGTGCGGCGCTGGGCGCTGCGCTTCCTGGAAGATCGCCTGCTCACGGCGCACGGCAACCTGCTCCAGGACCTGCGGCGCATCGAGGAGCAGAGCGCGTACGCGCTGGCCGAGGCGGTGACGCCGGACGCGAAGAAGGCGGATGCGCTGCTGGCGTTCGTCGCCGCTCATCCGCGCGGAACGCTGGTCGACAAGGCGCTGTTCGGTGCGGCGGCGGCGCTCTCGCGGATCGGACGCGTCGAGGAGGCGCTGGCGGCCCGGTCGCGGGTCTGGAAGGAGCAGCTGCAGTCGGCCCTGGTGTCGCGCGCGCTCCTGGCTTCGGCTTCCGACCTGGCTGCCGCGGGCGAGCTGGGTGACGCGGCGGCGCTGCTCGAGAAATACGCGGCCGGCTATCAACGGCAGAGAGCGGCCGATCTCCGGCGGCGCGCGCACCCCGGGAAGGCGAGCCCGGCCGAGCGGCCCGTCTACGACGAGACCCAGGCGCGCGGCGCGATCTTCGACGCCGCGGTGCTGCGGGAGGCCCGGGGCGAGCTCCGGCAGGCGCTGGCGGATCGTTCGCTGGCGCTGCGGCTCTGGGAGAATCCCGACGACCTCGACGAGCAGCGCTTCGCGATCGCGCAGCTGCGCGCCCGTCTCGGCGAGACCGCGCGGGCCGCGCGGGAGATGACGGCCATCGCCCGGGAGGCGAGACACAAGCCTGCGCTGCAGATCGCGGCCTGGCGTGAAGCAGCCCGGCGCTACGCCGCCGCCCGGGAGACCGGGAACGCCCAATGGTCCTGGACCGAGCTGGAGCGGCTCTATCGCGGCCTGGGAGCGAAGGCTCGGGAGAAGCTGCCGTCCGACGCGGTCGCGGCGGCAGCCGAGGCCCACCTCGCTCTCGGCACCGAGGGCTTCGATCGGTTCCGCAAGCAGGAGATCCGGCCGCCGCTGATGGCGACGCTGAACCGGAAGATCGCGCTGCTGCAAGGGGTGAGGAAGCGCGCCGAGGAGACGGTCGCGATGAGACAGGCCGAGCCGGCCGTCTGCGCGCTCGCCCAGCTGGGCGAGGCGCAGATGCTGCTGGGCCAGGCCATCGCCACGAGCCCGTATCCGCCCGGACTGAACGGCGAGCAGCGCAAGCTCTACCGGGCCGCGCTCGCGGAGAAGGCGGAGCCGCTCTACGCCGAGGCGCGCGACACGCTGAAGAGCGCGGAGGCGAAGGTGCGGGAGCTGGGGGTCGCGGGATCCTGCCCGCCGCGCGTGGCCACGCTGTTGGAGAAGGCCGCCGGGAAGCCCGCCCAGAAGCTGCAGCTCACGCTCGCAACTCCACCGGTGGTGGACGTGCCGATGATGGTGGACGCGCGCGCCGTCCAGGGGGAGCGTGGAAAGCGGCTGCTGGTCGAAGCCCTCGCGGGCGCGGCGGGCTCCGCGCCGGAGCCCGCGGTCGAGAAGCTCCGCGGCGTGATGCAGGCCGCGCCGTCCGCGGCCGCGCAATTCGACCTCGCCGTCGCCTTGGACCGCGCGGGCCGCGCGATCGAGGCGGAGCAGGCATACCGCGCCGCCGCGGCGGAGAAGGGCGCCCTCGGCTACGAAGCCGCTGCGCGCGCCTCCGCGTTGGCGGCTTCCAGAGGCGACGCCACTGCGGCGCGGGAGGACGCCGTGCTCGCTCGATCGGCGCTGGGCGACGTCCCACCCGCGCGCGTGCTGGAGGCGCGAATCGAGCTCGCGCTGGGGAATCCCACGGCCGCCCAGGCGGCCGTGAAACCGGCGCTGGCCCGGGCTCCGTCGGACATCGGCGCCCTGTGCGCGATGGCTCGGGTCCAGCTCGCGCTCGGCCAGCGAGGCGCGGCGGTGATCTTCGCCGGACGCGCCGCCCAGGCCGACGCCACCGATCCGGAGCCCTTGCTGGTGCGGGCCGAGATCGCGCGGGCCGCCGGCGATCCGGCGGCGGAGCTCGAGGCGCTGCGCGGGGCGGCGGAGCTCGATCCGGAGTCGTCGCGGGCGCAGCTCGCCCTCGGCCGGGCGCTGTTCGAGCGCGGCCAGCTCACGGCCGCCTTGAAGTTGGTACCAGACGAAGCCTGCCGAGCAGGCGCTGCTCCGCTCGGTCGCCTTGTCGCCGCGGGCCGCCGAGCCGCACTTCGAGCTGGCCCGGCTGAAGCTGGATGGCGACGGCGATGCCCAGGCGGCCCTCGCCGAGGCAAAACTTTTCCTCAGCTTGAGCACGCAGCCGCCGCCTCCGAGCCATCCGATCCATGCCCTGGTCCAGCGTTGCGAGGAGGCGTTGAAGCAACGCGCGCAGGCATCGGTCGTGCAAACAGGGTGAGTCGAGGGGTTCGGCGGAGGGGGAATGGTTTCCAAGAAGATCATCCTGGCCTTGGCGGCAGCGGCCGTCGTTGGCGCGGGACCGGCCACGGCCGAGGAGGCGGGCGGCGGCCAGTCCGGCGGACAGCGTCCGCGGCGGACCATCCTCCACTTCGGTGAAGACGACATCCGCGGCGGCATCACCCGCCCGGACGGCGAGCTGGTGCAGGCGCCGCGAAAAGTGGTTGAGCCCAGCCTGCTCCGGGTGCGGCGGTCGTTCGTCGACCGTGCGCTCGCCGCACCTCTTTCGGGCCGTTGACACGCTTCGGAGACGCGATGATTCCGATCGTCCTCAAGGTGTACGACGGTGGCAAGCTGAAGTGCTCGCGCGCCTTTCGCGCCGAGCGCATCCGGCTGGGGAGCGCTTCCGCCGATCTGGTGCTCGATTCCCCCACCGTCGCCCCGACGCACGCGGTGATCGAGATCGGTGCGCTCGGGGTGGTGATTCGCGCGACGACCGCCGCTTCTTTGTACCTGAACGGCCAGCCCGTGCTGGCCGCCCCGCTGCGGCACGGGGATCTGATCTCGATCGGCGACCTGCGGGTGATGGTCGAGCTGCACGCCGGACCGGCGCATCCCGGCGCCCTGAAGACCCGGCCCCGCCTGCAGCTGATCCACGGCGAGGAGGAGCCGCTGCTGGGGCGCCCGCATCCGCATCCGCACCCGCAGGCGCCAGCCTTGCAGGTGGTGCGGGAGGGCGGCGCGCCGGAGCTGGACACCGACACCGACCAGGGCCTGCACGACGAGATCGTTCCCATCGAGATGCCGGTGCTGGACGATCCAGCGCCCGTGGAGCCGGTCACCCCGCCGGTCCTGATGCCACCGGCTCCCGCGTTGTCGCAAGCCGCTCCCGCCACCGACCCCGCGGCGGTGGCCGTTCGCCCGGAGACGGTCGCCCCGGCGCCGCACACGGCCTTGCCGCCCATCACCACTTCGCTCGGCGGCGAGTGCGCCGAGGTCGAGCTCTTCTGGGGCGACACGCGGGTCAGCGTCTGGCAACTGCAGCCTGGCGAGCAATTCCACGCCGGGACCGCGCCGGGATGCCAGGCCCTGATCGAGGGCGTCGAGCGCGCCAGCGTGCTCCGCAGCGACGTGAACGGCTGGACGGTCGCCGCGCCGCGTCCTCTGCAGCTCTTGCTGGAGGAGGAGGGCCAGGTCCTCGGCGGTCCCGAGCTCCTGGTCCGCGGCCGCAGCCAGGCCGACGCGCACGGCCTGGTGGTGCCGCTGCCGCAGCGATCGGTGGCGGTGCTCTCCAGCGGGAACCTTGCGCTGCGCGTCCGACGCGTCAGCGGAGCGGCTCGCGTCGGCGGCGAGCAGACCGACTGGAAGGGCGTGCTGGTCGCCAGCGTCGCCGCGATCCTGATGATCACCGGAATGAAGCTCTGGAGCGCGGCGGTCCCGCCGGCCAAGCAGACGGCCGGCGAACCCGAGGTGATCAAGCCGCGCCCGCTGGTGGTGCGCGCGGCTCCCAAGCCCAGCGCGGTGGTGCTCGATGCGCAGAACCTCCAGAACCAGGCCCGGCGCGATCCGGGCAAGGCGGTGGCCCGCCATCTGGGCCAGGAAGGCGAGGCGGGCAGCAAGACGGCGCCCCGCCGCGACGCCCGCGCGCAGCGCAAGATGGACGATCGCGCGCTGGTCGCGCAGACCGGCCTGCTCAAGGCGCTCGGCGGAGGCAACGGCAAGAGCGACGTGTTCGGGGTCGCGCTCGAGAAGGGAGCCCGCGACGCCATGGGGCACTTGACCGGCCCCAAGGTGGGCGACGCGCGCGGGGAAGGCGGCATGGGCCTCAAGTCGCTCGGCGGCCATGGCGGCGGCGGAGACGGCTCGGGCCTGGGCCTCGCGCGGATCGGGACCAACGGAATCGGCGGCGGCCTCGCCAATTATGGGGACGGCAAGGGCGGGCTGCGCGGCAAGGAGAACGGCGAGATCGGCCTCGGGCCGGGCAAGCCGGAGGTGGTGGGCTCCATCGACCCCGAGTTGATCCGCAAGGTCGTGCACGAGCACCGCGCGCAGATCCGCACCTGTTACGAGACGCAGCTGACCACGCGGCCCAACCTGGCCGGCAAGCTGGTGTCGGCCTGGACCATCGACCCCGCGGGCGCGGTGACCGAGGCGCATACGCAGGAGAGCACGCTGCGCGATCGCGCGGTCGAGACCTGCGTGGCGGCCAAGATCAAGACCTGGCGCTTTCCGATTCCAAAGGGCGGCGGAGAAGTGTTCGTGACCTATCCGTTCATCTTCACGCCGGGCGGGTGACGCGATGTGGATGGTGGCGATGGTGCTGGCGGCGTCGGCGCCGCAGCCGTGGGTGGGGATCTCGGCAGGCCCCATGTTCCTGCGCGAGAGCGGGCGCGCCGGGGTAGGAAGCGGACCGCTGGTCCGCGTGGAAGTGGGATATCCGATCGCCGATCGGTTCGCCGCGGAGGTCTGGTTGACCAGCGCTTTCGAAAGCGCTCCGAGGCAGAGCCCGGGGGACAGCGCCCTGATCGCCGGCGGCGGCGGGGTCCGCTTGCTGGTCAGCCGCCTGGACTCCGAGGGAAAGCTCGCGCTCTGGCTTCACGGCGGCGCTGGTTGGGGCGTGCCCGCGGCCGGGGACGCGGAGCACGGGCCGCTGGGATTCGGCGGACCTCTGCTCACCTTTCAACCGTTCGTGAAGCGGTTCACGCTCGGGCTCGAGGCCGACGCCATCGCCTGGCGCAGGACGATGGGACTGGCCGTGCTGCCCTCGCTGCGCTGCGCTTTCTAGCTCCGGCCGCCACGCCGCGTTGCGGCACCGACAGCTCCCCGAAGCGTTTGCTTGTGACCATCCCCCGGTTGCAGCATGCTGCCGCCGGAATGCTCGCGCAGCCGCCCATCCCATTGCCGGACCGTTGGACCCTCGGGGATCTGGAGACCATCCGCCTCATCCTCCGCGGCGCGTCGGTGATCGACTGGAGGAGGCTGCACTTCCAGAGCAAGGAGGAGATCGATCACTACCTCCGGCTGTGCCTCTTCGAGCCCGACGATCCGTTCGACCGCGCGCAGCTGCAGCGCATCCTCGACGAGGCAGTCGACTACCTGCGCACCACCTTCCGGTACGCCGTCGCCGAGGAGGTCGCCCAGCCGGCGCAGGTCCAGGATCTCTTCCTGCTCGCGTCGGGAGTGGGCAACGCCAAGCTGCGCCGCATCGCCTGCCTGGTGTTGAAGGTGATGCACGTCGTCCACCACATGGAGGCGCGCGGGCTCCTGCACCGGGCGCGCGTGAGCGAGGACGAGCTCTCGCAGCTCGTCACCCAACGGGTGGACAACAGCATCGCGCAGCTCCAGCGCGAGGGATTCCCGGTGGTGGCTGCCGCCGGCAGCGTGAAGACCCGCCACAGCTTGATCACCAAGCTACTGGCGAAGAAGGAGACGCTGGCCGCGCAGATCTACGACCGCATCCGGTACCGGGTGGTCACCGACAACGCCGGCAACGTGCTCCCGGTCCTGGTGCGCCTCTGCGATCTGCTGTTGCCGTTCAACTTCGTGGTCCCGGGCCAGACCCAGAACACGCTGATCTGCTTCCGCGAGCTGCTGCGCGACTGGCCCTCGCTGCGGGCGATGACCCCACAGCTCCAGGTCGGCCTGCTGGACGACGAGCCGGAGCCCGAGCACAACGAGTTCTCGGGCGGCTCGTACAAGGTGCTCAACTTCGTCGCCGACATCCCCGTCCGCCTTCCCGAGCGCGCCGTGGACGCCGGCGACGGCCGGATCGTCTTCTGCATGGTGGAGCTGCAGCTGGTCGACCGCGAGACGGCCGCCTCCAACGAGCGGGGCGAGAACGCGCACCTGCGCTACAAGCGGCGGCAGCTGCGCAAGGTGCTGCGCCGGCTCTCGCGGGGCCTGGTGGTGCCACGGGGTACGAAGGCGCCGCCCAAGTAAGCGCTTCCCATCGCCTTGACGGCGCGGAGAAGTCGCGCTACTCGCTCGGACCCCGCGGACGGCACCGTAGCCAAGCTGGTAAGGCAGAGGACTGCAAATCCTCCATTCGCCGGTTCGATTCCGGCCGGTGCCTCCACTTGCGGGGTGCTCACCCCCCGCGCTTGAACGACTCCGCGGTCCGGGCAAGGCCTTCGTCGAGCGGGATCTCCGGGCCCCATCCCAGCGCCTTCCGTGCCGCCGCCGGATCGACCGAGCTGCGCCGCTGCTCTCCTTGCTTGGCCGGGCCGTGCGAGAAGCTCGCCTTCGCGCCCGCGTGGTGCGCGAGCTGGCGGGCGAGGTCCACGACGGTCGTCTCCATGCCGGTCCCGATGTTGAGCGCGCCGGTGACCCCCGGCGCTTCCAGCGAGAGCAGGTTCGCGCGCGCGACGTCGCCGACGTAGACGTAGTCGCGCGTCTGCAAGCCGTCTCCGTTGATGATGGCAGGCTGGTTCGAGAGCAGCTTGTCGAGGAAGATCGCGACCACCCCGGCCTCCCCGTGCGGATCCTGGCCCGGTCCGTACACGTTGGCGTAGCGGAGCGCCAGGGTCGACATGCCGTGGACCAGCGCGTAGTGGGAAAGATACTCTTCGCCGCAGAGCTTGGAGACCCCGTAGGGGCTGGCGGGGCGGCGGGAGTGCGATTCGGGGGCGGGAAATACGTCCTGCTCGCCGTAGACGGCGCCTCCCGAGGATGCGAAGACGAATCGGGTCGCGCCCCCGCGCCGCGCCGCTTCCAGCGTGGAGAGCGTGCCCAGCACGTTGATGCTCGCGTCGTAGAGCGGGTCCGCCACGGATTTCCTGACGTCCATCTGGGCGGCCAGATGCAGGACGGCATGCGGCCGGCGCTCGTCGAACAGCTTGATGAGCTGGGGCTCGCGCACGTCCAGGACGGTGAGCTGGGTACCTTCGGGGAGGGCTTCGCGGCGGCCGTGGCTGAGGTCGTCCACCACCGAGACCCGGTGCCCGCGCCCGAGCAGCGCCCGGACCGAGTGTGCCCCGATGAATCCCGCTCCGCCCGTCACCACGACGTGCATCGGCTGTCAGCCATATCGGCACGGCCTCGCGCGGTCAAAAAATCCGCGCCTCAGCTGCGCAAGCCGCGGGGGACCACGGCCCGCTCGAGGAGATCGAAGAAGCCTTGCACCGCCAGCGCCAGAAGGCCGGCCGGGATGGCGCCTTCCAGGATCAGTCCCGTATCCGCCAGCCGGATCCCGGTCAGGATCGACTGCCCGTAGCCGCCGGCGCCGATCAGCGCCCCGAGCGTGGCCGTGCCGACGTCGATCACCGCCGCGGTCTTGATGCCAGAGAGCGCCGAAGGCGCGGCGAGCGGGAGCTCGATCCGCGCCAGCGCGGCGCGCGGCGGGAGGCCCAGGGCCTCGGCGGATTCGCGCAGCTCGGGAGCGATGCCGGTGAGGCCGGAGTGTGTCCCGCGGAGGATCGGGAGGAGGCTGTAGAGGAACAACGCCACGATCGCGGGCCCGGCGCCGATCCCGAGCAGCGGGATCATGAAGACCAGCAGTGCGAGCGAAGGGATGGTCTGGATCACTCCCGTGACGGTGAGGATGGCCTGTCCGAGCCGCGGCTTCCTCCAGGCGAGGATGCCGAGCGGCACGGCCACGGCGATGGCCGCGGCCAGCGAGAGGGCCACCAGGAACAGGTGCTCGAGGGTCCGCCGCAGGATCCGCTGGAAGGCGCCCGAGGCCTTGGTTTCGGTGGCGATGCCGAGCTTCGTGCGGAGGAAGTCCGAGGCGACCTGCGTCTCCGGCACGTGGTCGCGCAGCGCCCGGGCGTTCATGGCGATCATGTCCGCCGGCGAGATCGCTCCCTCCAGCCGCCGCAGCGCCCGCGCCGCCTCCTCCGGCAGGTCGTCCCGGTGCAGCAGCACCGCGTCGTAGGGGGGAAAGGCGTGGCGATCGTCCTCCAGCACCACCAGATCGGCCGCCTGGATCTCCGCGTCGGTCGAATACAGGTCGGTGGCGACCAGGTCGCCAGAGCGCAGGGCGCGGTAGGCGAGCTCGTGCTGCATCCCGCGCACGTGCGCTTCCGAGAAGCCGTAGACCTCGCGCAGGCGCGGCCACCCGTCGCGCCTGCGGAGGAACTCGTTGGTGAGACCGATCTCCAGCTCCGGATGCGCCGCCAGGTCCGAGAGCGTCCGGATCCGCAGCCGGCCGGCGTCCGCGCGACGCATCCCGATCGCGTAGGTGTCTTCGAAGCCGAGGGAGCGGGACATCCGCATCCCGCGACGCGCGAGCTCAGCCGCCAGCTCGCGGGCACCGCCCAGGAGCTCCTCGGAGATCGTGCCGGTGTACTCGGGGTAGAGGTCGATCTGGCGCGCGCGCAGCGCTTCCCACAGCACCCGCGTCCCGCCCAGCTCCCGCCGGTGTTCCGCATCCACCCCGGCCGCGCGCAGGGTCTGGACGGCGATCTCCGCGAGGATCACGGACTCGGTGAACTGCTTGGAGCCGATCTGCACCGCCACCGCGAGCAAGAGCGCGATCATGGAAACCGCCGGTGCGCGCGCACGAAGTGCGCGACGAAGTCGTCGGCGGGGGAGCGGGCCAGCTCCTCGACCGGGCCTTCCTGGACGATGCGGCCGTCGCGCAGCAGGAGGGCGCGGTCGGCGAGGAAGGCCGCTTCCGCCAGGTCGTGCGTGACCAGCACCACGGTCTTCTTCAGCCTGGAGAAGGCGTCCCGCAGGTCCTGCTGCAGATCGAAGCGGGTGATCGGATCGAGCGCGCCGAGCGGCTCGTCCAGCAAGAGGACCTCCGGATCGAGCATCAAGGCCCGCATCAGGCTCACGCGCTGGGCCTGTCCGCCGGAGAGCTGGCGGGGGAAGCGCGAGAGCGCGTCGAGCGGCAGACGGGCGATCGCCGCCAGCTCTTCCACGCGGGCCACGATGCGCGCGTCGTCCCAGCGCAGCCAGCGCGCGACCACGGCCACGTTCTCCCGCGCGTCCAGATGGGGGAAGAGCCCTCCCCCCTGGACGACGTAACCGATCTGCCGGCGCACTGCCGGGAGCTCCTCGCGGGGAAGGGGACGCCCGCGGAATCGCACCTCGCCGGAGTCCGGCCAGACCAGCCCGTTGAGCATTCTCAAGAGGGTGGACTTGCCGGCGCCGCTCGGACCGATCAGGGCGGTGGTGCTCCCCGCTTCGACCTCGAAGCGCAACGGTCCCAGCGCGGCGACCCCGTCGTACCGCTTCACCACTCCGGTCGCCTCGAACACCGCCGTCACCGGCGCAACGTAGCTCACTGCGGATGCGCGGAGTAGCGTGGCGGCGTGTTCCGGTCCTGGTACGCCACCTGTCCGCGAGGCGCGGAGGCAGCGCTCGAGGGGGAGCTGCGCGGAATCGGGGCGAAAGGGATCCGGCCCGGGCACGGCGGAGTCCGGTTCACGGGCGAACGCGAGGTCGCCCTGCGGGGGTGTCTCGATCTGCGCACCGCGCTCCGGGTGCTCGAGCCCCTGGCCGAGTTCCCGGCCGTCACGGCGGACGAGCTGTACGCGGGCGCGCGGAAGATCCCCTGGCAGGAACTGATCGCCCGCGGCCAGACCCTGGCGGTCGCCGCCGGCGGACGCGCCGAAGGCCTGAGCCACACGCACTTCGTCGAGCAGAAGCTGAAGGACGCCGCCGTCGACACCGTGCGCGAGCGCGCCGGTTACCGGCCCGACGTCGATCCGAGGTCGCCGGACGTGCTGATCGTCGCGCACCTCGCCGAGGGCAATTGCAACGTGTCGCTCGATCTCGCGGGCGATCTGCTCTCCAATCGCGGTTACCGGGTGCGCACCGTCGAGGCGCCGCTGCGCGAGGCCCTCGCCGCCGCGGTCGTTCTCTACTCGGGGTGGGAAGGGAAGACGCCGGTGTGCGATCCCCTCTGCGGCTCGGGCACCCTCGCCATCGAGGCGGCGTCGTTCGCCGCCCGGCGGGCCCCCAACCTGCGGTCCTCGCGCGGCTGAGGCAGGAGCTGGCCGCTCGCGAGGTCCCGCCGCCGCCGGTCTTCGCTTCCGACCGCGACCTGGAGGCGGTGGAAGCGGCGCGAGCGAACGTCCGCGCCGCCGGAGTCGCGGTCCAGGTGTCTCAGGGGGACGCGCGCGAGTTGCGGCCGCTTCATCCCCCCGGCCAGCTCCTGATGAACGTGCCGTACGGCGAGCGCCTCGAGGCGGGCGGCCGCAAGCCGCTGAAGACCTTCTATCACCAACTCGGCGCGTCCCTCCGCAAGCTTCCGGGACACCGGGCGGCCGTGCTGAGCGGCAACGAGGACTTCGAGAGCGCCTTCGGCGTGCGCCCGCAAGGGCCGCGCCGGATCCTCTGGAACGGCCCGCTGCGGTGCACGCTCTACCGGTACGAGTTGTAGAGGCGCGGAGAGAAGGAAAGGGCGGGAAGGAACCCAACCCGCCCTCGGACTGCTTGTTGGTTGCTGGTGCCCAGGGTCGGAGTCGAACCGACATGCCTTGCAGCGCCAGCCCCTCAAGCTGGTGTGTCTACCAGTTCCACCACCTGGGCGAAGCGAGGGAGCGGGCTTCTAGCACCGCTCCCCGGATTCTTCAAGGCTACTTCTTGGCCGGCGGAGGCGGCACCGGCGGGTTCTCGGCCGGAGCGGCAGCGCCGCCCGAAGCCGGCGCCGGAGCGGTCTGCCCCGCTGGGATCGTCGGCTGGGCCGGGGCCGACTTCTTCGCCGCTTCGTCCGCCGCGATGTGGCGGCGCGCCCGCAGCACGGAGTCGCTGTGCGAGGAACGCCAGGCCAGGGTCAGCGAGGTGACCATGAAGATGATCGCGCAGACCGCCGTCACCTTGCTGAGGAACGTCACCGACCCGCGCCCGCCGAACACGGTGTTGGACGACCCGCCGCCGCCGGCGAAGGCCGCCATCGCGTCGCCTTTTCCCGGCTGCAGGAGGATGACGAAGATGAGGAAGACGCTGACGATGACGTGGACGGTGATGATGAACGGGTACATGAGGGGTGCGCGAATAACACGCGCCTTCCGACCGGGCAAGCGACGCGTTTTACGAGGGGATCCTCACAATCCAGTGTACGGGTGTGTTCTGGTATGGTAATCTGCCATCCACGGAGGGTTTGCAATGCCCGCTGCGGCGCGCCTCGGGGACAAGGCACAGGTCGACACGGATGCGCACGGCTGTCCGGCCTGTCCGCATCCGGGCGTCGGCCCCATCGTCACCGCCTCCACCGACGTGTTCGTGAACGACAAGGGCGCGGCGCGGCAGGACGACCTCGGCATCCACGCCGTCTGCTGCGGGCCCAACAACTTCTCCGTCACCAAAGGCTCGCCCACCGTCTACGTGAACGGCAAGCCGTTCGCGCGGATGAACGACAAGACCAAGCATTGCGGCGGCAGCGGCCCGATCATCGAAGGTTCGCCCGACGTGATGGTGGACGATGGCGCGGGGGGCGCCGGCCTCTCGAAGTCGCAGATCGGCTCCGTCCAGATCGCTACCCAGCAGGCGGCCCAGTCGAAGCAGGCGCAAGCGAAGCAGAAGTCCGACACGCACAAGACCGCCACGGACAAGGCGGACAAGGACGTCAGCAAGGACGCCAAGGAAGAGAGCAAGTCCGGCTCCATCCTCTCTGCCCGCTGGAGCCTCCAGCGCGCCGCGAACGGCCAGGACGTCGAGCTTCGGATCGAGTGCAAGGATCCGAAGGGACAGCTGCAGATCGAGATCTGGGCGCAGAGCGCCGACCGCACGCAGGACAAGAAGGTGAAGAGCGACTCGGCCGGGGCGGCGAAGAGCGTGAAGAAGAAGGTGAAGCTGGAGATCCCGCCGGACGCCGCGGGCGGCAACGAGTGTCACTTCTACTTCGTGGTGAAGGACGACCAGGGCGGGGAGCGCAAGAGCGACACGCTGTTCGTCGACCGCGCCCCGTTCAAGTTCTCGATTTAAACCTCGATCAATCCCTTCCGCAGCCCTTCGGTGACCGCCTCGACGCGGTTGGTGACCTCGAGCTTGTCGTAGATGTGCTCGAGGTGCGTGCGGACGGTGGCGCGGGAAAGGCCGAGCACGGTGGCCGCCTCGTTGTTCGAGAGCCCCTTCGCGATCAGCCGGAGGATCTCGATCTCGCGCTCCGTCAGCGGCCTCAAGGGCGGCTCCTCCCGGAACGCGGGCGGCGGCTTGGAGTCGGTCTCCGCCACATGGAAGTGGCGCAGCAGCCGGCGGGCGAGGCTGGGCTGGATGATGCTGCCTCCCGCCTTCACCTCCCGGATGGCCTCGATCAGGCGCTCCGAGCTGGTGCCCTTCAAGAGATAGCCGGAGGCGCCGGCCTTCACCGCGTCGATCACCTTCTCTTCCTCGTCGAAGATGGTGAAGATCAGCACCTCCACCGCCGGCCACTTGCGCTTGACCACGCGCGTGACCTCGATGCCGCTCATCCGGGGCAGGCCCAGATCCTGGAGGAGCACGTCGGGCCGATCCTTTTCCAGCAGCTCCAGGGCAGCCTCTCCCGACAAGGCGGTGCCGATCACCTCGATCTCGGGAGAATCCTGCAGGATCTTCAGCTGGTTCTTGAGAATCTGCGGCTGATCCTCGCAGAGAACCACCCTGATCTTCCGCGCAGCGGGCATGGTGCTCATCGCTCCAGCTCCTCTCCAGCATGAACCACGAGCTCGATGCACGTACCCTGTCCAGGCGCGGACGTCATCCGGAGATCGCCCGATACCTTGCGGGCCCGCTCTTGCATGTTGGCGAGGCCGTAGTGCCCGTTGCGCGCGAGGGCCTCCGGCTCGTCGGGAACCTCGAATCCCTTTCCGCGATCCTGGATCCGCAGGGTGGCCTGCCCGGGGTCGAAGTCCAGCGTCACCTCGACCAGGGTTCCCTTGCCGCAGTGGCGGGCCACGTTGGTGATCGACTCCTGGAGCACGCGGAACAGCGCCAGCGCGCTCTCCGGCCCTACCAGGCGCTCGCGGCCGCCCTGGCCGAAGCGGACTTCGAGACGGTGCCGCGCCGAGGCGACCTTGCAGTAGTCGGAGAGCGTCCCCACCAGGTCGAAGTCCTCCTGCATCATGCGCAGGCTGCGGCGCAGCTCGTCCATCGAGTCCTCGGCGGCCTGGTGCAGATCGGAGAGCTCCTTGCGGATGGTGGGCAGGATGGCGGCGCGCGCCTCGTCGTCCCCAGAGAGCCGGGCCCGGACCTCCGAGCCGTCGATCATGTTGAGCAGGTACTCGCTCTGGATCACCACCGAGGAGACCACGCCGCCCAGCCCGTCGTGGATCTCGCGCGCCAGGCGGTTGCGCTCGTCGACGATGGCCATCTCGCGCAGCGCGGCGGAGAGCTTCTGCAGCTCCCGGTGCTTCAGCCGGTCGCGCTCGTTCAGGTACACCATCATGTAGACCAGGATGCAATTGATGGCCGAGTACCAGAGCAGGACGAAGAGATCGATCTGCGCCACCCCGTGGCCGCCGAGGGTCTGCGCCAGCTTGGCCACCACCGGGAAGGTGAGCAGCGGCGGGACCACCGCGAACGGCGTCGGGAGTAGCACCACGAAGAGGATGGTGAACAGGAGCTGCGCGGCGAGCAGCGGGCTGCGCAGGCCGCCGGTGAGGCTGACCAGGCAGACCAGCACGCAGAGGTCCGCGCACAGCGTGGCGAAGGTCAGGACCTTGCCGATCTTCTTGTGCGGCAGGAGCAGGTAGTTCGCGGCGCTGTACGCGACCATCACCAGGTAGACCGCGAACGCCTTCGGCCCCCCGATTCCGAAGGCAGCCGACCAGGAGGGCACTCCGATCACGCCCAGCCCGAGGACCAGGAAGGCGAGCCGGGCGTAGAACAGAGCGCGGGCGCGGGTGAGGAAGCGGTCCTCGTGGAACGCGCGCGTCCGCTCCGTGCGCTCGCTCCGGGTGGAGAAGAGGCGCGGGCGCT
>WNFK01159714.1_pt1 | contig 29491 bp, 30 predicted proteins | sample 5400281 | NCBI WGS metagenome assembly WNFK01 (sample SAMN13153350, study PRJNA577476) | soil metagenome | isolation source: 20 cm soil on Douglas fir-dominated hillslope | place: USA:California | collected 2013-09-17
CTTCTCGGGCTTGCGCGCGTAGACGGATTTCGTCTGGCATGGCTGGCTTCCTTGAGGGCTTCGCCTTCAGGTAGGTGCGGAGCCAGATGCCACGGGTCGGGACGCCAGAGTGCGCCAACCAGAAAGCCCGCAGTAGGCGGCTAAAACCTACACTCTATTCCAAGAAGAGCAAGGTAAAGTTGCGTGCGGTGTGCTCGACGGCGGCGTGGACAACGGGTATGTGTGGCTTCACTGCTCGTGCGGCGGGCTCATCATGCCTCCGGCGAGTGAGCCGCCTAAGGCGCCGGGCAGCGACCTAACTCGGCCGCCCCAGCCGAGTCTCAATATCAGCCATCCGCTGCCGCACTCGCCGAATCTGCCACTCTAACCGTCCCGGCGCTCGGTAGATGGACTCGGCGTAGCGGCTAGTTCCCTTTGATACTCAGCGAGCTGGGCCGGCAGTTCCTCTCGCAACTCGTGCTCTAAGGCTTCGTGCTCGCTCCTGGGGCGAGGCATGGGGCATAGGATAGCCGGGCTGAGTAACGTGTCCAATTGTCGGCGCGGGGGAGAACCACGCCACGGAGGCGCGTCGAGGTGGAGGTTATACGCCAGTGCTATAAACTGGCGATAGGGTATAAGCAGCATGCTAAGACCACGAGGCTACTTGTCCAGCAAGGACGCGCATTTAGCTAGCCTTCGGGCCGAGGCTGTTTCATAATCTCGGAAATGCAGCTGTTGATCACCGGCATCACCGGATTCGTCGGCAGTCACATGGCGGAGCACGCCCTCGCCCAGGGCGCGGAGGTCTTCGGCTCCTTCCGCTGGCGCAGCAAGACCGACAACATCGACCACCTCCGGTCGAAGGTCACGCTCGTCGAGTCCGACCTTCGTGACCTCTCCTCGGTCCGCGCGCTGCTCGAGGCCGCCAACCCGACCCACGTGATCCACCTGGCCGCCCAGAGCTTCGTCCACGCCTCGTGGAAGACCCCGGCCGAGACGCTCACCACCAATATCCTGGCCCAGGTGAACCTGCTGGAGGGTCTGCGGGGGCTCAAGATGTCGCCGCGCTTCCTCGTCGTCGGGAGTAGCGAGGAGTACGGGCACGTGGAGGACGACGAGCTACCCATCAAGGAGACGAACCCGCTGCGGCCGCTCAGCCCCTATGCGGTGAGCAAGGTCGGGCAGGACCTGATGGGATACCAGTACTGGAAGAGCTACGGGATGCTCATCATCCGCTCCCGCGCCTTCAATCACGAGGGGCCGCGCCGCGGCGACGTGTTCGTCACGTCGAACTTCGCGCGCCAGGTGGCCGAGATCGAGGCGGGGCTGCGGGATCCGGTGATCCTGGTGGGCGACCTCACGCCCCGGCGCGACTATTCCGACGTCCGGGACATCGTCCGCGGCTACTGGACGCTCCTGGAGCGGGGCGAGCCGGGGGAAGTGTACAACCTGTGCTCGGGGCGGTCGTGGTCGATCCAGCAGGTGCTGGACTTCCTGCTCGAGCAGGCCCGCGTCAGAGACATCAAGGTCCAGACGGATCCGAGCCGGCTGCGGCCGTCCGACGTCATGGTCCTCGAAGGGGACCCGTCGAAGGTCGAGAAGGCGACCGGCTGGAAGGTGGAGATCCCCTTCGAGCGCACCTTGAAGGACCTGCTCGCCTACTGGCGGCAGCGGACCTGGTCCTCCTCGCGCTGACGCGGCCGGGAAGGGCTGCCATGACCGCGGCAGGACGCCCGTGCCGGAGCTAGCGAAGGCGAAGGTCGCGCTCGTCCACGACTGGCTCACCGGCATGCGTGGCGGCGAGCGCTGCCTCGAGGTGTTCGGGGAGCTGTTTCCCTCCGCCGATCTCTACACGCTCCTGCACGTGCCGGGCTCCGTCTCTCCCGCGATCGAGAACCGGCGGATCGTGACCTCGTTCCTCCAGCGGCTGCCCCAGGCGGAGCGGCGCTACCGGCACTACCTGCCGCTGTTCCCGGCGGCGGTGCGCGCCTTCGATCTGCGCGGCTACGATCTCGTGCTCTCTTCCAGCCACGCGGTGGCCAAGAGCGTGCGGGTTCCCGCCGGGGCCCTCCACGTCTGCTACTGCTTCACCCCGATGCGCTACGTCTGGGACCTCTACGACGACTACTTCGGGCCGCGGTCCGGCCTGGCCGCGCGCGTCCTGATGCCGCCGGTGGCGGCGTGGCTCCGCCGCTGGGACCGGCGGACGGCGGCGGGTGTCCACCAGTTCGTGGCGATCTCGCGCTTCGTGGCCGACCGCATCCGGCGCGTCTACGGGCGCGAGGCGGACGTCATCTACCCGCCGGTGGACGTCTCGCGCTTTCGCGTGGACGAGGCGCCCGGGGACTTCTATCTGGTGGTCTCGGCCCTGACCCCGTACAAGCGGGTCGACCTGGCGGTGGAGGCGTGCAACCGGCTCGGGCGGCGGCTGCTGATCGTGGGGACCGGGCCCGAGGACCGCCGGCTGCGGGCCCTGGCCGGGCCCACCGTCGAGCTGCTGGGCTGGCGCGACGACGCTCAGACCGCGGAGCTCTACGCGCGCTGCCGGGCCCTGCTCTTCCCCCCGCTCGAGGATTTCGGCATCACGCCGCTCGAGGCGATGGCGGCGGGGCGGCCGGTCATCGCCTTCGGCGAGGGCGGCGCCCGGGAGACGGTGGTGCCGCCCGGGGAAGGGGAGCCCCCGACCGGGCTCTTCTTCGCGAGCCAGACCGCGGAGGATCTCGTCGACGCGATCCGGCGCTTCGAGGCCTCCGCGCATCAGTTCGAGCCCAAGGCCCTGCGCCGGCGCGCGGAGGCCTTCGACCGCCCGCTCTTTCGGGAGCGGATCCACGCGTACCTGCGGGCGCGGGTGGAGGGATCGACGCCGTGCTGAAGGCCTACTCCCGCCTGCTCGAGCAGCTCATGCTGGTGGTCGACCTGGTGCTCGTCGGGCTCTGCTGGCTCCTCGCCTACTGGCTGCGCTTCCACGTGGCGGGCCCGCCGCTGCCCTACGGGGACACCCCGCCGCTCGCCGACTACCTGCTGATGCTGCTGCCCATCCTGCTGGTGTGGAGCGTGTCCTTCCGCGCCTTCGGGCTCTACCGGCCGCGCCGCATCGGCTCCCACCTCTCCGAGGCCGTCGACATCGCCAAGGCCTCGACCATGGGGGTGCTCGTCCTCGTCGCGGTGATGACCTTCTTCTTCCGCGGGTACGACTACTCGCGCGTGGCCATCGTCTACTTCGGGCTGCTCTCCATCGGCGTCGTCTGGTTCTCCCGCGCCGCGTTCCGCGAGCTCCTCCGCTTCGCGCGGCGGCGCGGCTACAACCAGCGGTTCGCGGTCGTGGTGGGGGACGGCGAGCTGGCCGCCACCGTGGTGCAGCGCATCCAGGCCCGGAGTGACGTGGGCATCCAGGTCCTCGGAGTGGTGGGCGACGACAAGGACGACACCGCCGGGGCCCGCCGGCTCGGGGGCTACGCCGACCTGCGCGCGGTGCTCGACGCCCATCAAGTGGACCACGTGATCCTGGCCCTCGCCCACGAGGACTACGGCCGGCTCGCCGGGTTGCTCGACGCGGTCGGCGACGAGCCGGTGACCATCCACGTGGTCCCCGACCTGCTGCGCTTCGCGTCGCTGCGCGGGGGCATCGAGCAGTTCGAGGGCATGCCGTTCATCCACCTGCGGGAGTCGCCACTCTACGGGTGGAACCAGCTGGCCAAGCGCGTGTTCGACTTCGTCTTCTCGGCAGTCGTGCTCGCGGTGATCTGGCCGGTGCTGCTCCTGCTCGCGGTCGCGGTCAAGTCGAGCTCCCGCGGGCCCGTCTTCTACCGCCAGGAGCGCATGGGGCTGGACGGGCGGCGCTTCGAGATGCTCAAGTTCCGGACGATGGACGCGAACGCGGAGTCGCAGACCGGGCCGGTGTGGGCGGGTCCCGCCGACCAGCGGCGGACCAATCTCGGCGCGCTCCTGCGCCGCCTGAGCCTCGACGAGCTGCCGCAGTTCTGGAACGTGCTACGCGGCGACATGAGCGTGGTGGGCCCGCGACCGGAGCGCCCGGTGTTCGTGGAGCGGTTCCGCCAGACCGTGCCCGGCTACATGCTGCGGCACAAGGTCAAGTCGGGGATCACCGGCTGGGCGCAGGTGAACGGGCTGCGGGGCAACACCTCGCTCGAGAAGCGCATCCAGTACGACATCGAGTACATCGAGCGCTGGTCGGTGTGGCTCGACATCAAGATCATCGCGATGACCGTGATGCGGGTGCTCGTCGACCGGAACGCGTATTGACGCACGCCGGCCTGTTCCGCGGTCTCCTCGCCGCGTTCGTGGTGGGCCTCGGCGTGTCCATCACGCTGTCGCAATCGGCCCTCGTCCTGCTGACCCTGCTCTGGCTGTGGCGGCTGCGCGGCCGCGACGGGCGGGCGGCCGCCCGCTGGCCGCTCTGGCCGCCCGTGGCGGCCTTCAGCGTGGTGACGCTGCTGTCGGCGCTCCTGTCGGGGCATCCGGTCGAGAGCCTCCTGGCCTCGAAGCCCCTGCTGCTCGTCGCGGCCCTCTACGTGACCGCGAACGCCCTTGGCGATACCGAGGCCGCCGATTCGTTCCTCACCGGTCTGAGCCTGGTGGTCGCGGTGGCCGCCGCGATCGGGCTGCTGCAGGTGACCTTGTGCCCGAGCGGGGACGGGGCCGGGTTCAGCCCGCGCTGGCTCTATCACCGCTGCGACCGCGCTCGCGGCCTCTTCAGCATCTACATGACCCTGGCCGGGGTCGTGACCCTCGTCCTGCTCGCCACCCTCCCGCGGGTCGTCCCGGGGCCGGCCTTCCGGCGATGGGCCCCGATCCCCTGGCTGCTCTCGCTGGCCGCCCTCGTGGTCACATTCACGCGCGGCGCCTGGATCGCGTTCGTGGTCGGGACCCTCGCCTGGCTGCCCCTGGCCCGCCGCGCGGGCTGGATCGTGGTCGGGACCGTGCTCGTGCTGCTGGTGGCGCTGCTGGCCACGCCCGACCGCGTGCGTCAGCGGTCCACCACGCTCTCGGAGATCCACCAGCGCCTCGTGCAGATGGCGGACCCCCGCGAGGCGGGGGCGCGCGAGCGCGTCTACATGTGGCGGAGCGGTCTCGCCATGTGGCGGGAGCGTCCGCTGCTCGGAGTTGGGCCGGGCGGGGTCAAGCGCGAGTTCCCGCGCTTCGCGCTCCCGGAGGCGGTCAAGAAGCACACGTCCCACGTGCACAACACCGCGCTGCAGATCCTGACGGAGCGTGGCCTGCTGGGCCTCGCGGCGTGGATGTGGATCTGGGTCGCCTTCTACGTGCACGCGCTGCGGCTGTGGTGGCGGCTACCGGCCGAGGCGGGGCGGGAGCGGGCGCTGGTGGCGGGGAGCGTGGCCGCGATCACCGGGTTCCTCCTCGGCGGTCTCACCGAGTACAACTTCGGCGACTCCGAGGTCGTCATGGTCGCCTGGGCCTTGATGGCCCTGCCCTGGGTCGTGGAGCAGGCCCAGGGGGCCCGCGCGCCGAGCTCGCGCTAGTACACCGCGTACGGCTCGGTCGACGACCGCACCTTCACGAAGTACTGCTTGAAGCGCGTCAGGTCCTCGTCGGAGACGAGGTCGGACACCATCACGCAGAGCATGCCCTGCTGGCGCCACAGGATCAGGCTGAAGCCGTTTTCCTTCTTCACCACCGGCCGCCACCGGTCGATCTGCACGCGGCCACGCTCGGGCAGGGCCACGCTACCGCCCGGCACGATGACGTAGGTCACGGTGTGACCGGCCGCGTCCTGGTAGGCGAGCTCGATGCCGCGCCGGCCTTCGAGGTATGTGGGCTTGGCGTTGATGAGATGGATGTCCTCGTCGCCCGTGAAGACCCAGCTCAGCGCGATGCCGCTCTCCTCCATCGCCTGGGGCAGGGCGGCGGGGACCACGTCGCTGCGGTTCTCGCCCCAGAAGACGCTGCGCGCGTACCCGGCGAGCACCGCGCGGGTCACGAGCTGCACCGGATCGGATCCGGGCGCCGAGGGGAGCGAGGGGGCGAGATAGAGCAGCATGATCAGCGCGGTGGCCACCGCGGAGAACGCGGGCGGCAGCCAGAGCACCCACCAGGGCTGCCGCGGGCGGCCGGGCATCAGGGCCTCGACCACCGCGGCGCGCAGGACGGGCGGCGCGGGGTGACGCGGAAGCCGCTCGCGCAGCAGCCGGCCGATCCCGCCGTCCTCCTCTTGGCCCTCGTTCGTCTCGTTCGCCATGTCCCTCGGTCTGGTTACTTGTAGTCTTTCAAATACCCGCGCAGCCGCTCCTTGGCGCGGAAGATCCGGGACTTCACGGTGCCCACCGGACAGTCCATGATGCGCGCCACGTCCTCCAAGGCCAGCCCCTCGACCTCGGCCAGCAGGAGCGGCGTCTTGAACTCCTCGGGCAGCCTCGTCAGGGCCCGGTCCAGATCCATGTGGGCCCCGGCGCTCTCGCTATCCCGCCCGGCGGCGTCGTGGAACATCGGCGCGTCGCCTTCCGGGACCCCGTCCTCCGAGAGGGCCGATTCCCGCTCCCGGAGCCGGTAGAACGTCAAGAACGTGTTTCTCAATATTTGGAACAACCAGGCCCGCAGATGGGTTCCCGGCTGGAACCGGTGGGAAAACCGCATGGCCCGGACATAGGTTTCCTGGACCAGATCCTCCGCCTCGGACCCGTTCCGGGTCAGGTAGACGGCCAGGTTATGGAGGGCGTCCAGGTGCTGCAGGGCCTGTTGCCGGAACTCGTCGTCAGCCACGTGACGTCAGTCGTCGAACCACCGGCGCGGCAGGTCCGACTCTCGCACCTCGTGCTCGTCCTCCACCAGGTCCAGCAGCTCCCGGATGGTCTGGTAGAGCACCGGATGCTCCAGGTCGGGAGCGAGGTCGGCGAGCGGGCGCAGCACGAACCGGCGCTCGTGCATGAGCAGGTGCGGGATGTGCAGGTGCTCGGGGCCGCTGATCACGCGATCGTCGTAGAGCAGGATGTCGATATCGAGGGGGCGGGGCTCGTAGCGCTGGGCCTCCGGCGTGCCGCAGCGTGGCCGGGGCCAGCTCGGTCTCGATCACGACCGCGCAGTTGAAGAACCAGCCCGCGTCGTCATCGGGCCGGCCGGGGGGCCGCTCCCAGGGCTCGGTGCGGTAGAGCGGGGAGGCGTCGAGGAAGCGCAGATCCTGCATGGCGCGGAGCTGCTCGACGGCGCGGCGCAGGCAGTCCAGCCGGTCGCCCAGGTTCGACCCCACCGAGAGGAACACGCGCGCCATGTGATCGCTACCGTCTCCGCCGAGTCAGCTCGACGCCCGGGATGCCCTGGAGCCCTTCCATCGGGGGCGTGAGCTTGCGCACCCGGACCCGCACTTCGTCGCAGGGGAACTCCGCCAGCAGCATCTGGGCCAGCCGGCCCGCGAGCCGCTCCAGGAGATTGACCCGCTCCTTGGTGCACACCTCCACGATGCGCGCCGCGATCAGCCCGTAGTCGACCGTGGACCGCAGATCGTCCGAGGCCGCCGCCGCGGCGAGGTCGAGCGCGAGCTCGGCGTCCACCGCGAACCACGCGCCGACCGTCTGCTGGGCCTTCGTGACCCCGTGGTGTCCGTAGAACCGGACATCCTCGAGGAAGATTTTATCAGAGCTCAGAGCTTGAGCCCCCGGAGGCGGTCCATCGCCTCCTGCAGGCGCTTGGCGTCGATCGTGAGCGCGATCCGGTAGAAGCCTTCCCCGGAGGGGCCGAAGCCGACGCCCGGGGTGATCACGCAGCCGACCTCGTTGAGCATGCGCGCCGCGAAGGTGCGTGAGTCGAGACCGCCCGGGACCGGCGCCCAGACGAAGAAGGCGGCCTTCGGCACGTCCACGTCCCAGCCGAGCCGCTTGAGTCCCGCCACCACCACGTCGCGCCGCTCCTGGTAGGTGCGGCGGTACTGCTCGGAGAGATCCTGGGGCCCGGTCAGCGCCGCGATGCCCGCTTCCTGCACGGCCTGGAAGACGCCCGAGTCCACGTTGGTCTTGATCTTGCCGAGGCCGGCGATCGCGCCCGCGTTGCCCGAGCAGAAGCCCAGCCGCCAGCCGGTCATCGAATAGGTCTTGGACAGGGAGTGGAACTCGACGCCGACGTCCATCGCGCCCGGCGTCTCCAGGAAGGAGGGCGGGCGGTAGTCGTCGAAGCGCAGCTCCGAGTACATCGCGTCGTGGCAGACGATGACCTGGTGCCGGCGCGCGAAGTCGACGACCTTCCCGAAGAACTCGCGGGTCGCCACCGCCGCGGTGGGGTTGTTGGGGTAGTTCAGGTACATGAGCTTGGCGCGCTTCGCCACGTCCGGGGAAATTGCGTCGAGGTCGGGCAGGAAGCCGTTGGCCCGGCGCAGCGGCATGAAGTGCACGTCGCCGTCCGCGAACCAGGTGCCCGCCGCGTAGACCGGGTAGCCCGGGTCGGGCACCAGCACCACGTCGCCCGGGTTCACGAAGGCGAGCGGCATGTGGGCGGTGCCCTCCTTCGACCCGATGAGGGTGAGCACCTCGGTCTGCGGATCGAGGGTGACCCCGAAGCGCCCGCGGTACCAGTTGGCCACCGCGGTGCGGAAGGAGAGCAGCCCCTCGTAGTCGGGATACCGGTGATTCGCCGGGGTTTCGGCCGAGCGCTTGATCGCCTCGATGATGTGGGGCGGCGTGGGCAGGTCCGGATCGCCGATGCCCATGTCGATGAGATCGACGCCGCGGGAGCGGGCCTCGCGCTTGTTCTTGTCGATCTCCGCGAAGAGGTACGGGGGCAGCTTGGCCAGCCGGGAGGCCAGCGGGATGGGGGAGGGGCGAGGGGAGGGGGTAGGAATCGTGCTCACTCGTGGTTCTCCTGGATTCGGATGACGGGATTTTTCAGGCCGCCGATGGACTCGATGCGGACCTCGACCTTGTCGCCGGGCATGAGCGGCCCGATGCCGCAGGGAGTGCCGGTGGCGATGACGTCGCCGGGGAGCAGCGTCATGATCGCGGAGATGCGCGCCACCAGGTCCTCGACCGGGCAGATCAGGTGCTTGGTATTGGAGGCCTGCCTCCGCTCGCCGTTGACCCAGGTCTCGATGTCGACCCCGTTGGGATCGATGTCGGTGGCGATGCACGGCCCCACCGGGCAGAAGCTGTCGAAGGCCTTGGCGCGGGTCGGCTGGCCGTCGCGCACGTTGAGGTCCCGGGCGGTGACGTCGTTGAGGCAGGTGTAGCCGAGCACGTACTCGCGGGCCCGATCCGCGGGCACGTGGTGGCAGCGCTTCTTGATCACGATCGCGAGCTCGCCCTCGTAGTCGATCCGGCGCGACTGGGGCGGGAAGACGATCGGATCGTCGGGCCCGCAGAGCGCCGAGATCGGCTTGAAGAAGATGTGAGGCTCCGCCGGCACCTGCACGTTTATCTCCTCGGCGTGCTCGCGGTAGTTGAGGCCCACTCCCACGATCTTGGTGGGCACCACCGGCGCCAGCAGCACCGCCTGGCTCTGCAGGTACTTCTTCCGCGCCTTCTTGAAGGTGCCGTAGGGCGTCCCCGCGTACTCCACGATGTGCTGGCCCTCGAGGACGCCGTAGCGGATCTTGCCGCCGGCCCGGAAGCGCACGATCCTCATGCGAGCCCCAGCACGTCCTGCATCGAGTAGAGCCCCGGCCCGGCCGTCGCGATGAAGCGGGCCGCGCGCAGGGCGCCCCGCGCGAAGTTGTCCCGGCTCTGCGCGCGATGGGTCAGCTCGAGCCGCTCGCCGAGCGCTCCGAAGGTGACGGTGTGCTCGCCCACCACGTCGCCGGTGCGGAGGGCGGCCATGCCGATCTCTTTCCGCGTGCGCTCGGCGAGCTTGTCGTGCCGGTCGTAGACCGCGGTCTTGGCGAGATCGCGGCCGAGGGCCTCGGCCACCACCTCGGCCATCCGCAGCGCGGTGCCGCTGGGCGCGTCCTTCTTGAAGCGATGGTGGGTCTCGACGATCTCCACGTCGTAGTCGTCGCCCAGCATCCGCGCCATGTCCGCGAGGATGCGGAAGGCCACGTTGACGCCCACGCTCATGTTAGGCGCGACCAGGATCGCGATGCTCCGGCCGATGGCCGCGAGCTCTTCGCGCTGTGCGGGGGTGAAGCCGGTGGTGCCGATCACCGCGCGCCCGCCCTGCCGGGCGGCCAGCCGCGCGTGGGCCAGGCTCGCCTCCGGCACCGAGAACTCGATCAGGATGCGGTCCTGGCCGAGGGCCGCGTCCGCGTCGGCGGTGATCGGCACCGCGAGCCGGCCTACCCCGGCCGCCTCGCCCGCGTCCCGCCCGAGCGCGGGATGGCCGGGAGCCTCGAGGGCGGCCACCAGGCGCAGCTCCTTGTCCTCTTGCAGCAGGGCGACCAGACGATTGCCCATCCGGCCGGCGGCGCCGGCGACGACGACATCCGCCATGACGAGCGGAGGATCAGCCCTTGACGAGGCCGAGCGAGGCCAGCACCGCCCGGAGACGCGGCCGGTTCGCCTCGCCCAGCCCGCACATGGGCAGCCGGAACTCCGGCTCGGCCAGCTTGCCCATCATGGCCAGCGCTTCCTTGACCGGGATGGGATTGGTCTCGAGGAACATCGCGCGCGACAGCGGGAAGAGCTTGAGGTGGAGGTCGCGGGCCTGCTTCCAGTCGCCGGCCAGCGCGGCGTGGGTCATCTCGGCGGTCTCCCGCGGCACCAGGTTCGCGATGACCGAGATCACCCCGCGGCCGCCGACCGACATGAGGGGCAGGGTGATGTTGTCGTCGCCGGAGAGAACGGAGAAGTCGGGACCGCACGCGAGGATCACCTGGGTCATCTGATCGAGCGAGCCCGAGGCCTCCTTGACGCCCACTACGTTCGGGCAGTCCCGCACGATGCGGGCCAGGGTGTCCGTCTCCACGTTGACCGCGGTGCGGCCCGCGATGTTGTAGAGGATGATCGGGATGTCCACCGCCTCCGCGACCGCGCGGAAGTGCCGGTAGAGCCCCTCCTGGGTGGGCTTGTTGTAGTACGGATTCACCACGAGCGCGCCGGTGGCCCCCGCCTTCTTGGCGTGGGTGGTGAGGTCGATCGCCTCGGAGGTGGAGTTGGAGCCGGTGCCCGCGAGGACGGCCAGGCGGCCCCGGGCGGTCTCGATGACGAGCTCCACCACGCGCTTGTGCTCGTCGTGGCTCAGGGTGGGCGACTCACCGGTGGTGCCGCAGGGCACGATACCGTCCGTGCCGCTGGCGACGTGCCACTCGACCAGCTCGCGGAGCTTGGCCTCATCGACCTTGCCGCCGCGGAACGGGGTAACGAGGGCGACGATGGATCCCTGGAATGTCGCGCGCATGGTTGAGTCCCTCCGTTGCTCACTACGATGTGGGACGAAGAGTTCTCTCGACTCTAACACCAGAGCCGGAATCACTTCAAGCGGCAGCCGTGATGCGGTAGACTCCAGCGGATGGAAAGCCCCCGAGCCGACGGCCGGACCGCTCACGTCACCGCCGACGTCGCCGGCGAGGTGCGCCGCCGCTTCGGCACGCCCTGCTACGTCTACGACCACGCCGCGCTCGAGACCGCGGCGCGGCAGGCGCTGGCCTTCCCCGCGCCGTTCGGGCTCACCGTGCGCTACGCGATGAAGGCCAACCCCAGCCGCGGCATCCTGGCGCTGTTCCGCGACCTGGGCCTGCACGTGGACGCCTCGAGCGACTTCGAGGTGGAGCGGGCGCTGCGGGCGGGCTTCGCCCCCGAGCGGATCCAGCTCACCTCGCAGATGCCCTCGCGCGCGCTGGAGCGGCACCTCGCGCGCGGCGTGCTCTTCAACGCCTGCTCGTTGCACCAGCTCGACGCGTTCGGACGGATCGCTCCCGGCCGCGAGCTGTCCGTGCGGGTGAATCCGGGGCTCGGCACCGGGTCCACCAAGCGCACCAACACCGGCGGCCCCGCCTCGAGCTTCGGGATCTGGCACGAGGCGATGCCCGAGATCCTGGCGATCGCGAAGCGCTACGACCTGCGCATCCGCCGCCTGCACTCGCACGTCGGCTCCGGCACCGATCCGGAGGTGTGGAAGCGCTGCGCGCGGATGACCCTCGACCTGGCCGGCCAGCTGCCCGGGGTGGCGAGCATCAACCTGGGGGGCGGGTTCAAGGTCGGCCGCATGCCCGAGGAGCCGTCGGTGGACATGGCCGACGTGGGCGCCCACGTGCGTCGCGAGATCGAGGGCTTCCGCGACCGCTCGGGCCGGGGCCTCCACCTGGAGATCGAGCCCGGCACCTTCCTCGTCGCCAACGCGGGGGTGATCGTGGCCTCCTGCGTGGACGTGGTGGATACCGGCGCCGAGGGCTACTGCTTCGCCAAGCTCGACGCGGGCATGCCGGAGATCACGCGGCCGTCGCTGTACGGGGCCCAGCATCCCATCGACGTGCTGGCCGCCGGGCGCGAGCAGAAGGCGGTGGTCTTCGTGGGGCCGTGCTGCGAGTCGGGCGATATCCTCACGCCGGCTCCCGGCGATCCCGAGGCGCTCGCACCGCGGTGGGTCGCGACCCCGCGGATCGGAGACCTGGTGGTGGTGGGCGGCGCGGGTGCCTACTGCGCGGGGATGGCCACGATCAACTACAACTCCTACCCCCAGGCGCCCGAGGTCATGCTCGGACCCGACGGCGCGCTCACCCTGCTGCGTCGCCGCCAGACCGCGGAGCAGGTCTGGCAGAACGAGGGCTAGGGGACGCGGACGGAGATCTCGTTGGAGCGCGCGCTCTCGTTGGGGCGGCGCGCCCGGTCCAGCGCGGTGACCGCGTAGCGATAGGTCGTGCCCGGCCTCACGTCGCGGTCCAGGTAGATGGTGGCAATCGCCATCGTGGTCGCGATGCGCATGAACGCGCCGGTCTCGCCCGCCCGGTAGATCGCGTAGAGTGCCACGTCCGGTGAGGCGCTCGGGTTCCAGGCCAGCCGCACCGAGCCCGGCGACGGCACCGCGAGCAGGTTGGCGGGCGCGACGGGCGGGGTGGTGTTGGCGGCGGCGATGACCACCGCGGCCGAGATCTCACCGCTGGCGCTCACCGCCGGATCCACGCGCACCGCGCGCACCGCGTAGCGGTAGTCGGTGTCGTTGTCCACGCCCTCGTCGGTGAACGCGGTGCCCTCCACCGGCTTGGGCGTGATCGCGGAGAGGGCCCCCTCCGCGCCCGCGCCCCGCAGCACCACGTAGCGGAGGTCGCCGGGAGCGGGCGAGCCGTCCACCAGCTCCGCGGGCGGCTGCCAGGTGAGGCTGACGCGCCGATCCCCCGGGGAGGCGCTCAGCGAGCGCGGCGCCCTGGGGGCGGCCAGGTAGGGGATCACCAGGCGGTCGGAGGGCCCACTGCTCCGCCCGAGCGCGTCCTCGGCGGTGACCACGTAAACATAGCGGCGGCCGATCGAGAGCGCGCGCCGGTCCACCCACGTGACCGCGGTGCCCTGCACGGTCGCGGGCGCGGGGTTGTCGGTCCGGATCGTCGCGATCTCGTCGTAGCCCACCACGCGCCCGGAGGAGAGCATCGCGGCCTTGGGCTCGCCGCCGTTGGCCTCCTCGCGCCGGTAGAGCTTGTAGAGCGAGATCGCGCGCAGGCGCGAGCCGTCCACGCGGGTGCCGGGGCCGGTCCAGCCCACCACGACGCTCTGCTCCTCCACCGCGCCGTGCAGACCGGTCGGGCCCGCGGGCACGCGCAGCTCGGGGGCGATCGGCGGCGCCTTCTTGCCGCAGGCCACCAGGGCGCTCGCGGCCAGGAGGAGCAGCAGCGCGCCCCGCGCCCCCGCCCTCACGCGCTCGGCCTCTTCGCGAGCAGGGCCTTCGCCTGCTCGAGCTGGCGGCGGACCGCATCCGGAGCGGTGCCGCCGATCACCGCGCGGGCGCGCAGTGAGGCCTCGACGGTGAGCGCCGGGTACACGTCGCGCCCGATCAGCGGGGAGAACTGGCGCAGCTCCTCGAGCGGCAGGTCGCCGAGCTCGCGGCCGCGCGTGATGGCGTGGCGCACCGCACGGCCCACCACCTCGTGCGCGTCGCGGAAGGGCAGGCCCTGGCGGACGAGGTAGTCCGCGAGATCGGTCGCGGTGGAGTAGTGGGCCCCCGCGGCGTCGCGCATGCGGTCGACCCGGAAGGTCAGCGAGCCGAGCATCGGAGGCAGCACGCGGAGGATCGCCTCGAGCGTGTCCACCGTGTCGAAGAGCGGCTCCTTGTCCTCCTGCATGTCCGAGTTGTAGGTGAGGGGAAGCCCCTTCATCACGGTCAACGCGGCGGTGAGGTTGCCGTAGAGGCGGCCGGTCTTGCCCCGGATCAGCTCGGCCACGTCGGGATTCTTCTTCTGCGGCATGATGGACGACCCGGTCGCGAAGGCGTCCGGGAACTCCACGAAGCCGAACTCCGACGTCGCCCACAGGGTGAGATCCGCGGCGAGCCGCGAGCAGTGCATGCCGAGGATCGCGGCGTGGGAGAGGAATTCCAGCACGAAGTCCCGATCCGCCACCGCGTCCATGCTGTTGGGGCTGGGCGCGCTGAAGCCGAGATCGCGCGCGAGCGCCTCGCGGTCGATCGCGAAGGCGGCCCCCGCGAGGGCGGCGGCCCCCAGCGGCATCACGTTGACGCGCGCGCGCCCGTCGCGGAAGCGCCCGCGATCGCGCTCCAGCATGAAGACGTAGGCGAGCAGGTGGTGGGCCAGCAGGACCGGCTGGGCGCGCTGCAGGTGCGTGTAGCCGGGCATCGGCGCCTCGCGGTGCCGCTCGGCCTGGGCGACGAGCGTGCGCTCGACCTCCACCAGCCCCGCGTCCACGTGATCGAGGACGTCCCGGAGATAGAGCCGCTCGTCGAGCGCGATCTGGTCGTTGCGGGAGCGGCCGGTGTGGAGTTTGCCGCCCACCGACCCCGCGAGCTCGACGAGCCGCCGCTCGACGTTCATGTGGATGTCCTCGAGCTCGCGCCGGAAGGGGAAGGTGCCGCCCTCGAGCTCGCGGCGGACGCCGTCCAGGCCCGCGAGCATGCTATCGAGCTCGGCGTCCGTGATCAGCTTGGCCCGCGCCAGCGCTCGCGCCCACGCGGCGCTGCCGGTCAGATCGTGGGGCCAGAGCCGGCGGTCGAAGGACAGGGACGCGGTGAACGCTTCCGCGGTCGGATCGGCCCCTTCGGCGAAGCGCCCGGACCAGGCCTTGCCCGGGGGCGTGCCGCCGGCGGTCACGAGGCGTCCGCGCGGCCGGCGGCCGCGACGGGGGCGGGCGGCACGCGCAGAAGCGCGGCGATCTCGGACATGATGCGATGGGTGACCTCGTCCCGCTCGGTCCGCGCGATGGGCCCGCGGCGCGCGCGGCCGAAGTGGATCGGCTCCCCGAACCGGACCGCGAGCGGGCGGCGCCGCGGCAGGTAGAAGCGCCGCCCGCGGAGGGCCTCGTAGGTGCCCTCGATGGCGGCGGGCACCACCGGCACGCCCGCGCGGAGCGCGACCATCGCCGCGCCGGGACGCCCGCCCACGAGCCGGCCTTCCTGGCTGAACGGCCCCTCCGGGAAGATGCCGACCACGCGGCCCGCGTCCAGCACGTGGAGCACGCGCTTGATCGCGCCGGGATCCGGCCGCTCCAGGGCCACCGGGATCGAGCCGATGCGCCGGTGGAAGGGCGGGTGCAGCGGGGTCGCCCGGAACACGCGCGGCATGACGAGGAACGCGATCGGCCGCGGCACCGCCACGCCCAGCACCACGCCGTCCAGATAGTTGTGATGGTTGGAGGCCAGGATGAACGGTCCGGCCACCGGCAGCCGCTCCGCGCCCTCGACCCGCAGATCGAACAGCCCGTGCAGCAGCACCCCGGCCACGCCGCGGAGCACGCGGTACACCGGCGGGAACACCTCCGCCGGCACACGGCGCGCCGCCACAGCCGCGGCCGGCCGCATCACGGAAATGGTGGAAGACTCCTCGCGCGACCCCATAACTCGCTCGTTTATAGCACCCACCCCCGACCCAGACAACCAAGGCACGAGCAAGACAGCTGGCCTGGATCGAATGTGGCAATCGAGGGCTGGCATGCGGCAACCCGTCGCGGCGGGAAGGGCGGGCAGGGCCGGGGCGGACCCTCCGGGAGCCGTGTCTTCTGCGCGCTATCGAAGCCGCAGCGCGACCCGTCTCGTGGCCCGATCGAGACGGCGCAACGGGTAGCGACTCAGCGTGCTCCCGGAGGGCCCGCCCCGGCCCTGCTCGCCCGGCGGATGCCGACTCGGCGGATGGAGGCGAGGGCTAGTGCGCCGCGCGCGCCAGCCGGTACTTCGCAACGGCCGCGTTGTGATCCGCGAGGTTGCTGGAGAACGTGTGGAACCGCTCGTCCAGCGAGACGAAGTACAGATAGTTCACGCGCGCGGGCCGCACCGCCGCCGCGATCGCCGCGCGGCCCGGGCTCGCGATGGGGCCGGGCGGGAGGCCCTGGCGCCGATACGTGTTGTAGGGCGAGTCCACCTGGAGATCCTCACGGGTGAGCCGCTTGCGGTCCTTGCCGACCGCGTACTGCACGGTGGGATCCGCCTGCAGCGGCATGTCGCGCCGGATGCGGTTCCAGAAGACTGCGGAGATGAGCGGCATCTCGCTCGACTCCACCGCTTCCTTCTCGATGATGGAGGCGAGCGTCAGCACCTGGTGGAGGCTCACCTCGCGGGCGCGCGCCTCCGCGAGGAGCTCGGGCGAGATCTTCTCGCGCATGCGGGCCACCATGCGGGCCAGGATCTCCTCGGGGGTCATGCCCTTCACGAACTGGTAGGTGTCCGGAAAGAGGTAGCCCTCGACCGAGTCGGCCTGCACGTCGAGGTTCTTGAGGAAGACGGGGTCCTTGCCGACCCGGAGGATGTCCTCGGCCGAGACGAGGCGCTCGGTCTGGAGCAGCCGTGCCAGCTCGCCCAGCGTGCTGCCTTCCGGGAACACCAGCATGTGCTGGAGCACCTGGCCGCCCGCGATCTGCTCGAGCACCCGCACCGTGTTCGAGCCCGCGGGGATCTGGTACTCGCCGGCCTTGAGGCTGCGGAAGCTGCCTCGGCCACTTCGATGACGCCCTTGTGGGCCGGGAGCTCCACGACTCGGGCCGAGGCGCGGAGCCCCGCCGGGACGCCCAGGATCCACCAGCCTTCGAGGAGCAGGGCCAGGAGGGCCACGACCACCGTGAAGCCCACCACGGCCCGCCAGGTCGGCCCGGGGTGTCCGGGGCCGACCCCCCATGTGGGAAGGGATCGGGGTCGTTCCATCATGGTGAGCCTTCATTCTGGCCGGACTGGGATTCTCAGTCAAACCGGGGGGGTGGGGAAGGCTGGCGGTCCGGGGGGTTGCTGGTATAATGACCGGCCTGGGGCGAGCCGCCCCAGAACTCTGAGGAGGGAAACCCATGCAGGAGCTGGTGCTTCCAGTCCGTCACGAATGGCTCGCCCGGGAGCGCGCCTACGGGAAGATCGCGATCGAGCCCTTCGAGCCGGGTTTTGCCCTGACGGCGGGCAATGCCTACCGCCGGGTGCTGCTGTCGTCCATCACCGGGGCCGCGCCCACCTGGGTCAAGATCGAGGGGGTCCTGCACGAGTTCTCGCACCTGGTCGGGATGCGCGAGGACACCCTCGACATCATCCTGAACCTGCGCAAGCTCGTGTTCACGCTCCACGTCAACCGGCCCAAGCTGCTCCGCCTGAAGGTCCAGGGCGTGCGCACGGTGACCGCGCGGGACTTCGAGCCCGATCCGGACGTGGAGATCCTGACGCCGGACGTGGCGCTGGCCACGCTCGACAAGGACGGCAGCCTCGAGATGGAAGTGTGCGTCGAGCGCGGGCGGGGCTACCAGGCCGCGGAGAAGCGCGAGCCGGAGGCGCTGCCCATCAACGCGATGATGATGGACTCGGACTTCTCGCCGGTGAAGCGCGTGAACTTCCACGTGGAGCCGAAGGGGGCGCAGGAGCGGCTCATCATGGAGGTGTGGACCAACGGTACGGTGACGCCGGAGGTCGCGGTGGCCGACGCCTCGCGCATCCTCGACGATCAGTTCGCGCTGCTCGTGGACTTCCCGTCCACCCCGCTGGTGCAGCCCGAGGGCACCGAGGCGGTGGCGGGGGAGCCCGCGCCGCGCAGCGAGGTGAACGAGCACCTCTTCCGCAACGTGGACGAGCTCGAGCTGTCGGTGCGCGCGTCCAACTGCCTCAAGACCGCCAACATCCGCACGATCGCGGATCTCGTGCAGAAGACCGAGTCGGAGCTGCTGAAGACCAAGAACTTCGGCAAGAAGTCGTTGAACGAGATCAAGACCATCCTGGGAGAGATGGGACTCTCCCTGGGCATGCGTCTCGATCCCGAGGAGCTGGAGCGGCTGCGCGCCCACTACGAGCGCGCCTTCGAGACATAGCCCGCCTCCCGTTTCCCGCGCGTCCACCACGGCCTCCGGTCATCCGGGGGCCGTGCTGTTTTCGGGGGTCCTTTCGGGGAACGTTTCGGGGTCGAGCGGCCAGGTCTCGGTGACGCCACGGCCCCACGCGGTCACGCGAAGGACACGCCCGTCGGTTTCCAGGACCACCGCGCCGTCGCGATCGGTGCGGTAGACGCGCGCCCCCGCCGCTTCGAGGCGCGCGAGGACCTCCGGGCTCGGGTGGCGAAACGGGTTGCGCGCGCCCACCGAGATCACCGCCAGCTGCGGTCGAGCTTGTTCGAGGAACGGGGCGGTGGACGAGAAGCGGCTGCCGTGGTGCGCGACCTTCAGCGCGAACGCGCGCACGGGACCGGCGCGCTCGAGCACGAGCGCCTCGCCGCGTGGACCCAGGTCGCCCGCGAGCAACAGCGAGACGCCCCGCCAGTCGAGCCGCAGCACCAGGGAGGCGTCGTTGGGCGTCGGCGATGGATCCGGGCCGGGCCCGAGCACGGTGATCAGCGCGCGGCCGAGCCAGAGGCGCTGACCGGCCGCGAGCACGCGGCGGGGTGCGCGCGACCGCAGCAGCGCCGCCACCGTCTCCGGCGCGCCCCCCGGCGGGCGGCCGCTCTCCCAGAACTCGCCCACGTGGAAGTGGGTGAGGACCGCGGCCAGCCCGCCGGAGTGATCGCTGTCCCAGTGGGTGAGCGCCACCGCGTCGAGGCGGGCGAGCGGCCGGTTCCAGAGGAAGGGCGCCAGCACGCGCTCGCCCACGTCGAAGCGGCGGGCGCCGCCGGGCCCGCCATCCACGAGCAGGCGCGGCCCCTCCGGCAGCTCGATGAGGGCCGCGTCGCCCTGGCCCACGTCGAGGAACGTCACCCGGAGCATGGTCTCGGTCGGGCGCAGCCACGGCCAGATCGAGAGCACCGCCACCAGCACGGTCAGGGCGCCGACCACCGCGCGGATCCGTCGGGACGCGGGCATGCCGGGCGCGAGGAGGAGCACGCCGTACCAGGCGACCGCGGCCGCCGCGGACGGCGCGGGCAGGTGGACCATGGCGGCGGGGAGGGCGGCCGCCACGAAGACGCCCGCGCGCAGCGCGAGCAATACCAGCCAGAGCGCGTCGAAGAGCAGCGCGGCGCCGGCGCTCGAGGCCAGCTCGACCAGCAGCGCGAGCATGCCGAAGGTCGTGGCGACGGCGGCGAGCGGCACCACGAGCAGGTTGGCGACCACGCCGATCAGGGAGAGCTGATTGAAGTGGGCGAGCATCAGCGGCGTGACCGCGGCCTGCGCGCCGAGGCTCACCGCCACCGCCGCCGCGAGCCCGGCCGGCGCGCCGCGGGCGATGAGCCGCGCGGTCACGGCCGGCCCGAGGTAGACGATGCCGGCGGTGGCCGCGAAGGAGAGCTGGAAGCCCGGCTCCCACAGATCACCGGGGCGCCAGAGCAGCAGGGCGAGGACCGCGAGGGCCAGCGCGTTCGGGAGCTGGGACTCGCGGTCGAGCAGCAGCGCGGCGAGCAGGAGCAGCCCCATCACGGTCGCGCGGAGCACGGACGGCTGGCCGCCCACGACCAGCGCGAAGCCCACGAGCACGACGGTGGCCACGCCGGCCGCCCCGCGGCGCGGAACGCCGAGCATGGCGAGGCCGCCGAACACCGCGCCGGCGAGCAGGGCCACGTTGAAGCCCGATACCGCGAGGATGTGGTACACCCCGGCCCGCCGGAAGCTCTCGTCGATCTCGCGGGGCAGCGTGGACCGCTCGCCGAGCAGGAGGCCGGCGAGCAGCGCGGCCGAGGTCTCCGGCAGCCGCGCGGCGATGACGCCCACCGCCCACCGTTTCACCACCACCGGCCAGGGCGGCGTCTCCGGCGTGAGCGCGGTGATCCGGTCGGCTCGGGCGTGGCCGACCAGCAGTATCCCGTCGCGACGCAGATGCGCCGGGTAATCGAAGCCGCCGGGATTCCGGAAGCCGACGGGCGGATGGAGCCGCGCGTCCACGAGCACGCGCTGGGTCTCACCGAGCGGGAGCGCGAGCTCGCCGTAGACCGTGAGCTGGACGCGGCCCGTCGCGGGCAGCCGCTCGGGACCCGCGTGCAGCGCCTCCACGTCGAGCAGGAGTCGCGTGCGATCCGCCGTCCAGCGGACCGGCTCCTCTGCGAGTCGACCCTCGAGCGCCTGCGTGCCGACGAGGACGCGGCGGGCCAGGTGATCGTCAGGCACCGGCGCCCCCGCCGCGCGCAGCGCGCCCAGCAGGGCCACACCGGCCAGGACCAGGACCAGCGCGGCCCGCGGATGCCGCCGGCTCGCGAGCGCGGCGACCGGCAGGACGACGGCAGCGGCCGCGAGCAGATGCGGCGTGGGAAGGACGAGCCACGCGGCCGCGCCGATGCCCGCGGTGAAGGCCGCGGCGGGCGGAAGGAGCGGCGCGGTCTCGAGCCGCCCCTCAATCACTCACGGTGACGAAGCGCCGGATGGCCGCGAGCTTCTTGGGGCCCATGCCCAGGACATAGCGGAGCGCCTCGGGCGAGTCGAAGCGCCCGCGCCGCTCGCGCTCCTCGACGATGCGCTGGGCGAGGCCCGGCCCCACGCCGGGGAGCGCGGCCAGCTCCGCGGCGGCGGCGCGATTGACGTCGAGCGGCTTGATCGGCGCCGGATCCGGCGCCGGCGCCGCGGGCGGGGTCACGCGCGCGGGGGCGGGTCGAGCCGTCGGCGCCGGGGGCGTCTCACCCACGAGCGGCGTGGGTGGCTCGTCGCGATCGAATCGCTCGAGTCGCAGCGCCGCGTCGGGGAAGCCGGCGCGCCATTCGCGCACGCCCAGTCCCACGAGCAGGGTGAGGGCCAGCAGGATCAGGAGCCGGAGCTGCGGGAGGGAGTAGAGCACGGCTCCACCGTCCCACGACGATCCCGGGCTCGACCAGAGTGCCAATCGGGATACGCCCGCGAGGGACCGCCCCGCCCGGCCGGCCTGCTCGCTCGATTCTCGCTGTTCCTCTTCTTCCGATCCCGGGCCCTAGGCCGGCGACCCGGAGGCGTCAGACCAGGCCGAAGCCGTGGCTCCGGATGAACGGGCCGAAGTTGTGGCGCTCCGGCACCGAGTACTGGCGCGCCTTGTCCTCCGACCAGCCGTAGGGCTCCGAGTAGCCGAAGCGCTCCACGAAGCGCTGGTTCTCCTTCGGGGTGGCGTGGCGGGCCTCGCGGCGAACGTCGTAGGCCGCGAGCTGCGCGGGCAGATCCGCGTCGTCGTAGCGGTCGGTGTGGACGGTCACCGCCGGGGGCAACCGCATGCTGGTCCAGCCGGCCTGCAGGGGATAGCCCACGCAGAGGCCGGCCACCGGGAACACGCCGGGCGGCAGCTCGAGCAGCGCGGCGACCTTCTCGACGTGGTTGCGCACCACGCTGATCGGGCAGCAGCCGAGGCCGAGCGCTTCCGCCGCGGTGATGAAGGCCTGCAGCACCAGCCCCGCGTCCACCGCCGCGTTCATGAACATGTCGAGCGTGTCGTTGGGGAAGGGGCGCGCGCGCAGCTCGCTCACCCGGCGCATGCGGCGGTGGTCGCCGCAGAACACCATGAAGAGCGGGGCCTGCGCGATCCACGGCATGTCGGGGATCCAGCCGCCGATCGCGGCCTGCTTGACGCGGTCGCGTACCAGCACGATGCCGACCTGCTGCAGATCGGACTTCGACGGCGCGGAGAGCGCGGCGGCCAGGGCCATCTCGAGCACGTCGTCCGGGATCGGGTCGGGCTTGTAACGCCGCTGCGTCCGATGGGAGAGCAGCAGGGCGAGCGCCCCGTCCGCGGGGCGCTCCCGCCCGGCCAGGGTGGGCAGCCCGAAGCGCTCCTGGATCAGGTCCGCGATCGTCCGGCTCACGGGGTGAGCGCCGCGCGGGTGATCGTCGTGGTTTCCCGGTTGTGCCACTCCGAGGCCGCGAAGGCCTCGTTGATGCGCTCGAGTGGGTAGGTGTGCGAGAGGATCCGATTCCACGGCCGGCTCTCGCGTGTGCGCACCAGGAAGTCGAGCGCGCGCGGGATCACCCACGGGTCGTACTGGATCACCCCCACGATCTTCTTCGAGCCCCAGACGAGGAGCGCGGGCTCCAGCTCGACCTTGGCCCCGCGGCTGATCGTGCCGATCTCCAGGTAGGTTCCCCCGGAGCGGAGCATCTCGATGCCCTCGGGGATCACCCCCGGGAAGCCCACCAGGTCGCACGCCACGTCCGCGCCCACCCCGCCGGTCCACTGGCGCACCAGCTTCACGCGCTCGCGCCGGTCGGTCACCTCTTTCACGTTGATCGTGTGGTCCGCCCCGAAGGCCCGGGCCAGCTCGAGGCGGCCGGGGATCTGGTCCACCACGATCACGGTCTGCGCGCCCATGTCCTTGGCCACCGCGGCGGCCTGGATGCCGAGGCCGCCCGCGCCCTGGATCACCACCGAGTCGCCTTGCCGGAGCCCGACCACGTGCAGGCCGTAGAAGACCTGGGAGAGCGCGCAGTTCACGCCGGCGACCGCCTCGTCGGAGAGGGAATCCGGCACCGCGAAGATCTGACCGCGCGGCCGCAGGTAGTAGTGGTCGGCGAAGGCGCCGTGCAGGTGCGGGAACGCGCTCGGGCCGAGCGGCCGCTCGAGCTTGTTCGGGCAGGCCGCGGACTCCTGGTGCAGGCACGCGTAGCAGCGTCCGCATGGGTAGAAGTAGGTGTAGGCGACGCGGTCGCCTTCCTTGAGCGGGCGGCCGAGCGAGTCGGTCTTGACCTTCGCGCCGAGCCGGGCCACCCGCCCGGTCATCTCGTGGCCGAAGATCCAGCCGTCGTCGGGCAGGCGCAGGGGCGCGTCGCCGCGCCAGAAGTGCAGATCGGAGCCGCAGATGTTGGCGTGGGACACCCGGATCAGCACGCCCTCCGGCTCGACCTCGGGGATCGGCACCGGGCGGATCTCGAAGGGCTTGCCGGGCCCGAAGAACACGGCGGCGCGCGCGGTCTCGGCCATGGTCACACTCCCCGCTCGGCGCCGAGCGCGAACACGTCGTGGAGCGCGCGCACCGCCAGCTCGGTGTACTTGTCCTCGATGACGCAGGAGACCGCGATCTCGGAGGTGGAGATCATCTGGATGTTGATGCCCTCGGCGGACAGGGTCTCGAACATGCGGCCCGCCACGCCCGCGTGGCTGCGCATGCCCACCCCCACCACCGAGACCTTGGCCACCCGGTCGTCCGCGGTCACGCCCTCGGCCCCGATCTCGCGGGCCAGCCCGGCCAGCACCGTCTCCGCGCGGGTGCGGTCGGCCCGCGGCAGGGTGAACGAGATGTCGGTCAGCCCGTCGCGGCTGATGTTCTGCACGATCATGTCCACCACGATGTTCTGGGCCCCGAGGCCGCCGAACACCCGGGAGGCGATGCCCGGCCGGTCGGGCACGCGCAGGATCGAGACCTTGGCCTGCCCTCGATCGTGCGTGATGCCGGTCACCACCACGTCTTCCATGCTGTGATCCTCCTTGGTCACCAGCGTGCCCGGATCCGGCTTGAAGGTGGAGCGCACGTGGACCGGCACGTTGTACTTCTTGGCGAACTCGACGGAGCGGGACTGGAGCACCTTGGCCCCGAGCGCGGCCATCTCGAGCATCTCGTCGTAGGAGATGCGGGGGAGCTTGCGCGCGTCGGGCACCACGTTGGGGTCGGCGGTGTAGACGCCGTCCACGTCGGTGAAGATCTCGCACACGTCCGCCTTGAGCGCGGCGGCGAGCGCCACCCCGGTGAGGTCGGAGCCGCCGCGGCCGAGAGTGGTGATGTCGCCCCCCTCGGTGGTGCCCTGGAAGCCCGCGATCACCGCGACCTTGCCCGCGTCGAGGGCGGCGTGGATGCGCTCGGCGGTGATGCGCTTGATGCGGGCGCGCGTGTGGCCCGCGTCGGTGACCATGCCGATCTGCGGGCCGGTGAACGAGCAGGCGGGATGGCCGAGGGACTGGAGCGCGATCGCGAGGAGGCCGATCGTGACCTGCTCTCCGGTGGAGAGGATCATGTCCATCTCGCGCGGATCCGGCGTGCCGGTGATCGCGGCGGCCAGGGCGAGGAGCCCGTCGGTGGTCTTGCCCATCGCGGAGACCACGACGACCACGCGATGCCCGAGGCGGGCGGGCCGTACTTCTGGACGATCAGCAGGCCCATGAGAGGGCCATCCTACACGACGCGCGCGCGGAGTGTAAAGCCGACGTCAGCGCGGGCGGCGGCCGGGGCCGCTGCCGTCGTCGTGCTGCGGCCGGATCTCGCGCGGCGCCGACTGCCGGCGCTGCCGCATCTGCTCGCGGGCCTGCTGGCGCTGCTCGGGCGTCATGGTGCGCCACCGCTCGAGGTTGCGGTCCAGCCGCTCGCGCTGCTCGGGGGAGAGCGACTGGTACCGCTCGAAGCGCTGCTGGATCTGCTGGCGCCGCTCCGGCGGGAGCTGCTGGTAGCGCTCGTAGGCGCGCTCGAGCTCGCGCTTGCGATCGTCGGGGAGCTGGTTCCAGCGCTCGAAGTCCTGCATGATCCGCGCGCGCTCGCTCGGCGGCATCTGGCGGAAGCGCTGGAGGTTCTGGCGCGCGGCCCGGCGCTCTTCGGGGTTGAGGCCCTTCCAGTGCCGGTAGTTCTCGAGGGCGCGCTCCCGCTGCTCCGGCGTCATGGTGCGCCAGCGCTCCAGGTTACGCTCGGCCGTCGCGCGCTCCTCCGGCGACAGCCGCTCGAGGCCCTGGATGGGCGCGCCCGCGGGCGGCGGCGGAGGCGGCGCCTGGGCGAAGGCGGCGACCGAGACGGCGAGCCACAGCGCCGAGCCCACCACGAGCGCGAGCAGCCGGGTCACTTCGCGCCTCGGGGCGGCGATGGGGGCGGGGGCGACGATCCGGGCCCCGGCTCGTTCGCGGCCTCCTGCGCGTGCTGGCTCTCGAGCATGCGCAGCCGCTCGAAAAGGCCCATGCGCCGCGCCACCTCGCGATCGCGCGCGTAGTCGGGACTGCTCAGCAGATCCAGATCTCTCAGCATCTCCGCGTCCACCGCCTCCGGCGCGCCCGCGCGAGCGCCCGGGGCGCCCCGCTCCGCCGCGCTCGCCTCGCTCACCCCCGCCAGCGCCAGCACCGCGAGGCCCACGGGCCAGATCCAAGGAGTCACCGCTCAGCTCTTCTGGGGCTCCGGCAGCTCGTCCAGCTCGCCGATCACGTTGAAGTCCTCGAGCAGATCGAGCTGCTGCACCACGTCGAGCCGCGCGATCATGTCGAGCTGGGTCGCCAGGATCGTGTTGTCGAGCGCGATCGGATCGGGCGTGCGCACGGCCGCGGGAAGACCGGCCAGCACCAGCACCGCCACCAGGCCCGCCGCCACCAGCGCGGGCAGGGGCCGGACGAGCCACGCCCAGAGCCGGTCGGGCCCGGTCGTGCGACGATCGAGCCGCTCCCGCAGCTCCGCGCGGTAGGCGCCCCAGTGGATCGGGGGCGGGGCCGGCGCGGTCCGGGCGAGCTCCGTCATCAGCCCGGCGAATCGGTCGCGCGAGGCCCGGCAGTCGTCGCACGCGGCCAGGTGGGCGTCCACCCACGCCCGGTCGGCCGGGTCGAGATCGCCGCGCACGTGATCGACCAGCCACTCCTCGACGTGCACGTCCTTCATCCCTCGTCTCCGAGCCGCCGCCTCAGCGTGGAGAGCGCGCGGTGCAGGTGAACCCGCACGGTGGGCTCCGACACGTTCAGCACGGCGGCGATGTCCTTCGTCGCCAGCCCCTCGCGGCATGAAAGCGTCACCGCCGCGCGCTGCTGGGGCGACAGCTCATCCACCAGCGCCCAGACCTTCGTCATGCGCCGCTCCGTGTCCATGCCCTCGACCGGGTCCAAGAAGGGCGCGGGCGCCTGCTCCACCGGATCCGGCTCGTCCGGCCCGTCGGCGCGCTGGTCGCGCCAGCCCACGAGCCGCCGCCAGCCGCGCCGGCGCCGCTGCTGATCCAGGCAGCAATTGACCAGGATCCGGTAGAACCACGTCGAGAACTTCGACTGCCCCGCGAAGGAGCCCGCCGATTCGTGGAGGCGGATGAACGCTTCCTGCGAGCAATCGCGTGCGTCCTCGCGATCGCGCAGCACCGACCACGCGATCCGGTACGCCCGCTCCTGGTAGCGCTCCACCAGGAGATCGAAGGCTCCCGGCTCACGCTCCGCGACCGCACGGCACAGCTGTTCATCGCTCGACCCCACGGGCGCCTCTGGCCCTGATCTTCCCACACGCCTGTCAACGCGGCACCAATGCCCGCTCGGTTACCCCGGCCGCCCCCGGCCATGCCGGCTCGGCCCGCGGCCGTTCCCCCGCTCCGCTCGCTCCGCCCCTTTCGAGTGTCGGCTCATCGATCGATCCTCCTGGCTATCCTCCTGGTTTCACGGGGGTTTGGGCAAGCGGGCCCCGGAGAGCTTCCCGCACGAGATGAGACGCGGCCCCCGGACCGTGCGTTTACAGCACTCCATTTCCGGCCTCCACGTCACCCAATCTTCTTTGCAATCGGTGGGGTGGTTCTCTAGGCTCTGGGTATGCGACTCGGCATCGGAGTCCTCGCGTTGCTGCTGGCCACCGTGGTCCCCGCGCTGCTCTTCGCGGGCGCCACCACCTTGCGCGGTCTCGGCTGGCTCGTCGTGGTGGTGGCGGGCGCGGTGTTGCTCATCGACCTCTGCGACCGGCTCTCCGAATGGGTCGAGCGGCGCCGGTGGGGTCGGCTCGCCCGCCTCCGCCAGGACCGCTTACCCCTCGGACGAGGCGCCCTGAGAAGAGGCCGCGCGCGCGGCGTCGGTCAGGCTGACGTGCTCCAGCAGCAGGCACACCAGCCCGACCGCGGTGATCGGGAAGAACTGCGAGGCGTGGAACAGTAGCGAGAAGGAGAGCGCCTCCGCGCGCGGGACCGCGAAGAGCGCCAGGGCCAGCACCGTCGCGGCCTGGATGACGCCCACGAAGCCGGGGCTCGACGGCAGGCTCACCCCCAGCCCGAGGAAGGCCAGCACGACCCAGGACGCGACCAGCGGCAGGTCGAGGTGCGCCGCGTGCATCGCGGTCCACACCGACAGGGCGAGGAGGAGCCAGACCGCCACCGAGCTGAGCACCACCGGGATCGCGTGGCCGGGCGCCCTGATCCCCCGGAGCCCATCGGTCATCGTCCCGAGCAGCCCGACCAGCCGCTTCTCGAGCGATCCGACCCGATGGAAGATCGTCTCGATCAGCACCCGACACAGGCCGGGGGCGATGGCGATCAGCGCGAGCAGAACGATGGCGACCAGGTCCAGCGTCAGGAACAGCGCGATGGACCAGCGCATCTCGGCCGGCACCGGCACCAGGAGCAGCAGCCCGCCCACGATGAGCCCGAGCGCCAGGCCGTCCAGAACCCGCTCCACCACCACCGTGGCCACGGTGGTCCAGAAGCGGGGGCCGTGGCGCGAGGCCACGTAGATCCGGACCACCTCCCCGGCGCGAAGAGGCAGGAGGTTGTTGCCCATGTAGCCGATGAGCAGCGCCCGGAAGAGACGGGTCGGGCGCGGACCCGGGGGAAAGAGATACCCCCAGCGCCAGGCCCGGGCCCAGATGGAGGCGAAGCTGAGCGCGATGCTGAGCCCGAGAAAGGTCCACCGCGTCTCGCGCAGCCGCGCGGCGATGACCGCCAGGTCGACGTCCCAGAAGCAGTAGACGAGGAGGCCCGCGCTCACCGCCAGGCCCAGGAGGATCTGCGCCAGCCGTCGCGGCGACGGCATCGAGGGGCGGCTCAGATCTCCCGCGCGCCGGCGGTCATGCTTCCACCCGGATCATGGTGGTGCGCCCGGCCACGACCGGCAGCTTGTCGATGGCGGCGAGCGCGGCCCGCATGTCCCGCTCCCGCGCTTCGTGCGTCATCATGACCACCGGCACCGCCTCGGTGCGAGCGCGCTCCTTCTGGAGGACGGACACCAGCGAGATGTCGTGCCGTCCCAGGATGCCCGCGACCTGGGCGAGCACGCCGGGCTGGTCCAGAGCCATCACGCGCAGGTAGTAGGCCGAGCGGATGTCATCCATGGGCCGGAGCGGCAGGGGGTTCCGGCCGATGGACGGGAGATCGATGTCGAGCGCGGGGATCCCGTGGGCGACCCGCCGCGCGATCTCGAGCGCGTCGGACCAGATCGCGGACGCGGTCGGGAGCTGGCCGGCGCCGCGGCCGTAAAACATGAGGTTGCCCACGTTGTCGCCGGTCATGAACACCGCGTTGAAGACGCCGGAGACCGCGGCCATGGGCGAGCCGGCGGGAATCATCGTCGGGTGAACCCGGGCCTCCAGGCCGCCCTCCGAGGCCTTGGCGATGGCGAGCAGCTTGATGCGATAGCCGAGCTCGGTGGCGTTGACCACGTCCTGCTGGGTCACCGCGGTGATGCCCTCGGTGTAGATGTCCTTGAGGTCCACCGAGGTGCGGAAGGCCAGGGTGGCCAGGATCTGCAGCTTGTGGGCCGAGTCCATGCCCTCGATGTCCAGCGTGGGGTCCGACTCCGCGTAGCCGTGGGCCTGCGCTTCCTTCAGGACCTCGCCGAAGTCCCGCCCCTCGTCGGTCATCTTGGACAGGATGTAGTTGCAGGTCCCGTTGACGATGCCGAAGGTGGACAGGATGCGGTTCGCGGGCAGCCCGTCCTTGACCGCGCGGATGAGCGGGATGCCGCCCGCCACCGCCGCCTCGAAGCCGAGCATGACCCGCCGGCGCCGCGCCTCCTCGAACAGCTCGGTCCCGTGGTGGGCCAGGAGCGCCTTGTTGGCGGTGACCACGTGCTTGCCCGCCGCGAGCGCCCGGAGGATGAAGGTGCGCGCGGGCTCGAGGCCGCCGATCAGCTCGATGACGATCTGCACCGAGGGATCGTCGATCGCCTGGTTGGCGTCGCCGCCGAGCGGCAGGCGGGCCAGGTCGATGCCGTCGCGCGGGCGCGTGAGGTCAGCGTCCACCACCCGCCCGAGGGCGAGCCGGCAGCCGGCGCGCTCCGCCATCTCGGCGCCGTGGCTCTGGAGCACCTTGACCACCCCGCAGCCGACGGTGCCCAGGCCCAGGAGGGCGATCTTGATCTCGTTCAGAGCGTCGTCTCGCCGGTCGGCTACCGGCCGCTCAGGCTCTTGAGGCCGCGCAGGGCCTGCCGGATGCGCTGCTCGTTCTCGACGAGCGCGAACCGGACGTGGCCGTCCCCGTACTCGCCGAAGCCGATCCCCGGGGAG
>WNFK01017102.1_pt1 | contig 29341 bp, 20 predicted proteins | sample 5400281 | NCBI WGS metagenome assembly WNFK01 (sample SAMN13153350, study PRJNA577476) | soil metagenome | isolation source: 20 cm soil on Douglas fir-dominated hillslope | place: USA:California | collected 2013-09-17
GCGGTGCGTCGCCCCAGCCGAAGCCCGGACCACGGGCCCGCGTGAACGTGGCGGGTGATCGCCCCTTTCACCGCCCGGGTCCCGGAGGGTCTGGCTCCGCTGGTCCTGGCGCTCGCACCACGCGCGGTAGATGTTGGCGATCATGCCGTTGATGGCTCTCCGGAAGGGGAGAGCGATCAGCAGGGACAGATTCAGCGCGACGCTGAGCACCAGGGCGATGTGGCTCCACGACAATGACCGGAGCCAGTCCGTCGGATCAGTCACCATCGACCGGCCTCCGCCCATCGCCGGTGGCCGAGCGGCCAACGAGAGACGGGCCGCCTACGTTCCGGTGCGGAGGAAGAAGAAGTCTCCGCCTTCGTGCCCCGCGTACTTGATCGGGGCGTACTCGGGCACCTGGGGCACCGCCCAGCGCTGCGCCATCGCGTTGACCCGCAGCTGCACGCGCTGGAAGACGTCGCGCCCGAGCAGCACCCCGTCGTTGGACTGGAGCGTCTCGATGAGGATCTGGGCGAAGACGGAATGCGCGCCGCCGGTGTTGTCGAGCACGGGCTCGATGCCGCCGGAGGTCAGGACCAGCCGGGCCCGCTTGTTGGCGAGATTCTGCACCGCCCGGTTCATCTCCTCCTCGGTCATCGTGGGCTCGAGCTGGCCGGAGGCCGCGCGGGTCAAGGTCGCCGCGTAGCACGAATCGGCCACGACCAGCAGGTGCTTGACCGCCATCAGGTTGAGGAGATCGCTGAGGTCGATGTTGGAGATCCAGTTCGCGGTGTTGCCGGGGATGGCGTCGACCGGCAGCCAGTACCCGCGCTGGTTCTTCGCGTCCATCTCGCCGTGGCCGGCGTAGTAGATCAGCAGGTTGTCCTTGTCGGTGAGGCGCTGGCGCAGGTCGTTCAGCTCGGAGAGGATCTGGACCCGCGTCGCGTTGCGCAGGAGCTTCACCTTGAAGCCGTAGCGGTTCTGCAGGATCCCCGCGATCACCTCGGCGTCGTTCACCGCGGTCTTGAGCGGCTTGAACGACTTGTAGTCGTTGTTTCCGATGACGAGGGCGTGGTAGGTCCCGAGCGACAGGGTGGGGGCCGCCCGCAGCGGGCGGTCACCCGCGGCGGTGCCCGGGGTCGTGGCGGTGGCCCGGATTCGGGCGGGGACGATCATCTCGAGACTCGCCTTGCGGCGGGCGCGGTCGAGCGCCACGAGCTGGATTCGCTCGCCCTCCGTTCCCTTCAACGGTATCCGGGCCTTGAAGAAGCCGTCCCGGTCGACGACCTCCTCGCGCTCGTTGATGGACAGGGACTGAAAGCCTCCCGCCGCCTTCACCTTGCCGGCGAGCAGCAGGACCGGTCCCGCGCCGGCGGTCTTGGTCGGCTGAACCTTGATGTCGCGGGTCAACGCCACGAGCTGGGGCTCCACGATCTGCACCTGGGTGAGCTCGATCTCGGGTCCGGCCTGCTCGCGCTCGCGCCGGAGCTGCTCGAAGCCCGCGCGCTGCGCCGCCGTCTCCGCTTCGGTGCGGGCGAGCTGGTCGCGCAGGCGCTGGATCTCCCGGTCCTTGTCGGTTTGCTGGCGGCCGGAATCCTCCTGGGCGCGCGCCAGGCTCCCCTGGAGCGTGTTGATCTCCCGCTCCTTGTCGCGCAGGCGGGTCTCCGAATCGGTGATCGCCCGCTGGAGGTCGTTGAGCCGAGCGGTCGCGGCCGCGTCGGTGCCCTGTACCGAGGCGCGCTCGCGGCGCAGGCGGTCCAGCTCGGTACGCGTGGTCTGCGCTTCGCCCTGAACCTGGGTCAGCCCGCGGCGGGCCTCGGCCAGGCTCTTCTGGTTCTGGTCGAGCTCGGCCTGCTTGGCTCGCAGGTCGGCGCGCAGGGTCTCCACCTGCGCCTCCAGCCGTCGAACGTCGGTGCGGGCGCCCCCGCCGGTATCGACGGTCACGGTGCTGGTCCCGTTCGCGCGGCTGTACCACTGGGCGGCCTGCTTGGGGTCTCGCGCGACGCCGAGCCCGTTCTCGTACAGCACGCCGAGGCTCAGCGCGGCCGGAGCGTAGCCCTGTTCGGCCGCCCGCCGGTACCACTGGGCCGCCGCCGCGTAGTCCGGGGGAACCCCCAGGCCCTTCTCATAGATCTCGCCCACGTAGGTCTGGGCCTTGGCATCGCCCCGCTGCGCCGCTTCGAGCCAGACCTGCAGCGCCGTCTTGTAGTCGGCGCGGTCGTAGGCGACGTATTCGCCTCCACGGATCTCGCAATCCCGGGCCGTGGTCTTCTCGCCCCGCCGCGCGCCGACATAGGTGACCTGGTTGCCGAGGCGGCGAATCTGGCCGGGCAGGAGGCAGTCCACCACCAGGAACGCGTCCGCGGCCTGGCCCGGGTTCGCCGGCCGCGGCTCGGCCGCCTTGGGGGCCGGAGCCGGAGTCGGCGCGCAGCCGAGGGCGGCGAGCACCAGGGCGCCGACGCCGAGGCCTCGCGCGGTCAGCGAGCGGCGTCGGCTCCGGTGGGCCATGGTCAGCGGGTGACCTCCAGCTCGATCATGGCACGAGCCTGTTCGCGAAGCGGGATCGACTTCGCGGCGACGTTGATGTCGCGGGTGACGCGCGACACGCGATCGGCCGTCGAGGGGAAGACCGCGCCGGACGACGGGAAGTCGGTCGCGAGGAAGAGCACGGGCTTGAGCGTGAGGAGGGCGTACACCAGCTCCACCCCGGGCGGTCCCTTCAGCTCGAGCTCGTAGCTGTCGCTCGTTTCGGGGATGCGGTAGGTGCGGCCGGCCTTGACGCCGTGACCGCCCGAGAAGCGGTTCGGGAAGAGGATCGTCACCTCTCCACTGGTGCCCACGTTCACGATCGTGAGGAACGCGTCTCGATTGGTCTCGAAGTTGAAAGCCAGCCGCTCGCCCATGCGGTAGCGCGTCTTCTCGGCCCACAATCTCACCGCGATCCCGTCGTCGGCGGCCTGAGGGGCGGGCGCGGGTGCGACCGTGGCCGCGGGTGGGCTCCCGGAGGCTCCGCCGCTCGTCGTCCCGGCGGCGGGCGCCGCGGGACTCGCCGCTCCCCTGGTCTCGACGAAGAAACCGGTCTCCTTCTGCTCGGGCGCTCCTCCACGGGTCGGCGATTCCACCCGCTCGACCGTCGTCGTCACCGCGTACCACCCCTCGACGGCGTCCTTGGGCACGTTCACTCGATACTCGCTCTGGACGCTGCCGCTGGTCCGCGCGACCACGCGCTCGATCCGGGCCAGGACGAGGCCGTCGTAGCGAATGGTCCGGATCTCCCGGACCTGGATCGGTTCCGGCACGTCGTAGAGCGCCCGCAGCGTCGCCGCTTCCCCCGGCTGCAGTCGAGGCCGTTGCACCGCGGTTTCGGCGAGGGCGAGCTGCTTGGCGGATCGGGTGGTCGCTGTGGGACCTTTCCCTGCGGGGGTGCTGGCATCCCGGTACTGCCCCGCTTGCCAGCCCACTTGCGCGAGGGCGAAACTTTTGCGCATCGAGGCCCCAGGAACCAGGGCCAAGGCGATCAGGCCCGCGGTCACTCCGACAAGCAGGAGGCCTCGTTCGTACCGGCGGGGTCGCCCGGTGCATCGAGTCAAGCTTGACTCCCCGTGACGTGCTCTACTACTCTGCGGTCTACCGGGCTATCTAGCTCACCGGGGCCAGGGGGCGCTTGAGATCGGGATCTTGCTGAGACCAGGGCGTTGTCCTGCCTCGCGGCTCCACGCGGCATCTCCCTTCGGGTCGCCACGTCTCGGTGCCTGAGAACGCATGATCTTCCTGAAGCACGTCGAAGGCAGCAAGCGCGGGCAGGTCGAGGAGTTCGACCTCGAGCGCATCCGTGTCGGCCGTAACCCCGACAACGACCTCAAGTTCGACCCCGCCGCGGACCGGGAGGTCTCCGGGCACCACGCCGAGATCCTCTGTCAAGGGGAGCAGGTCTCGATCCGCGACCTCCAGAGCCGGAACGGGACCCTGGTCAACGGGCGCCGGATCAACCAGACGACGCTCCTGCGGGACGGGGACGCGATCCAGTTCGCGGCCACCGGACCCAAGGTCATCTTCTCGCTGGGCGAGGCCGCGCACGGCACCGGCACGATCGTCATCGATCGCGATCAGATCGTCGCCTCGGCCGCCTCGGCCGCCGGGCCCGCGGCCCATGTCGAAGCCAGGCCCGCCGCGTCGCCGCGCCGGAAGACCTACGTGTGGGCCGGCGCGATCGTCGTGCTCGTTCTCGTCATCGCGCTGCTCGCGGTCGCCGCGTGGCGCTCGTGGACGCTGTTCTTCGTGCTCCTGGGTGTGGTCGTGCTCCTGGCCCTCGTCGGAGCGGCCGCCTGGTGGTGGACGCGGAAGCATTCGGCCCACGGAGCGGCCGCGCCGGCCGATCACGGTCGGGCGCCCGGCGGCGAGCTCGGTCGTCCCGGCGAGGCGACCGGGGACACCGTCCGGGAGCTGCGGGCGAAGTGGAGCCAGGCCCTCGCCCGACTGCGCGGCTCCAAGCTCGGCGGTCAGGGCGACGACGCGGTGGGTGCGCTGCCCTGGTTCGTCGCGCTCGGCGAGCGAGGGTCGGGGAAGAGCGAGCTGATCAGAGCCGGCAATCCCCCCGCGTCGGTCTCGACGGTCAGGCAGGCGGTGTCGGGTACCCGGACCTGCGACTGGTGGTTCTTCGATGGCGCGGTGATCCTCGACACGCCCGGGCGATACGCCTTCCCGGTCGACGCGCGGGCCGACGGGCGGGAGTGGGAGGAGTTCCTCTCGCTCCTCAGGAGCGCGCGACCGGTGGACCCGCTCAATGGCGTGATCGTGACGGTGTCCGCCGACTCCCTCGCCTCGCGCTCCGCCGCGACGCTCAAGGACGAGGCCACCCAGCTCCGCCGCCGGCTCGACCACCTGACCAGGCGCGTCGGCGTGCGGCCGCCCGTCTATCTCGTCGTCACCAAGATCGATCTCCTGGCCGGGTTCGGCGAGTTCTTCGCCGAGGTGCCGGAAGCGCATCGCAGCCAGGCGATGGGCTGGGTCAGCGAGGACGGCCGCGAGGAGGCCTCACCCGCGCTCTTTGGCCGGGCGGTCGAGACCGTCGGCCGCCAGCTCGATCGTCTGCGCCTCTCGGTCCTGGACCGACGCGACGCCGACCCGCAGGTGGGGAGGCGCTTCCTGTTCCCCGAGGAGTTCCGGGCGCTCACGAGGCCACTGCGGGCGTTCGCCGAGGCCCTGCTCCGCGCCAATCAGTACGACGAGACCCCGTGGTTCCGGGGCGTCTTCTTCACCGCGGCGACCGGAGACGGAGCGCCCACCTCCTATCTGGCCAGAACGCTCGGCCTGGAGGACGGGGCCGCTCGGGCGGCGTCGCGGCCGGCCGGCTCGCTCTTCGTGCGGGACCTGTTCGGGGCCATCCTGCCCAAGGATCGCGAGCTCGTACGCCGGTCCGCCACGGTCCGCCGCCGGCAGAGCCGCGGACGCCCGGAGGTCGTGTACGCGGTCGGAGCGGGCGCGCTCGTGGTGTGTCTGCTGCTGACCGTCTCGTTCGTCCGGAACTCGCGGGCGCTGGCCCGCCTCGACGTGAATCCTTGTCTGGGCTCCGGAGGAGCCACCACGACCACCGGGCTGGCCGGACGGCTCGAGCGGCTCGACCGGTGCCGGAACACGCTCGCGACGCTCACGCCGCATGGCTTCTGGAACCGGGTCACCACCGATTTCTGGCTCCGCCAGGACACGCGCCTGGCCGGTCCGATCGGCCGCCGGTACGTGGAGGTGTTCAAGGCCGAGGTCGACGCCCCGGTCGACGTCGCGCTCGACCGGGCGCTCGTTCCGGGCCCGAAGGCACCGGTGGTGGTGGGCGCGGTGCTCCAGCGCATCTCGCTACTCGGCCGATGCCGGTCCGAGGGACATTGCCCGGTGGACGACGCGGGCGCCTGGCCCAGCTATCGGACGCTCCTCGGCGCGGCGGAACCGAGAGCGCAGGACAACGAAGAAGCGGTGAAGGCCTTCCGGCGGACGCACGCCGCCTACCTCGACTTGCTGGGCGACCCGGCCGCCCTCGACGAGGCGCGCGGCCGCGACGTGACGCGGGTCAGTCGGTGGCTGAGCGCGGGCGGCCTCCGTACCGAGTGGATCCTGGCCTCGGCCAGCAGCCAGTTCGCCCCGGTGCGTTCCCGCGACTTCTGGGGATGGGACGGCCCGCTCCAGGTCGACGCGCCCTTCACCGGGCGCGCGTGGAACGACGCCATCCAGCCGCTGACCCAGGGACTGCGCGCCCTGGCGCCGAATGCCGCCGACGTGCGCGACGCGGTCGCCCGATTCGAGCGCGACTATCGAGTCGAGGCGATGCGCCAGTGGGGGCAGTTCCTCGCCGCGTTCTCGCAGGAGGAGCGGGTGCTCGGTGGTCGCCGGGGCTCGCGGGACCTCGCGGTGCGATCGCTCGAGGCGGAGTCGCCGTATCGGCGGGTGCTCGACCAGGCCGCCGCGGACATCGGCGCGATCGCCGGCCCGTCGCGCGGAGACGGCGAGCTACCCGCCTTGGCCACCACGCTCCTTCGCTACTCGGCGCTGCGGAAGATGGCGGCGAGCCCTCCGCCCCCCGCCGGTCAGAAGCCGGGCGATACGAAGACGCAGTACACCGACGCCGAGCGCCAGGCGATGGGCTACGTGAAGGCCTACGACGAGGCCCTGGACAAGCTCCGGGGAGAGCTGGGTGGGCCCGAGAAGGCCTACGCCTCGGTGCAGAAGGTCTTCGAGGAGGGTGAGTCCAGCGAGCGCAGCGCACACCCGGTGCACCGCGCGCTGGGCAATCTCAAGGTGCTCCGGGGCATGATCGGGGCGCGCCAGGGAGACGACCGCGTCGTGTGGGACCTCCTGGCGCGGCCGGTCGAGCTGGTGTGGCGGACGATGCTGGCCGAGGCGGCTCAGCAGGTGCAGGGCGTGTGGGAAGCCATGATCCCCGGCCTCACCGGCCTCACCCCCGGCCTGCAGGCGGCCAAGATCATCGAGTTCGCCAACGGGCCCGCCGCGCCCTTGCTGGATCGGTCGAGGGATCGGTACGTGGTGCGCCGCTTCCTGGGCGAGGCCGCGCCCCTGTCCCCCGTGTTCGTCGACTTCATCTCGCGCATCCGCTGGATGCCCCCGGACCGGCTGGACAAGATCGAGCCGCCGCGTTTGATCCTCACGTCGTCATGACACGCTGGGAGCGAGCGAGACCATGAAGCCACTGGGCAAGGTCGTGTGGGGAGAGGGGATGTTCCTCACCCCGCATCTCTTCCAGCAGGCGGATCGGTATCACGAGCAGGTCCTCGATTTCCGCCTCCGCGCCGTCGTGCCGTTCGGCTGGGGGTTCATCGAGCTGGAGCTGGACGACGAGGCGGTGGCCAACGGCGACGTCACCGTCCGCCGCTGCGCGGGGGTGCTGCCGGACGGCCTCGTCTTCCAGGTGCCGCAGCCCGACCGCGGCCCGGCCACCCGCTCGATCAAGGCCGCCTTCTCCGGCTCGACCGACCGGGTGTCGGTGTACCTCGCGCTGCCGGTGGTGCGCGAGGGGACCAACGTGCGGCTCGACGGCGCGGCGGCCGGGCCGCCGACCCGCTACGACGCCGAGATGATCCGGGTCTCGGACGAGACGGCCGAGGACAACGAGGGGGAGATCCCGTTCGCCCGGAAGAACTTCCGGCTGCTGTTCTCCGGCGAGGCCCTCGACGACACCGTCTCCATGAAGCTCGGGGAGGTCACGCGGACCGAGGCGGGCGCCTTCAAGCTCGCCGAGGCGTTCGTGCCCGCCTCGCTGACCATCCGGTCGTCGGCCCGCCTCCTCGCGATGCTGCGCGAGGTGCTGGAGCTGCTCAGCGCCCGGAGCACCTCGCTGGCGTCGCAGCGGCGCCATCTCGCCGACTTCGCGCAGTCCGACATCGCCACGTTCTGGCTCCTGCACACCGTCAACTCCTGGATCCCGCTCCTCGCACACCTCGCGGCGGCTCCCGACCATCACCCGGAGCGGGTGTACGTGGCGTTCGGGCAGCTGATCGGTCAGCTCTCGAGCTTCGCGCTGGACAGCGATCCCCGGGACGTGCCGGTCTACGACCATGATCGGCTCGGCGAGGTGTTCGCCGAGCTGATCCGCCGCATCCGGCTCCTCCTCGACACCGTCATCCCGATCCGGTACGTGATCATCCCCCTGGTGAAGACCCGCGATCTCCTGCACGTGGGCCGCGTCGAGGACGACCGGCTGCTCCAGACCGCTCAGTTCTACCTGGGGGCGGACGCCAAGATGCCGGCGGGCCGCCTCGTGGAGGAGCTCCCGGCCAAGTCGAAGATCAGCTCGCCGGACCACGTGGGGGAGCTGATCGGGCGCGCGGTGCCGGGAGTTGAGCTCCTGCACGAGCCGGTGCCGCCCGCGGCGATCCCGGTGCGCGCCGGATTCAAATACTTCCAGCTGAGCCGGCACGGGCGCGCCTGGGAGGCCATCAACCGAGCGAAGGCCCTGGCCCTCTATCTGCCCGACGACTTCCCGGAATTGAAGCTTGAATTAGTCGCGATAAAGTCGTAGGTTAGGCTACCCTTGTGACCATCGTTCCGGCCGACCTGCCATAGGCGGACAGAAAAGCGGATGTCCTCAGCCGAGACCGTCGATTTCGAGTCGCTGCTCGCCCCGATCCCCGGGGACAAGCCCGGGGGCGAATCCATCCGCTACGCCGGCCCCTACGACGCGATCGAGGAAGCCCGTCGGGCCGACGACGCGCTGACCCAGGGAGACTGGCAGCGCGATACGAAGGCCTCGGACTGGCGCCGGGTCGTCGAGCTCGCGAGCGACGCGCTGTCCAAGCGCAGCAAGGACGTCCAGGTCGCGGCGTGGATGACCGAGGCGCTCATCCGGCTGCACGGCTTCGCCGGGCTCCGCGACGGCTGCCGTCTCCTCCGCGAGATGAGCGAGCGGTTCTGGGACCACCTCCATCCCGAAGCGGACGGCGACGACCTCGAAGGCCGCGCCGGCCCGATCGAATGGATGAACCAGCGCATGCCCGAGGCGGTGCGGTTCGTCACGATCGCCCAGTCGAGCCGCGGCGACAAGTACGGCTGGTGGCACTGGCAAGAGTCGCGCACCGTCGACAATCTCGGCCGCACCAATCCGGAGGCGCGGAACGCCGCGATCGAGGAAGGGAAGATCTCGGGGGAAGACTTCGACAAGGCGGTCGCGGCCCTTCGCCGGGCCCACTACGAAGCGCTCTTCTCCGACGTCAATCAGGGCAGCGAGGAGCTGCGGGCCCTGATCGCGGAGATCGACACCCGCTTCGGGCGGAACGCGCCGAGCCTGGTCGCGGTGAAACAGGCGGTCGACGACTGTCGGGGTCTCGTCGAGACCATCGTCAAGCGCAAGCGGGAGCTCGAGCCGGACGCGGTGTCCGGCGAGGCGGGGCCGGCGGCGGAGGGGTCGTCCTCGCCGGGGTCCGGAGGCGCTGCGCTCGGCGATCGGGCGGCCGCGCTACGGCAGCTGGCCGAGGTCGCCGCGTTCTTTCGCCGCACCGAGCCGCACAGTCCGGTGTCGTATCTGGTTCAACGAGCCGTGCAGTGGGGGCACATGCCGCTGGAGAACTGGCTTCGGGACGTGATCAAGGACGAAGCCGTCCTGGCCAATCTCCGCGACACGCTGGGTTTGAAGGAAGCTGGCCCGGGCGGCGAGCCGGGAACGGACGTCACCGCCCCTTAGGGCCTGAGTTCACCAAGGAGGAATTGACATGGCGCGAGAGAGCACGCAGCACAAGCTGGACCGGGTACGGCCGCCGCGGGTGCAGATCACCTACGACGTGGAGACGGGCGACGCGATCGAGATGAAGGAGTTGCCCTTCGTCCTCGGGGTACTGTCGGACCTGTCCGGCAAGCCCGAGGAGGCACTGCCCCGCCTGCGCGACCGCAAGTTCGTGGAGATCGACCGGGACAACTTCGACGCGGTGATGCGGGGCATGAAGCCTCGCCTGGCCTACCGGGTCGACAACAAGCTCAGCGACGACAACACCCAGATTGGCGTCGAGCTCAAGTTCAACTCGCTCGAGGACTTCGAGCCGGAGCAGGTCGTCCGGCAGGTCGAGCCCCTCCGCAAGCTGCTGGAGACTCGCCTGCAGCTCCAGGCCCTGCTGGCCAAGATGGACGGCAACGACAAGCTGACCGACAAGCTGCAGGAGATCATCAGCAACACCGACATGCTGAAGAAGATCGGCAGCGAGGTCGGGGCCGGCGACGGTGGCAAGGAGGACCGGGGCAATGGCTAACGAAGCGAAGGGCGCCAAGTCCCAGTCGGCCGAGGCGGCCAGCCAGGAGGCGAGCCTCCTGGACCAGGTCATCGGCCAGACCCGGTCGCGCAACGACGAGCAGCGCGAGGAGTCCCGGCGGCAGATCTCGACGCTGGTCGAAGAGGTGATGCAGGGGCTGAAGATCTCGAAGGACCTCGAGACCACGATCAACGCGCGCATCGCGGACATCGACCAGCTCCTGACCAAGCAGCTCAACGAGATCATGCACCAGGCGGAGTTCCAGAAGCTGGAGGCCTCGTGGCGCGGGCTCAACTACGTGGTGCACGAGAGCGAGACGAGCCCGATGCTGAAGATCCGGGTGCTGAACGCCTCGAAGGAGGATCTGCGCCGCGATCTCGAGCGCGCGGTCGAGTTCGACCAGAGCGCGCTGTTCAAGAAGGTCTACGAGGAGGAGTACGGGACGTTCGGCGGCGCCCCCTACGCGGCGCTGATCGGCGACTACGAGTTCTCGCGGACGAGCCCGGACGTGGGGCTGCTCGAGAAGATCTCCAACGTGGCCGCGGGGGCCCACGCCCCGTTCATGGCCGCGGCCGCCCCCGATCTGCTGAACCTGGAGTCCTACACCGACCTCACCGCGCCCCGGGACCTGTCCAAGATCTTCGAGAGCGTGGACTACGCGAAGTGGCGGTCGTTCCGGGAGTCGGAGGATTCGCGCTACGTGGGGCTGTGCCTGCCCCACATCCTGATGCGCCTGCCCTACGGGCCCGATACGAACCCGGTCGAGGCCTTCCGGTTCAAGGAGGACGTCGACGGGCGCGATCACTCCAAGTACCTGTGGTCGAACGCGGCCTACGCGATGGCGACCCGGCTCACCAGCTCCTTCGCCCGGCACGGCTGGTGCGCGGCCATCCGCGGGGTGGAAGGGGGCGGCCTGGTCGAGAGCTTGCCCACCCACACCTTCAAGACGGACGAGGGCGAGCTCGCGCTCAAGTGCCCGACCGAGATCGCGATCACCGACCGGCGGGAGAAGGAGCTGTCGGACCTCGGGTTCATCCCGCTGGTCCATTGCAAGGGCACGGACTACGCGGCCTTCTTCGGCGCCCAGTCCACCCAGAAGTCGAAGAAATACGACACCGACGCGGCCAACGCCAACGCGCGCCTCTCCACCCAGCTGCCGTACATGCTGGCGATGTCGAGGTTCGCCCACTACCTCAAGGCCATGATGCGGGACAAGATCGGAAGCTTCATGTCCCGCTCGGAGTGCGAGTACTTCCTGAACCGCTGGATCACGAACTATGTGACCATCGACGACAACGCCTCGCCGGCTTTCAAGGCCCAGAAGCCGTTGCGGGAGGCCCGGATCGAGGTCTCCGAGGTGGCGGGCAAGCCGGGAGTGTACCGGGCCGTCGCATTCCTGCGGCCGCATTTCCAGCTCGACGAGCTGTCCGTTTCTCTGCGGCTGGTGGCCGAGCTGCCCCAGTCGACGCGCAAGTAGCTCACAACTCACACACGGGAGGCTTAGTGGGAGCATGGCCCAGGTCGACTACTTCCTGAAGCTCAAGGGGATCGAGGGCGAATCGAGCGACAAGACGCACAAGAACGAGATCGAGCTCCTGTCCTGGTCGTGGGGCGCGACCAACGCGGGCAGTCACGCCTCCGGCAGCGGCGGGGGAGCCGGCAAGGTCGCGATTCAGGACTTCCACTTCGTGATGTTGATCAACAAGGCGTCACCGAAGCTCTTCCTGGCCTGCGCCAGCGGTGAACACATCCCGGACGCGCTGCTGACCTGCCGGAAGGCCGGTAAGGAACAGCAGGAGTTCTTCAAGGTCAAGTTCAGCGACCTGCTGGTGTCATCGTTCCAGACCGGCGGCCTCAATTTCGCGAAAGTCGAGTTTGAGTACAAGCCGCAGAACGCCGACGGCTCGCTGGGCGGCTCGGTCAACACCGGCTGGGACCAGAAGAAGAACGTCAAGGTCTAGTCTCCCGGGAATCGGATCGGGGCCGGCGCGTCTCCGGGCACGCCGGCCCCGGCCATTCAGGGGCCAATGTCGCCGCGACGCCAGGACGAACCGAACCTCGTGCCGTCCGTGCTGGATCGGTTGCTGGGCGACGACCGGCGCCCGGCTCGCCGGCAGCTCTCCGCGGACTCGGAGCTGGACGCGGTGTGGGCCCGTCTGCTCGACGCGGCGGCCACGCGGCTGCGGCCGGAAGTCATCGACGCGTGGATACGGCCGTGTCACCTGCTCGCGGTGGAGGCCGATCGGTGGCGCGTGGCGGTCCCCGACCGTCTGCTCCGTGACCGGCTCGCCCAGCACTATCTCGACCCGCTCCAGGATTCCGCCGCCGAGGTCGCGGGAGGCAAGCCCCGCATCGTCCTGGTCGTGGACACCGCGCTCGGCAGCTACGGGATCCGGGAGCTCAAGCGGGCGGTGGCCCGGGACCTCGAAGCTTTGCTGAACACCCGCCGGGAAGCCCTCGAGGAGCTGCCGGAGTCGCTCGAGGAGGTCCGGCGCTCGCTCGTCACCTACGGGCTCCCGGATTTCACCGCGGCGAGCCTCCAGAGCCTGCGCGACGTGACGCGCATCCGCCGGGCCCTGGAGGACACCATCGCCGCGTTCGAGCCCCGCCTGGATCGAGTCCGGATCACGGTGGAGGACTCCGAGGGCACCGAGCGCGCCATGCGCTTCCGGATCGAGGGCTGGCTGCGCCTCGAGCCCAACCCGGAGCCGGTCTCCTTCGACACGATGCTGCAGCTCACCACCCGTGAGTACACCGTGCAGGGCCGGGACTGATGGCCGACGAGATCCTCACGTACTACGAGCGGGAGCTGTCCTTCCTTCGCCAGACCGGAGCCGAGTTCGCGGCCAGCTATCCGAAGATCGCGAGCCGTCTGCTGCTCGAAGCGGACAAGTGCGAGGACCCTCACGTCGAGCGGCTGATCCAGGCGTTCGCCTTCCTGGCCGCGCGCATCCGCTACAAGCTCGACGACGATTTCCCCGAGATCACCGATTCGCTCCTCAGCGTGCTGTACCCGCACTACCTGGCCCCGGTCCCGTCGATGGCGATCGTGCAGTTCGTGCTGGACGCCGAGCGCGGGAAGCTGACCGAGCCCTTTCGCATCGCCCGCGGCGCGAAGCTCTTCTCGCCGCCGGTGAGCGGGGCGCCGTGTCGGTTCCGCACCGCCTATCCGGTGACTCTCTGGCCCTTGACCGTCGCCTCGGCCCGCCTGGGCCCCGCCGACGGCCTCGGCGCCTCCAAGCGCGCGGTCTCGGTGATCCGGCTCGGCCTGCGGGCCCAGGGCGGCACCTCGATCGCCGGGTTGCGCCCCGAGGCGCTGCGCTTCTTCCTGCACGGCGAGGGCCACCAGACCTGGCCGCTCTACGAGCTGCTCTGCAACAACGTCCGCGAGGTGCAGCTCCGTCCCGGCGCCGGACGCCCGGGCCCGCCGATCCGCCTGGGGTCGGACTGCATCCGCCCGGTGGGCTTTGCCCCCGACGAGGGGCTGCTGCCATACGGCCCCCGGTCCTTCCTCGGATACCGCCTGCTGCATGAGTACTTCGCGTTTCCCGAGAAGTTCCTCTTCGTGGACGTGACCGGGCTCGACGCGGCCGCGAAGGCGGGTTTCGGGGAGGAGCTCGAGATCCTGATCTTCCTCGACCACATGCCCCAGCTGAGCGACGTCATCGCCCCCGCCACGTTCCGGCTCGGCTGCGTGCCGGTGGTCAACACCTTCGACCAGATCGCCGAGCCCATCCGGGTGAGCGAGACCGAGTCGGAGTACCGGGTGGTGATCGACGGGCGGCGGCAGGACGCGACCGAGGTCTACTCGGTGGACTCGGTGGTGAGCGTGTCCCCCGACGAGCCGGAGCCGCTCGTCTACCGGCCGTTCTACTCCTTCAAGCACGAGATGGACCAGGCGCAGCAGCGCACCTTCTGGTACACCACGCGCCGCCCGTCCGACCGCAAGGGCGACGCGGGCACCGAGGTCTACCTGTCGCTGGTGGACCTGGACTTCAAGCCCTCGAGACCGGCCGCCGACACCCTGACCGTCCACGTGACGTGCACGAACCGGGACCTGCCCGCCCGGCTGCCGTTCGGCGGCGAGCGCGGCCTGCTCGAGCTGGAGGGCGCCGCGCCGCTGTCCCGGATCCTGTGCCTGACCAAGCCGACCAGCGTCGCGCGGCCGCGCATGGGCCGGGGCGCCCAGTGGCGCCTGATCTCCCATCTCTCCTTGAACTATCTGTCGCTCGTCGACGGCGGCCGCGAGGCCCTCCAGGAGATCCTGCGGCTTTACGACTTCTCGGGCTCGCCGGTGGTGCGCCAGCAGATCGCGGGCATCCTCGACGTGCGGAGCCGGCGGGTGGTGGGCCGCCCGGCCTCGATGCCCTGGAACGGCTTCTGCCGGGGGCTCGAGGTCACGGTCGACCTCGACGAGGAGCAATACGTCGGCACCGGCGTCTACCTGTTCGCGTCCGTCCTGGAGCGCTTCTTCGGGCTGTACTCGTCCCTCAACTCCTTCACCCAGCTCGTCGCGCGGACCCGTCAGCGCAAAGAGCTCCTCAAGCGATGGCCTCCGAGAGCCGGCGAACAGATCCTTCTGTAGAGGAGCTCCTCTTCGCCGAGGGGTTCCGGTTCGAGTTCTTCCAGGCCGTCCGCCTGCTCGAGAAGGTGTTTCCCGAGCGGGGTCCGGTGGGGCGCGACGCCCGTCCCGGCGAGGAGGTCGTCCGCTTCCACGCCCATAACACGCTGACCTTTCCGCCAAGCTCGATCGACGATCTCTCGCGCTCGGACGAGGGAACGCCCGCCTCGATGGTGGTGGCCTTCATGGGCCTGACCGGTCCGTCGGGCGTGCTGCCGAGACACTATACCGAGCTCGTGCTCGAGGAAGAGCGGCGTCGCGAGCGCGGCCTCGCCGCGTTCTTCGACGTCTTCAATCACCGGGCCGTCTCGCTGTTCTACCGGGCGTGGCAGAAGTACCGCGTGCCGATCGCGCACGAGCAGGCGAATCGGCCCGGCGCGGCGCCGGACCCGTTCAGCGAATCGCTGTACGCCCACTTCGGCATGGCGACGCCCGGCCTGCGGGGCCGACTCGCGGTGGACGATCAGAGCTTCGTCTTCTATTCGGGCCTGCTCTCCCAGCAACCGCGCTCCGCGAGCGCGCTGGAAGGGATGATCGCCGACTACTTCGCGGTGCCCGCCAAGGTCGGGCAGTTCGTGGGGGAGTGGCTGCCCCTGGCGGAGGACAACCGCTCCCGTCTCGGGCGGGCGGGCCGGCCCGGCGAGGACGACCGCGGCGCCCACAACGTGCTGGGGCGCACCGCGGTGGCCGGGAAACGCTTCTGGGATCAGCAGGCCGGCTTCCGCCTGCGTCTGGGTCCCATGGACTTCGAGCAGTTCTCGGAGCTGCTCCCGTCGGGCCCGCGGTTCCGGGTCCTCGCGCAGCTGGCCCGCTTCTTCGTCGGTCAGGGGCTCGATTTCGACGTGCAGCTCGTTCTGAAGGCCGAGGACGTTCCTGCGTGCCGGCTGGGTGACCGGGGGCCGCGGGCCCCCCGCCTCGGCTGGTCCACCTGGCTCCCGCGAGGAGCGCGGGCGGGGGACGTCGACGATACCGTGCTGGGCCGCCGCTGGACATGGGGCGCGCTACCCGATCGCGCATCAGTGAGGAGAGCCGCATGAACGTCACCTTGAAGGCCCTGGTCGCCAAGCTGAACGACACCTGCCGCGTCGCCCTGGAAGGCGCGGCGGGTCTTTGCCTGACCCGCACCCACTACGACGTCGACGTCGAGCACTTCCTGATGAAGCTCTCCGAGGTGCCGGACGGCGATACCGCGCGGATCATGAAGCACTATGGCGTGGACCCGGGCAGGCTCGGGGCCAGCCTCACCCGGGCGCTCGATCGGCTGAAGACGGGGAACGCGCGCACGCCGTCCCTCGCGCCCCGGATCACGCGCTGGCTGAGCGAGGCGTGGACGCTGGGCTCCGTCGAGCTGGGCGCCTCCGCGCTGCGCTCCGGCCATCTGCTCCTGGCGCTCCTCGCCGATCCCGACCTCGCCCGTCTCGTCGCGGAGTCGAGCCCCGAGCTCACCAAGGTCTCGGTCGAGGACCTGACCAAGCGATTCGCGGAGCTGACCGCGGGCTCGGTCGAGGACGCCTACCGGTCGCCCAGCGTCGTGGACGGGGCGCCCGCTGCGGCCGCCGGCGGCAAGACCCCCGCGCTCGACCAGTACACCGTCGATCTCACCGCGAGGGCCCGGCAGGGCGAGATCGACCCGGTGCTCGGGCGGGACTTCGAGGTCCGCCAGCTCATCGATATCCTCACGCGCCGGCGGCAGAACAACCCCATCCTCACCGGCGAGGCGGGAGTGGGGAAGACGGCGGTGGTCGAGGGGCTCGCGCTCCGCATCGCGGCGGGTGACGTGCCGCCCCCGCTCCGTCCGGTCGCGCTGCGCACCCTGGACCTGGCGCTGTTGCAGGCCGGCGCCGGGGTTCGCGGCGAGTTCGAGAACCGGCTCAAGTCGGTCATCGCCGAGGTGAAGGCCTCGCCACAACCGGTGATCCTGTTCATCGACGAGGCTCACACCATGATCGGCGCGGGCGGCCAGGCCGGGCAGGGCGACGCGGCCAACCTGCTCAAGCCGGCGCTGGCGCGGGGCGAGCTGCGCACGATCGCGGCGACCACGTGGTCCGAGTACAAGAAGTACTTCGAGAAGGATCCCGCGCTCGCCCGGAGGTTTCAGGTCGTGAAGGTGGACGAGCCCGGAGAGGCGAAGGCGGTCGCGATGATGCGCGGGCTCGTCGCCATGCTCGAGCAGCACCACAACGTACGGATCCTCGACGAGGCGGTCGAGGAGGCGGTACGCTTGTCCAACCGCTACATCTCGGGACGGCAACTCCCGGACAAGGCGGTGAGCGTGCTCGACACCGCGTGCGCCCGCGTGGCCCTCGGACAGGTGGCGACGCCGCCCGCCCTCGAGGACTGCCAGCGCGTGGTGTCCCAGATCGACACCGAGATGGAGATCCTCGAGCGGGAGGCGATCACCGGCGGCGAGAGCCGGGAGCGCCGGGAGGAGCTGACCCGGAAGAGGACCGAGACCCAGGCGAGGCTCGCGGAGCTCGAGACGCGATGGCAGGAGGAGCGGCGCCTGATCGAGGCGCTGCGCGGCATCCGGACGAAGCTCGAGGCGCACGCGGGCGCGACCAAGGCGGGGGCGGCCGCCCCGGCGGTCGAGGGGCGGCTGGCCGACGAGGATCTCGTGAAGCTCCAGGCCGAGCTCGCGAAGCTGAACAAGGAGCTGAGCACGCTGCAGGGCGAGACCCCGCTCATGCAGGTCTGCGTGGACGGCCAGACGGTGGCCGAGGTCGTCTCCGGCTGGACCGGCATCCCGGTCGGCAAGATGGTCAAGGACGAGATCCGGACCGTGCTCTCCATCCAGGAGCTGATGGAGCGCCGGATCATCGGCCAGTCCCACGCGCTCGAGGCGATCAGCCGGCGGATCCAGACCGCGCGGGCCAAGCTCGAGGATCCCCGGCGGCCCCAGGCGGTGTTCTTGCTGGTCGGGCCGAGCGGGGTCGGCAAGACCGAGACCGCGCACACCCTGGCCGACCTGCTGTACGGCGGCGACCGCAACATGGTCGTGATCAACATGTCCGAGTACCAGGAAGGCCACACCGTCTCCGGCCTCAAGGGCTCCCCGCCCGGCTACGTGGGGTACGGGGAGGGGGGCGTGCTCACCGAGGCGGTCCGGCGCCGGCCCTACAGCGTCGTCCTGCTGGACGAGATCGAGAAGGCGCACTCGGACGTGATCGAGCTCTTCTACCAGGTCTTCGACAAGGGCTCGCTGGAGGACGGGGAGGGGCGCGAGATCGACTTCAAGAACACGGTCATCATCATGACCTCCAACGTGGCCACCGACCTGGTCATGAAGCTCTGCGCGGATCCGGCGCGCCCGCCGGACCCGGACGAGCTCATCGAGAAGATGCGGCCCGCGCTCCTGCGCGCGTTCAAGCCGGCCTTCCTGGGCCGGGCCATCGTGGTGCCGTACTATCCCATCGGGGACGAGGCGATGCGGCGCATCATCGAGCTCCAGCTCGGCCGGATCGGCACCCGGCTCCAGGAGAACAACCGGGTGCGGTTCACCTACGACGACGCCCTCGTCGCCGAGATCGCCCGGCGGTGCACCGAGGTCGAGTCGGGGGCGCGCAACGTGGACCACATCCTGACCCGGACCCTGCTGCCCGAGATCTCCCGGGAGTACCTCTCGCGGATGGCCGCGGAGGCCAGCATCGCCCGGGTGCACGTGAGCGTGGACGACGGCGGCCGCTTCGGCTATCAGATCGACTGATGGCGAAATACGTCCAGGCGAACCGGCCGATCGCGGTCACCACCCCGCTGGGGCCCGACGTGCTCCTGCTCACCGGAGTGCGGGGCGAGGAAGGCCTGTCGCGCCTGTTCCGGTTCGAGCTCGACTGCATCGCGGAGGACCCGCAGAAGGTCGCCTTCGACAAGCTGCTCAACGGCCGGGTGACCGTGCTCCTCAAGCTCGACGACAACCGCGAGCGCTACTGGAGCGGGATCTGCAGCCAGGTCGGCGAGGTCGGACGCGACGTGGTGTTCACCCACTACCGCCTGGAGGTCGTGCCGCAGTTCTGGCTCCTGACCCGGCGGGCCCAGAGCCGCATCTTCCAGAACCAGAGCGTCCCCGACATCCTCCGCAAGGTCCTCACCGGCCTCGACGTGACGTTCGAGATCCAGGGAACCTTCCATCCGCGCGACTACTGCGTGCAGTACCGGGAGACCGATTTCAACTTCGCCTCCCGCCTGATGGAGGAGGAAGGGATCTACTACTTCTTCAAGCACACCAAGGACGAGCACCGGATGGTGGTAGCCAATACGCCCCAGAGCCACCCGGACATGCCCCTGGTGAGCCGGATCATCTTCGACGAGAACGCCGGCGACGTGCTGGACGACTCGCGGATCCGGAGCTGGCACAAGAGCCAGTCGCTGACGTCCGGGAAGGTCACCCTGTGGGATCACTCCTTCGAGCTGCCGCACAAGCATCTGGAAGGGGTGGGCACGATCCAGGACACCGTCGCCGCGGGCAAGGTGATCCACAAGCTGAAGGTCGGGAACAACGACCAGCTCGAGCTCTACGACTTTCCCGGTGAGTACGCCCAGCGGTTCGACGGGGTGGACCGGGGCGGCGGGGACCGGGCGGGAGATCTGCAGAAGATCTTCGACGACAACGTACGCACCGCCAGGATCCGGATGCAGGAGGAGGCGGTTCACGCTGGAGCGACATTACGACGGCGATGGCGTCTACGTGCTGACGAGCGTCCAGCACTGGATCACGCAGACCGGCGACTATCGCTCCGGGGAGGGGGGCCAGTTCGAGTACACCAACGCGTTCACCTGCATCCCGTTCGCCCTGCCCTACCGGCCGGCGCGGTCGACCCCGAAGTCGGTGGTGCCCGGCCCGCAGACCGCGGTGGTGGTGGGCCCGCCCGGCGAGGAGATCTTCCCCGACAAGTACGGACGGGTGAAGGTCCAGTTCCACTGGGACCGGGAGGGCAAGGCCGACGCGGAGAGCTCGTGCTGGATCCGCGTGTCTCAGAGCCAGGCCGGCAAGGGCTGGGGCGCGATCTTCATCCCCCGGATCGGGCAGGAGGTCCTGGTGGCGTTCGAGGAGGGAGATCCGGACCAGCCGGTGATCGTCGGATCACTCTACAACGCCCAGGAGATGCCGCCCTATCGCCTGCCCGACGAGAAGACCAAGACCGTCCTGTTCAAGTCGAACACCAGCAGCCACGGCGGCGGCCACAACGAGATCCGGATCGAGGACAGCGCCGGCTCCGAGCAGATCTACATCCACGGCGAGAAGGATCTCGACGTCCGGATCAAGGACGCGGTGCGCGAGTCGATCGGGGGCAACCAGCACCTCACCGTCGATGGCAGCACGAACGAGAAGGTGGGCGTGAACTGGCATCAGAAGACCGGGATGAGCATCGTCATCGAGTCCGGGATGGAGCTGACCATCAAGTCGTCCGGCGGCTTCATCAAGATCGATCCGGCCGGCGTGACGATCATGGGGACCATGGTGCTCATCAACAGCGGCGGAGTTCCCGGCATCATTCCGCTGCCTCCCGACGCCGCGGCCGACAGCGACCCGGGCGCGGTCGACCCGCCGCTCAGCCCCTGACCGCGGGGCGCGGCTAGGGCAGCTGGCTGTACTTGCTGCCGCGCTCGGCCAGGCCGTCCTTCATCAGCCCGATGTCCCGCTCGTTCAGGTCGGGGCCCACCGGACTCTCCGCGAGGCCGCCGTTCCCTTTCAGATCGTCCTCGGTGAAGAGGGGATGGGCGTTGTGCAGGCCCTCGTGGAACGCGAGCTTCGCGTACTGCACGCCCGACAGCGTCTTGGTCTCGCCGCGGATGGTGACCGTCTTGTAGAACTCCGAGCACAGCACGGTGCCCCGCAGCGTGGTGTGGCCGCCGACCAGCGGACTGATCTTGGGCGGGCGCTTCATCTTCGCCACGATGTAGGAGCTCGCCACGTCGTTGACGAAGTGCAGGACCATCGCGTCGGAGGTGCTCCCCTCGCCCCACCCGACGGTGGCGCTGTGGCCGGTGTCGGCGAAGACCCGGTCGAAATAGCCCTTCAGCGCGCTGCTGATCCCGCTGGTGACCTTGCTCTCGGATCCGGTGTGGTCCACCAGCCTGACATTGTAGACGGTCATCGGTAGCCTCCGTGCGCTTGGGTTGTCGAGTTGGCCGGTGGCTCGGTCGTCAGCCGACGAGCAGGGCGAGGCGCGCGACCTCGACCATCTTTTTTTCGAGGGCGGCCGCGCTGACCTGGACCGGGGACGTCTGCGCCTCCAGCTCCCGCCGGAGCACATCCAGGGTGCGGGTGCCGTCCATCAGCCTCAGCAACCGGCGGCCGAGATCGTCCTCGATGTAGACGCTGGTGTGACGCAGGGACGCCACGAACGAGCCGTGCTCGAGCTGCAGACGCGCCACCGGGCTGGCGGTCGGCCGGGGGCCCGGCTCCAGCACGAAGTGCGGCGAGTGGGTGGAAAGCTCCACGAGGCCCGCGGTGTACGCGGCGAGGAGAATGTCGATCAGGGCGCCGGTCTCGTCGGCGGTCACCGGGCCGGGCCGGATGATCCGCAGCAGGTCGTCGAACCCGACCTGGCGGGGCCAGGCCTGGCCGAGCTCGAGCATCGCGGCCTTGGCGAGCGGGTGGTCGGTCGCCAGCCGGGAATCCCCACGCCCGTGGAACTCCACGATGACGTCCGGCGAGTCGACGTCTGGACGCTCGACGGTCGGTCGAGCCGAGGACGCGAAGCGTAACCCGCGCACGGCCTCGCGCCGGAGCCGCCGGTCCAGCGCCACATCCTCGCGGCACAGGAGTGTTTGACGGAAGCGGCGATTGCGCAGGAAGTCGAGGTACTGCTCCATCTGCACCACGCTCTCGTCGGCCAGGAGCCGGATCTGCCGCGCGACCTCGGGCGGATACGCCTGGGGCTGCATCTCGTGGAAGTTCGCCTCCGCGAGAAACTGCAGGCGGTGACGACGGGCGTGGCCGGCGAACTCGCGAAAGTACACCGGCGCGTTGGTGATCGCGAGATCGTCGTGGAAGAGGAGGCCCGGGGAGTGGTCGAGCACGGCGCGCATCTCGCCCGCGAGCACCGCCGCGTCGCTCCCGGCGGTCTGCGGGCAGTCCGCCATGAATTGGGCGAGGGCGCGGGCCTGAGCGATCCGCTCGGATGGATCGGCGATGCCCTCCACGTGGAACTGGAGGATCTGCCACACCGCCTGGCGCAGGTGGCACCCGGGATAGGTGTTGTAGCTGACGAACGCCACGCCGTGCGGGGCGAGGTGGACCTCGCAGATGGCGAGGATCCGATCGCGCACCGGCTCCGGAACCCACGAGTAGATGCCCTGCGCGATGATGTAGTCGAAGGTGCCCAGGGCCTCGGACACGTCCATGATGTCGAGATGGTGCAGGGCCACGTTCCGCAGGCCGAGCGCCGAGGTCGCGCGCGAGCCGGCCGCCACCGCGGTGGCGGCCAGCTCGACGCCCACGAACTCGCTCCCGGGGAGCCCGTACCCCATCGGGATCAGGTTGCTGCCGTCGCCGCAGCCCAGCTCGAGCACGCGGCACCGATCGACCGGACGCGGGGTCATCCCGTGCAGCCGGGCGATCGTGGCGAGCCGATCGGGATGGGTCTGGGGCATGGGCAGCGTCCGGTACGCGATGCGGTCGTAGGCGTTCGCAGACGGCGTGGACATGGGTGGGACGGTCGTTCCGGAGCTAGACTAGCATGGAGCTCTGACGCGGTCGGGTTCCGGGCTCGAATCCCGGGATCCAGATGAACCCCCCCGAGACGAGCTGGCCGAGCACCCGGGCGAAATCGTCAGGGCCGATCTGCTCCGGGAACGCGCCGGCCTCCTTCAAGCTGGCGAAGTGCTCGCGGGCGGACACCCGGCCGTCGCAGCGCGCGATGAGTGCCCCCATCCACGGGGCGGCCCGGGCCTCCATGTCGAGCGGTTGATCCGTCTGCATCCGGTAGGCGATCGGAGTGAGCTCGCCGTCCACCATCCGATGGGTGACCACGAACTCGACGGTCGGTGAGGCGACGGGCCGGGTGTCGAGCAGCCACTCGGAGCCTCGGCTGGCCAGCTCGGTCTCCCAGCGCAGGAGCCACGGCAGCGCGGCCTCGCCGACCGCGAGCGAGCGCTGACGTCGCACGGTGAACCCGGGTCGCGGCGCGCGGTGACGCTGGATCACGAGCCCGCCGTAGACGAACTCGCGGATCCGGAGGCTCGCGAACGCCTCCTCGAGCCGGGCTACGCCCGCCGCCCCGCGGCCCGACCTGAGCGCGACGCTCCGGGCGAGGAAGCCGAGGCTGATGGTCTGGCGGGCCATGAAGGCGACGTCGAACGCCGCGCCCTCCGGTTCGAGCCACTGCCGGGCGGCCTGCTCGAACGGGGCGTCCTCGCTATCGACCCCGAGGGTCAAGCAGTAGAAGCGGCCGCCGGGATTCAGGTGGCGGGCGAGCTCGGTCACGGCGCGGCGCGTGGTGTCCTGTCCGTCCAGGCCGCCGTCCTGGTAGATGAGGGTCTGGCGCAACGCGGGCACGTACGGAGGATGGAGGACGATGCGGTCGAATCGAAGGTCGTGGACCGGGGCGTACAGGTCGCCCTGCAACACGGTCACGTTGGGCACCGCGTTCAGCCTCTGGTTGAACTCGGCGAAGCGCGCGGCCCGCTCGGTGATGTCGACGGCCCACACGTGGCCGACCGAGCCGGCCGCGACCAGCGCGGCCACCCCGGCTCCGGTTCCGAGGTCGAGGAGGGACTCGCACGGCTCATCGGGCAGGAGGTCGAGGAAGCGCTCCGTGTCGTCGGTGAGGGCCGAGAACACGATGTCCTCCATCCGATCCGTCGCCGAGCCGTCGACGCCGCGAGGCCGGTCGGACGCGAAGTACCGCCCCCGGCGCGGATACAGCATCACGGTTGCGGCCCAGAGACCCTGGCTCTGGGCACTCGGGATCACCAGCCCCAGCGCGGTCAGGATGTCGATCGATCCCGGCCCCAGCAGCGACTCGATCTGCTCGCGGGTGGCGAAGAGACCATCGACGAACAGCTGGGTCAGCAGCTCCAGGGGATGGTCGACCGACGCGGCCCGGGTGCGCCGCCCCAGCAAGCGGGACAGGGCGTCGATGTGGTAGTGGGTGAGGAGCGCGTCCTCGGTGTAGGAGGCGTCCTCCAGCAGCCGCCGGCACGCGGCGAACTGCTCGGGCGAGCCGAAGCGGAAGGGCAGGGACGTCAAGGAAGCCGGACCGAGAACACGGACGAGACCTGGCCCCGGATCCGGGCCGCGGACGGCAGCTCGATGGTGGTCGTCACGGTGTACGGTCCCTCGGCCGCGTCGGGCGGGACGGTCAGCCGCTGCTCGCTGGAGTAGGTGCCCGGGGGAACCGTCACCGTCTTCTCGAGGCGCCGCAGATCCTGATCACCGAACCGGATCGTCCGGGTCTCCTTGACGACCAGCGGCGGCACTTCCGGTGGCGCCAGGATGGTGTAGGTCACTCCGAGGACGACCTGCGAGCCGGGGCGAAGCGTGGCCGGGGCGGTCGCGCCCCGCTCGACCTTCAGGACGATGCCTTGCTCGGGCTGGTAGCTATGGGCGACATAGACGTCGGCGCCGCTCTTCACCCGGGAGATGTCCGCTCCGACCGGCGGCGCCTCCGACGGCCGCCGGGGTGGCGCGGGCGGCGTCCGGCCCGGAGCCGGCTCGGGCTTGGGTGCGCCGGGAGCGGCCGGCTCGCGCACCACCACCTCGCCCCGACGAGGGACGAACTGGATCCCGCCGCGGCCGAGGGCGGTCACCGTATACGGGTAGGTGCCCGCGGCGCCGAAGCGGGCGGTGTAGATGCCGGACTTCGAGGACACCTCCGGCATGCTCGGGACGCGGTCGAACTCCATCTTGATCTCGCCCCGCGCCGGATCACCGTTCACCCACGTCAGCTGCTCCCCGGGCTCCGCGCTGATCGGGTCGGCCGGGAGCGGGTAGCCGGGGACGAGGGGAATGATGCGGCCGGTCGGGGCCTGCGTGGCGCAGGCCGCCAAGCCGACAAGAACAACCACCAGCATGCGGAGTCGTCTGCTCAGGGAGCGCCCTCCTGGGCGTTCGGGTCGCGAGGCCGCGCCTAAGCTAGCACAGAGCCACCCCCTTTCGGCAGGGGCCGGGCCCCCAAGAGAACGACTTACCGGTGTGGATTTCGAGTTAAGCTCGGAGCCGGAGGGTCTCCCAGGGCCGCCACGGGAGCCCCGATCGGCAGGAGGCGCGCTCGATGAAGTATTGCCCAGTCTGCGAGACCGACTACCCGGACGATGTCAGCGTGTGCCCGCAGGACGGCGCCGCCGTGCGCCGGCCCGGCGAGCGCCCCGATCCGTTCGTGGGCCGGGTCATCAAGGGCCGGTACCGGGTCGAGCGGCAGCTCGGGCGCGGGGGTATGGGGACGGTGTACCTGGCCGAGCAGCTCAGCGTCGGCCGGAAGGTCGCCCTGAAGGTGCTCCGGGGGGATTTCGCCCGCGACGAAGGCTTCGTGGCGCGCTTCCAGCAAGAGGCCAAGCTCGTGGCCGGCCTCAACGAGCGGCGCAATCCTCGGGTCACCCTGGTCCACGATTTCGACCAGACCGAGGACGGCAGCGTGTTCATCGTCATGGAGTGGCTCGAGGGCCGCGTCCTCAGTGAGGTGATCCAGCGCGACCGGGCGCTCGAGCTGCGTCGGGCGGTCCGGCTCGCCACCCAGATCGCGGAGGGGCTGGAGGCGGCGCACCGGTCCAACGTCATTCATCGTGACGTGAAGCCGCAGAACATCATGGTGCTCGACGGCGACGACATCAAGCTGATGGACTTCGGCATCGCCCGCCTCCGCGACGCGGGAACCAGCCTCACGCGGGCCGGCACGATGATGGGCACGCCCGCCTACATGGCTCCCGAGCAGATCGAGGGGCAGGACATCACCGACAAGACGGACATGTATGCGTTCGGCATCGTCTTCTACGAGATGCTCACCGGGACGGTGCCGTTCAAGGCCAGCACGCAGGCCGCGATCCTGAACAAGCAGCTCCAGGAGCCGCCGGCGCCGCCCTCCCGCCTGCGGCCGGAGATCCCGCGCGAGCTGGAGGCGATCGTCCTCAAGACGCTCGAGAAGGACCCGGCCAAGCGCGAGCAGAGCATGACCGCCATCGTGCGGGCATTGCGCGAGACGACCCGCCACCTGGGCGACGACCCGTCCGCCGACACGCCCGCGCGCGGAGTCGCGACGATCGTCGTCGAGCCGGCCCGCCGGCCGGCTCCCGTCGCGAGCGGGCCCACCGTCCAGGTCACCCGGACGTTCACCCAGGTCAGCCCCGAGCCCGCGTACGATCCCGCCTTCAGTGCCACCGTGATACGGCACGAGCCGCCTGCGCCGGAGACACCGCCCGAGGTCCATCCCGAGCCGGTCCCTCGCCGGGACGGGAGCCTCCGCCGGCAGCTGGCGATCGGGGGCGCGCTGGCGGCGATCCTGCTCGCGAGCGTTGGCACGGTCGTGTATCTCGTCGCGGTGCCGCCCTCGCCCGCGACCGGCGTCCCGGGCGCGGTGACCCCGGGACGGGTTGGCCCCCAGGCATCCTCGACCGCGCCGGGCGGCCTGGAGATCGTACCGCCGAGGCCTCCGGAACCGGTCGCCCCGCCGGAGCCGGTCGCTCCGCCGCCGAAGGCCAGTCCCGCCCCGGAGGTCAAGGCCAGCCCGGAGCCCAAGGCCAGCGTCGTCGCCCCGAAGCCCGTGCCGCCGCCGCGCCCACCGGCCCCGAAGGCGCGTGTGGAGTCCCAGACTCCGTCCCAGGGTCCGGTAATCGTCGCGAAGCCCGCCCCGGAGGCCTCGAGTGCGGCGGGGCTGCGCGCACAGCTGGAAGAGCGTCTCCGCAGCCGTCGTTTGCTGCGGGGGAGCGGATCCGATCCGAACACCGGCGTGACGGTCGAGGTGGGTCCGAACGGCGTCGTGACCCTGAGCGGGATCGTCCGGGACGCCACCCAGCGCGACGAGGCGGCCAGCTTGGTCCGGATCGCCGGGGTGAGCGAGGTCCGCCTACGGGTCAACCTGCAGAGCAGCTGGAACTAGGACCGACGTGGCCGCTCCCGCGAAGCCCGTCGACGCGCCGCCCGGTCCGGGCGGCCCGCTGCGCCACGTCTTCACCGAGCTGATCGCCTTCACGCTCCTGTTCCGGGAGACCTGCGGGGAGCGAGCGTGGGCCCCCGCCGAGCTTCGCGATCGCCTCACCGCGCTGATCGAGGCCCAGGAGCGCCGAGCGCGCGCGGGTGAGGCGCCGTGGGATTCGTACGTCGAGGCCCGCTTCGCGGTGCTCTCGTGGGTCGACGAGGCGATCATGAACTCCGCGTGGGCGAACCGGGGAGACTGGCAGCACCTGATGCTGAAGTACTACGGCACGCTCAACGCGGGGAAGCAGTTCTTCGAGCGGCTCGAGCAGCCCCCCGCGACGGAGCGCGACGTGCTCGAGATGTACTACTTCGCTCTCGCCCTGGGCTTCGAGGGGAAGTTTGCCCTCCCGGAGAATCCCAAGACCCTCCGGGAGCTCAAGCAGCGGCTCTACAATCAGCTGGTCTCGGCGAGCGGGGGCGTACTGTCGTCCGAGGCCCGGATCTTCCCCGAGGCCTACCGGCGTCCGCCTGCCCCCCCGCCGCCCCCCGGACGCTCGTGGGTCGGGCTCTGGATCGGACTGATCGCGGTGACGCCGGTCATCCTGTTCATCGTCTACCTGCTCCTGCTCCAATCCGCGGCGGACGCCCGCATCAAGCTCCTGGCCCAGCCCACCCCGCCGCCGGTCGCGGCTCCCACGCCGGTGTGGAACCTGACGCTGGTCGAGGAGCTGCGGCGCCGCGGGATCGACGCTCGGGATACGCCGCGTGGGGTGGTGATCACCCTGCCCGGCGTGTCGTTCGAGGTGGCCCGCTCCGAGCTGAACCCGGCGGGAGAGCGGAGCGTGCGCGATGTCGCCGCCGCCCTCCTGCGCCTGGCTCCCGAGCGCCCGGTGGCCGTCGAGGGGCACGCGAGCCGGGAGAAGGGCACGCTCGACGAGCAGAATCAGCGCCTCTCGGACGATCGGGCCCGGCGGGTGGCCGAGGTCCTGCTCGAGGCCGGCGTGCGCCGGGAGAAGGTCACCTTCCGAGGGCTTGGCTCGAGCACCCCGGTGGCCTCGAACGAGACCGAGGAGGGGCGCCGCCTCAACCGGCGGGTGGAAATGACGGTCGAGAAGGCGGATGGACGGTAATTCGGGGCATGCCCTACAATAACTTTGCGTTTGCTGAGATTTCCATGGTACTTACCCTTGCGCTCGTGTGCTGCGCGTTGGTCCAGACTCCCTGGGAGGAACGCTGCCGATGAGACGGATACAGGCAATCGTGTCGATGGCGGTAGTGGTCACCATTACGCTCCTGACCCTACCGGTAGCGGTCCGGGCTCAGGGCCTGAACGACGTCCTTCTTGGTCTCCTCGGTAACAACTGTGCCGCTCTGGGACCGGGAGCCACGAGTGGGAACCTGGCTACCAAGCTATGTCCTGGTCTCCCCATCTCGTCCTCCGGGAGTGGCGCCGGCGGTACCATCGCGATCGAGAGCCTCCTCGGCCAGAGTCAAGAACAGCGTCGACAGGCTGATCGCCTCGCCGAGCGCCGCAACGGGCAGGGTGGTGCGGCCGATCAGCCCGGTACGGGCTTCGGCCTGTTCGTGAACGGGGACTACCAGTTCCTGAACAAGGACAACACCCGGTTCGAGACGGGTTTCGAGCAACACACCGCCGGAACTACGGTTGGCGCCGACTATTCATTTCGTGGTCAGGCGGTCGTGGGGGCGGCGTTCAGCTACGCGCACGAATTCGGCGATTTTGCCGGCGCCACCGGTGGGTTCGATAACGACGCCTTCGGGGTGACCCTTTACGGGACTGTCGTCCCGATCAAGAACCTCTTCGTCGACGGATTCGTCGGATACTCCCGCAAGGAGTACTCGATAGACCGGCGAATGAGCTTCGCGTTCCCGACGATTGGAGGACCCCCGGACTTCTTCTTGGGGAAAGGCCCCATCGAGGGCAAGACGCACTCCGACGAGTTCAATATCGGGACGGTCATCGGGTACGACTTCGTGATCAAGAACATCACGGTTGGCCCTCGGGTCGGAGTGAACTATCTGGACCGGCGGATCGCCGGGTACCAGGAGAAAGGCGACACCGGCCTCGAGCTGATCTACGACAACCAGAACATCTCCTCGCTGACGACGACGGCCGGAGCCTTTGTCTCGATGGCCATCAATACAAGCTGGGGGGTGCTGGTCCCACAGGCCACCGCGGAGTACGTGCACGAGTTTCTGAACGATCAGCGCACCGTGGGTTTCCGGTTCGTCGACACGGTCTCCCGCCCGCGGTTCCTGTTCCAGACCGACAACCCGGACCGTAACTTCTTCAACCTCGGGATCGGCGCCGTCTTCGTCCTGCCGGGCGGGATGTCGACGTTCGTGAACGTGCGCGAGCTCGTCGGGTACAGCACGCGGCGGGCGACCAACGTCACCGCCGGGTTGCGG
>WNFK01225041.1_pt1 | contig 29326 bp, 29 predicted proteins | sample 5400281 | NCBI WGS metagenome assembly WNFK01 (sample SAMN13153350, study PRJNA577476) | soil metagenome | isolation source: 20 cm soil on Douglas fir-dominated hillslope | place: USA:California | collected 2013-09-17
GCGGTCGCCATCGCGCCGGGCCACCGTGCGGATCGCCTGCACGTCCGAACCTGCGTGGGGCTCGGTGAGGCAGAGGCCGCCCCGGGCCTGCCCGCTCGCGAAGCGCGGCAGCAGGCGGAGCCGCTGCTCGTCGGTGCCGTGGTTGAGCACGATGAGGGCGGCCATGGTGTGGCTGTTGATGACCCCGGCCAGGGACATGAAGCCCCGGCACAGCTCCTCGATGACCTGCGCGTAGGTGGTGACGTCGAGGCCGAGGCCGCCGTAGTCGGTGGGCACGAGGGCCCCGAACAGGCCCATGCGCTTCATGCGGTCCACCAGCTCGTGCGGGTACCGGTCGGCGTGCTCGAGGGCGGGGGCCGCGGCCATCACGTCCCGCTCCACGAACTCGCGGACGGAGGTCACGATGGCGGGCGCGCGGCTGGCGGTGCGTGGACTCAAGGAAACCTCGCGTCGAGACTAGCAAAGCCCGCGCATTCATTGCAAGGCTTCGCCCCCGGGGCGCGCCCACCGGCAGGGCGTCGCAGCGCTTCTTCTTGGTCGCGGTTGCCTGGCCCGGTATGCTGAAGACATGACCTTCACCGTCGCCAGCTACAACATTCACAAGTGCGCGGGACTCGACCGCCGCGTGGATCTCGATCGGATCGCCCAGGTGCTGGAGGAGATCGACGCCGACCTGGTCGGCTTGCAGGAGGTGTTCCGCCCCCAGGCCCTCGGGCTGGCCGAGCGCCTCGGCCTGCAGGTCGCGATGGGCCCCACGCGGGAGCGGGACGGCCTGCCCTACGGCAACGCGGTCCTCACCCGTCTGGCTATTCGTGGCAGCCGTACGTTCGACCTCTCACGCCCCGACCGTGAGCCCCGCGGCGGCATCCGCCTGGATCTCGAGATGCCCAGGTCGGAGGGCCTCCTGCACGTCTTCAACGTGCACTTCGGGCTCAAGATCCGCGAGCGGGCCGAGCAGGTCCGCATGCTGGTGCGGGAGCACATTCTGCACGACGAGCTGACCGGCCCGCGCATCGTGGTGGGCGATCTCAACGAGTGGTTTCCGGGCGCGGTCGGCCGCACCCTGCGCCGCGAGCTCAGCGGGCCCCGCATCCGTCGCACGCATCCGGCGCCGCTTCCGATCTTCCCGCTCGATCGTATCTACTGGGACCGCGGTCTGGGCGCCGACGGCTTTCACGTGCACCGGAGCCGCCTGGCCCGCGTCGCGTCCGATCACCTGCCGGTGGTGGCGCGGCTGCGCCTCCACTCCGCGCCCGCCTGACCGGGATACCGACGGATTGTTGCCGGGGGGTGCCGCGCTTTGTATGCGGATGGATCGAGGCAATCTTGCGCGGTTGAGAAATAGGACAAGGAGATCAATGACTTATCCATCACAGGTCACTGGCAAGCGCCTTGCTCTCCTACTGGGCTGTCATGGAAGACAACGAGACGAGGGGGGAGCACGTCGCGCTGATCGGGTCGTCGCCGGCCGCCTGGCAGGCGACGGAGCCCGGGCCCACGCGCCTGCCCTCCCGGGCCCTCGTGGTGGACGACTCGCTGGTGGTCGCGGAGGTCGTGACCACGCTGCTACGCCGGACGGGCTGGAGGGTGGACGTCGCGACGAGCGTCGACGCGGCGCTCGAGCACGTGCGCGGCGTGCCCTACGACCTCGTGGTCTGCGACGTCTGCATGCCGGATGGGGGTGGGCCGGCCGTCTACTACGCGGCGACCACGCGGCGGCCGGACCTGACCAACCGCTTCCTCTTCATCACCGGGAACGTGGACGATGCGGAGCCCTGGCGCTTCCTGGCCAAGATCCGCGCCCACGTGCTCGAGAAGCCGTTCACGGGCCGGGCACTCCGGCACGCCCTGATCAAGGTCATCGCCTGACCCGTCCGTTCATCGCGGCCCTGCTGCTGCTGTTGGCCGCGCTCACCACTCCCGCCTGGGCCGGCCCCCCCACCGACCAGCTGCGCGCCCACACCGACCGGGTCGTCCGGATCCTCGAGGACCCCGCGCTCAACCAGAACCAGCGCCGGACCGAGATCCGCGCGGTCGCGCTCGAGGCCTTCGACGTGACCGAGGCGGCGCGCCGCGCCCTCGGCCCCCACTGGCCCAAGCGTTCCGCGGCGGAGCGGGATGAGTTCACCGGGCTGTTCCAGGGGCTGCTCGAGCGGGGCTACCTCTCGCGCATCGGCGAGTACGGCGGGGAGCGCGTGCAGTACGTGAGCGAGCGGATCGAGGGCGAGTTCGCCACCGTGCGGGCCCAGATCGTCACCGCCAAGGGCACCCAGATCCCGATCGAGGCCCGCGTGGTCCGCAAGGGCGAGCGCTGGCTCATGTACGACGTGCTGATCGAGAACGTGAGCCTGGTCGCGAGCTACCGCTCGCAGTTCGACCGGGTGATTCGCACCTCGTCCTACGAGGATCTGGTGAAGCGGCTCAAGGACCGCGGCCAGCCCTAGCCGCGGCTCAGAGCGCGACGTCGCCCAGGAAGATGCGCTTGACCTCGTCGGAGCGTAGCAGCTCCGCCGACGACCCGGTCAGGATGGTCCGTCCCGATTCGAGGATGTAGCCCCGATCCGCGAGCCGCAGGGCCAGCTCCACGTTCTGCTCGATGAACACGATGCTGATGCCCTGCTCGTCGCGGATGCGCCGCATGAGGCCGCCCATCTGCTGGACCACGAGCGGGGACAGGCCGAGGAACGGCTCGTCGATCATGAGCAGGCGCGGGCGCGCCATGAGCCCGCGCGCGATCGCGACCATCTGCTGCTCGCCCCCCGAGAGGGTGTGCGCGAGCTGCGCCCCTCGTGCCCCGATGATCGGGAAGAGGCGCTGGACCTGGGCCAGGGACTCGGCCCGGTGCGAGCGCGCGGCCGGGTTGTGGGCGCCCAGGAGCAGGTTGTCGAGCACGGTCAGGAACGGGAACAGGCGCCGGCGCTCCAGCACGTGGGCCAGGCCTTCCCCCGCGGTGCGATGGGCGGGCAGGCCGTCGATGCGCTTGCCGAGAAACGTGATGCGCCCCGCGCGGGGCGCGATCAGGCCCGAGATCGAGTTCATCAGGGTGGACTTGCCCGCGCCGTTCGGTCCGAGGACCGCCACGATCTGGCCCTCGCCCACGTGCATCGCGGCCTGCCAGAGTACCTGGAAGTCGCCGTAGGCCACGTCGAGCCCCTCGACAGAAAGCATGGAAGCCGGCATCGGGGCGGCGCCGGGCGCGGTCACTGGGTGTAGGCCTGGCCCAGGTAGGCGTCGACGACCCGCGGGTCGCGCGTCACCACGTCGGGCGCGCCGTCGGCGATCTTCTCGCCGAGGTAGAGGGCGACGATGCGCTGGGCGACCGCGGTGATGACCCGCATGTTGTGCTCGATGACCAGGAGGGTGAGCCCGCCGCGATGCAGGTCGCGGACGAGCTGCACGAGGCCCGGGATGCTGCGCTGGTCCACGCCGCCGGTCACCTCGTCGAGCAGGAGGACCCGCGGCTCGGTGGCGAGCGCGCGGGCCAGCTCGAGGCGCTTGCGCTGGCCGGTGGAGAGCGTGCGCGCGTACGCGTCCGCTTTCTCGCCGAGCCCGACGCGGTCGAGGAGCTCGCGGGCGCGGGCGCGCGCGTGGCGGACGTCGTGGGTGCGGGTGAGCGCGCCGACCGCTACGTTGTCGACCACGGTGAGGCCGGAGAACGGCCGCAGCTTCTGGAACGTGCGCGCCACCCCCAGGCGGCACACCCGGTCCGGCGAGAGGCCGGTGAGCGCGGCGCCATCCAGGCGCACCTCGCCGGCGTCGGGGCGATAGAAGCCGCTGATGATCTCGAAGAGGGTGGACTTGCCCGATCCGTTCGGGCCGATGATGCCGACCAGCTCGCCGGGGGCCACCTCGAAGGAGACGTCGCGATTGGCAGTGATGCCGCCGAAGCGCTTGGTGACGCCCGCGACCGACAGGAGGCTCACGGAGTCGATCCGAGCTGCGGGCGCCGGCGCAGGAGCGCGCCCAGCCAGGGGAGCAGGCCCTGCGGGGCGACGCGCATGGTCCCGATGAGCACGGCCCCGTAGATGATCAGGTAGATCCCCACGAGCCCGGCCCCGATGCCGCCGAAGCGGGCGCGCAGGGACGTCTCGAGGATCGTGATGAGGGCCGCGCCGAGGAATGGGCCGAGGGGCGTGCCGATGCCGCCGAGGATCGCGAACAGGCAGAAGCGGACGGAGAGATCCACCGAGAAGACGTACAGGGGATCCACGAAGCCGACGTACTGCGTCCACAGGGTGCCGCACATGGCGGTGAGCGCCGCGCTGACCGCGATGGCCGCGACCTTGAGGCGGCGGGCCGGCACCCCGAGCGAGAGGGCCGCGTCCTCGTCCTCGCGCACCGCGGCGAGCTGGTAGCCGCGGCGCGAGCGCTCGAGGTAGAGCTCGACGAGGTAGAGCAGGATCGCGAGGCCGAGGATGAGGTAGACCCACACTCGCTTGTCCACGATGCCGAGCGTCCAGAAGCCCTCGCGGAAGGGTACCGGGATGCCCTCCGACCCCGAGGTGAAGCCGCGCCAGCGGCTCGCCACGATGAGCAGCACCTGGGAGAACGCGATCGTGGCCAGCCCGAAGTAGGGGCCGCGGAGCCGGTTGCTGAGAAAGCCGAGGATGAAGCCGAACGCGGTGGCGAGCACGGCGCCGACCAGCAGCCCGATCCAGGGCGACACCCCCCACTTGGTGCCGAGGAGCGCGGCCGAGTAGGCGCCGAGCCCGAAGAAGGCGGCGTGGCCGAGCGAGACCTGGCCGGCGTAGCCGCCCGCCACGTTCCAGGCCGCCCCGGTCGCGCCCCACAGCAGGATCAGTACGAGCCCGTCGAGGAAGAAGGCGTCGCGGACCACGACCGGCCCGAGGGCGGCCGCGGCGAAGAAGGCGATGGCCGGCCACGCGCCCCTCACGTGCCGATCACCTCGGCGCCGCGCTGGCCGAACAGGCCGGCGGGGCGAACCACCAGGACCGTGATGAACAGGAGGAGGTACATCACCTCCTTCCATGCGGTCCCGATCACGTAGGACCCCACCACCTCCACGAAGGCGACGACCAGGCTCGCGATCAGCGCGCCCACCATGTCCCCGAGCCCGCCCAGCACGACCGCCACGTAGGCGATCAGCACGAACTGCAGGCCGATCGACGGGTACACCGGGTAGATCGGGGCGAGCACCACCCCGGCCACCCCGACGCAGGTGATGCCGACCGCCCACGTGAGCGCGAAGACGCGGCCGGTGTCGATCCCCACGAGCGACGCGGCGTGGCGGTCCTGGGCGGTGGCCCGCATGACCTTGCCGGTGTACGACCAGCGCATGAACGCGAAGAGGGCGGCGGTGAAGACGACCGCGACCGCGAACGCGGCGATCTGCGCGAGGTTGATCGCCACCCCGCCGAACCGCACCACCACCGCGTAGTAGCTGGTGCGCACGAACTGGGCGTCCGCGCTCCACAGCACGAGGGCGAGGGCCTGCAGTGCGATCGACAGGCCGACGGAGGTGAAGATCTGGACGTTGTGCGAGGCGTGGATGACCGGGCGCATGACGAGGCGGTAGCTCAGCCAGCCGCCCGCGAAGATGACGGGCAGGCCGAGCACGAGGGTGACGTAGGGGTCGAGCCCGAGGAGGGTGAACGCCCAGAACGCGAGGTACATGCCCAGCATGAGGAACTCGCCGTGCGCGAAGTTGACCACCCGCATGACCCCGAAGATGAGGGTGAGACCCACCGCGATGAGGGCGTAGACGCCGCCCAGCAGGAGAGTGGAGGCGAGGAGCTGGGGAATCGCGTGCATGATCGACGGGTCAGCCGATAACGCGACGCCCCGGGGGACCGCCCCGGGGCGCGCGAGCGAGCATCGGCGAACCGGCGGCGGGCGCTACTTGCGCTGGTCCCACGCGCCGAGCGGAATCCACTTGGCGCGGTTGGTGGTGAACTCCTCCGGCCACACCGTGACGAGCTGCCCGCCCTGCCACTGGAGCATGTAGTGCTGCACGCGCGGGTTGGAGTTCTGGCCGGTCTCGTCGAACTTCACGCCCCAGCCGTTGATCGCCGAGCCGACCGGCAGGTCCATCGCCATGACCGCGGCGCGGAACTTGTCGGGGTCGTCGCTCTTGGCCGCGTCGAGCACGAGCTTGAGCACCCACAGGCCGCCTCCCGCGAGCTGGTGCCCGCCGGTGGGGACGTCCGAGCCGGTCCGCGCCTTCACCGCGCTCCGGAACGCGCGCTCGATCGCCTGGCCCTCGGGCCGCAGCTTCTCGATGATCAGGCCGGGGCCGGGCTCGAGCAGCGCGAAGGGGCCGTTGCCGTCGTTGCCCTCGCGGGCCTGCCGCCAGAAGAGGATCGAGTCCTGGTTGCGCGCGATGTGGTGCAGGACGTCGGGGTTCGCGTTCTTGAGCTTGAGGATGACCGGGGTGAGGTCGTTGGTGGTGAAGGTGTAGTACTCCAGCGCCACCTCCTGCATCCCGAACTCGGCCTTGGCGCGCTGCCGCGCGGACTCGGTCACGCTCTGACCGTACGAGGAATCCTCGGAGAGATACGCGACGCGCAGCTCGCTCGTCTTCTTGCCGAGCCGGTGGGCGAGGTGCTTGGCGATGAACTCGACGTTGTACCAGCCGAACCCGGTGCCGTCGATCTCGGTTCGGTACACGCTCTTGAGCCCGCGCTTGGTGAGCCGCGGGTCGACGCAGGAGGTCTCCCAGTAGATGACGTTCTGCCGGGCCGCCGCCTCGCTGGCCGCCCCGCAGAGGGTGGAGGAGAAGGTGCCGGTGATGATCTTGACGCCTTCCCGGGTGGCCAGCCGGGTGGCCTCGGAGGCGGCCACCGTCGGATCGACCGCGTCGCCGACCACGAACACCAGCTTCTTGCCCATCACCCCGCCGCGCTCGTTGATGAGGTCGCGGACGATCTCGTAGCCCTCGAGGTGCCGCTTGCCCTCGGCCGCGAGGTTGCCGGTCAGCGGCTCCAGGACCCCGATCTTGTACTCGCCGCTGAGCTGCTGCGCCTGGAGGGCGCCGACCGCGCCGATCGCCAGCGCAACGAGACCGATCACTACCGCCCACTTCACATGCCTCATGCCGACTCTCCTCTCGGTGACCTCGGGGTGATGCGATTGGGACGGGCGCGGCGCGGCAACCTCTTCTAGCACCGCGCGGGCGCGGGTGTCAACGGCCCGCCTGCTGCTGCTCCTGCTGCTGCTGGGCCGCGATCTCCTCGGCGGCAAGCTTGAGCCGGTCGCGGCGGCGCTCCGGGATCTCCTGGTACACCGGCACGTCGATCTGCTCCATCTCCTCGTGCAGCGCCGAGATGTCCTTGGGGGTGGACTCCTGGGTGCGCACCTCGGTGCGCAGGGTCTCGTCCGCGCGTCGATCTCGCGGTTGTGGGTCGGATCGAACGGCACCCAGCCCGCGGAGGGCGAGTAGAACTCCACCCACGCGTGGCTCTGGGCGGCCTCCCCGTCGCGCAGCGGGATGTGGAGGTAGCCGCTCACGTAGCGGCACGGGATCTGGCGCAGCCGGAGCAGGCCGAGCATCAGGTGGGTGAAGTCCTGGCAAACCCCCGCGCCCGCGGTGAGGAAGTCGTCGCTGGTCGAGTCGTAGCTGGTCACGTTCTTCCGGTAGGTGAAGTGCTCGCCGATGTGCCGCCCGCACGCGCGCACCTGCTCGGCGAGCGGCGCGGTGGCGGGTACCGGCACGCCCTGGGCGAAGCGGCGCAGCTGCGCGCTCGCCCGCACCGGCCCGTCGAAGGCCAGGAAATCGAGGAGCGGGTAGGGCGGGTCCGGGTAGGGGCGCGTGTCGTTGACGGTGGCGAGCGCGGGCGCGGCGGGATGGGTGCTCACCGCGGAGCGGGCCACCACCTCGATCCGGTCGTGGAAGTGCACGATCGTGAAGTGGTGCACCACGTTGTGATTCCAGTCCCGGTAGCGGGAGGTCTTGGTCGGGGGGCCCACCGCGAGCACGAAGGACTGGAGCGTCTGGTCCCCGGTGGTCTTGGGCTGCATGCGCAGCTCGAGGAACGACTCCCGGATGTAGGCGTCGTAGGCCAGCGACAGGGTGTGCTCGATCTCGACGAACACGGCGGCGCCCTCAGCTCCCGAAGTACACGGTGGACACCGCGTCGTGGGCGCGCCCGAGCTCGACGAGGACGTGATCGAGGAAGGGCAGGATCTCGCCCTCGCGGATCAGGTCGTGTCCCTGGTAGGAGAGCTCGGCCGCGAGCTTGCCCACGATCCGCACCGGCTGGCTCAGGTCGCTCGCGCTCGAGATGCGGTCGAGGTACTCCTTGACCGCGGTGACCCCGTAGCGCACCGAGCGGGGGGTCTGGGGGTCGAAGAGCAGGAATTGCAGCACGTCGGTCGGCTCGAGCCGGGCCCCGAAGACCTTGCGGTGGTTCTCGAGCGAGGAGAGCCCGCGCAGGAGGCTGCGCCACTGGCTGTAGAAGAGGGGCAGGTCGATCTTGGGCTCGGTGGCCACCAGGGCGGGCAGCTTGGTCCGGAGGATCACGCTGGTGCGGAAGACGCGCTCGAGCGACTCGCCGAGCTTGAGGAAGAGCCACCCGGCGTCGCGGGTGAGGGTGTGCTCGATGGCCCCCACCGCGCTCAGGATCCCGCGGTGGGTGTTCTGCATCGCGGTGCGAAACGTGGCGGGATCGGAGAGCCGGCGGCGGTTGTAGCCCTCGAGCTCCCGGTAGGTCTCGTTGAGATTGATGAAGCATTCGAGGGTGAGCGCCTCGCGCACCGAGCGGGCGTTGTCGCGCGCCTTCTTGAGCGAGTGGAAGACCGAGTAGCGGTTCTCCGGATCGATGGAGAGACCGAGCAGGGTGGTGGCGGCGAGGCCGGCGAGGTGACGGGCCGGCGGCTCGTCCTCCCGGAACCCCGGGAAGGTCGCGCGCAGGTCCTCCCACTCGCAGCGGGCGAGCTGCTCGTCGAGCCCGAGCACCTCGGTGGACAGCTCCTCGGTCACCAGGAGCAGGCGCGTGGTGTTCTCCGAGCGCTCGAGATAGCGCCCCATCCAGTAGAGCCCGTCCGCGACGCGGGAGAGGATCATGGCTCGCGCGGGGCGAGGACCCAGGTGTCCTTGCTGCCCCCGCCCTGGGAGGAGTTCACCACGTAGGAGCCCTCGCGGAGGGCCACCCGGGTGAGTCCGCCGGGCAGGACGCGGATGCGGTCGCCGTAGAGGATGAACGGCCGGAGGTCCACCCGGCGCGGCTCGAACTTGCCCTCGATGTGGGTGGGATGCGTGGAGAGCTGGACGAGCGGCTGACCGATGTAGTTGCCCGGGTTCTTCTTCATCGCGGCTAGGTAGGTCTCGCGCTCCTTGGCGGCCGCGAACGGACCCATGAGCATCCCGTAGCCGCCCGCGTCCCCGGTGGTCTTCACCACGAGCTGGTCGAGGTGCTCGCTGATGTACTTGAAGTCGTCCTTCCGGAACCCGAGGTAGGTCGGCACCTGGGGCAGGAGCGCGTCCTCGCCCAGGTAGTACTTGATGAGGTTCGGCATGAACGCGTAGACCGACTTGTCGTCGGCCACTCCCGCGCCCGGGGCGTTGGCGAGCGCCACGTTGCCCTCGCGGTAGACGTTGAGGAGGCCGGGCACCCCCAGCATGCTATCGCGCCGGAAGGCGAGGGGATCGAGGAAGTCGTCGTCTATTCTTCGATATATGACGTCGATTTGGCGCTTGCCGTGGGTGCGCCGCATGAAGACGTGGTTGCCCTCCACCAGCAGGTCGCGGCCCTCCACCAGCGGCACCCCCATCTCGCGGGCCAGGAACGAGTGCTCGAAGTAGGCCGAGTTGTGGATGCCCGGGCTCAGGACGACCACCACCGGGTTCTGGCCGCGCCGCGGCGCCACGAAGCGGAGAGTCTCGAGCAGCAGGGTCGGGTAGTCCTTGATCGGCCGTACCGGGTAGGAGCCCAGGAACTCGGGGAACACGCGGCTCAGGAGGTTGCGGTTCTCCAGCACGTAAGAGACGCCGCTCGGCACGCGGCAGTTGTCCTCGAGGACGAGGTACTCGCCCCGGTCGTCGCGGATGATGTCGGTGCCGACCACGTGGGTGAAGATCTTCCGGGCCGGGACCACTCCGAGGAGCTCCCGCTTGTATTCCTTGCGCGAGAGGATGAGATCCGCGGGCACGATCCCGTCCTTGATGCACTTCTGGTCCTGGTAGATGTCGGCGAGGAAGAGGTTCAGCGTGGTGATGCGCTGGACGAGGCCGTCCTGGAGGCCTTTCCACTCCGCGGCCGGGATGATGCGGGGGACGAAGTCGAACGGGAAGATGCGCTCGAGCCCGTCCTTCTCCCCGTAGACCGTGAAGGTGATGCCCTGGCTGCGCAGGGTGAGCTGCTGCAGGCGCTCGCGCCGCTCCACGTCCTCCTTGGTGAAGGACTCGAGGATGGAGATGAGGGCCTCGTAGTGGGCGCGGGCGTGTCCGCGGGGATCGAACACCTCGTCGAAGCCGCTCTTGGGCGCGACCCACTTCATCGGCGTGGCGCCTCCTCTGAGGCCTGAGGGTGGCCCGCGGGGGCGCCGGGTGTCAAGACGCGGTGGGCGCGCGTGGTAGACTGGCCGGCGTCATGTCGGCCGACGCGGCCCATCCTCCCCACACCCACCTCACGCCGGACACGATTCGCTTCTGTCCCCTGTGCGGCGTGGGCCTCGTGCGGCAGCCGATCGGGCCCGAGAAGCGTCCCGAGATGGTGTGCGCCGGCTGCGGCTTCATCTACTACGTGAACCAGAAGGTGGTCGCGGGCACCATCCCGTGGCAGGACGGCCGCCTCCTGCTCACGCGCCGGGCGATCCATCCCGCGCTCGGCAAGTGGACGTTCCCCGGCGGCTACGTCGACTGGGGGGAGACGGTGGACGCGGGCGCCCTGCGTGAGACCTGGGAGGAGACCGGGCTCACCGTCGAGCTGGGCGGGCTGGTGGGCGTGTACTCCTACGCCTCCGCCCCGGTGGTCATCGTGGTCTACGAGGCGATGGTGACCGGCGGCATCCTGACGGTCTGCCACGAGAACGACCGTCTCGAGTGGGTGAGTCCCGCGGAGATCCCGTGGGACGAGCTGGCCTTCCCGTCCACGGTGGCGGCGGTGCGCGATTTCCTGGCGCGCCGCCCCGCCCGCGACTGACCGGATCCGGCTCAAGACAATGCGCTACCCACGTGACCTCAGCGTCACGGTCGCTCGTCCGGTCACGACCTTCTCGCCCTTCTGATTCTCGGCCCACAGCTCGAGCTCCACGTCGTGGTCGCCGGCCGCCCGGGCCGGGCGCTTCTCGAGCACCTTGCCGCGGCAGGTGATGACGTCGCCGAGGCGCACCAGGGCCGCGAAGCGGACCGAGACTTTCTGGACGCGGCCGACCCCGACCCAGTCCGTCACCGACTGGGCCACGAAGCCCATCGACAGCATGCCGTGGGCGAAGACGCCGCCCATCCCGGCCGCGCGCGCGAAGGCGTCGTCCTGGTGGATGGGATTGAAGTCGCCGGAGGCGCCCGCGTAGCGGGTGAGCTGGATCTGCTGGATCGGCGCCTTCACGAGCGGGGGCATCTCCTGGCCCGCCTGCACGTCCTCGGCGTGGATCTTGGCGTAGCGCATGGGGCTCAGAGCCTCACCACCGTGATGTGGCGCACCAGGCACACGACCTCGCTCTCGCGGTCCACCACCGACATCTCCCGCGCCACGAAGGCCATCGCGCCGGACCGACCCGTCTTCTCGTAGATGTCGGTGATCCGCGACTGGCAGAGGTAGGTCTCGCCCGGCCGGATCGGCTTGAAGTGCTCGAACTCCTGCTCGCCGTGCAGGATGCGCGAGATGTCCACCCCCAGGTCCTTCAGCATCGCGCCGGTGTCCGCGTTCTCGTCGCGGAACGTGGTGGGGAAGGTGGGCGGCGCGATGATGTCGCCCCACTCGGAGGCGCGGCCGACCGTGTCGTCGAGGTAGAACGGGGAGAGATCGCCGATGGCCCGGGCGAACTCCTTGATCTTCCCGCGCTCCACCGTGACGACGAAGGGCGCATATTCCTTACCTTTGACTTCCATGTTCACGCGTATCGCCATAGGATTGCGCTCGCCTCGCCGCTCGACGCGGCTCAGCTCGCCCTGCTCGATCCTTTCCCCGGGGTGGTCTTCGCGGCGGTGCGCTCCAGGAAGCGGGCGAGGTCGGTCACCATGAAGCGCTCGTGGCGGCCTTCCGCGATCTTCTCCACCTCGTCCCAGGCCTCCACCTCGAAGAGGCAGCGCTGGCCGTCGGTCTCCTTCAGAATCGCGCGGGCCCGCACGCGCATGCCGGGCGGCGTGGCGGCCAGGTGCCGGACGTCCACCGCGGTGCCCACGCTGGCCGCGCCCGGGGCCAGGTGCGGGACCATCACCGCGTGGGCTGCGTGCTCGAGCAGGTTGATGACGAACGGGGTCGCGAACACGGTGACGCCCGGATTGCCGAGAGCGTCGGCGGTGAGCCCGCGCGTGACGACGTCCTCCACGGTGGCGGCTTGTCCGGGCTCGAGGGGCATGGGGTGTCCTCTTCTACCCCGATTGCCGCGCCAGGTCAACGGCCCGGGCCACGTATACTTGCCCGGTGCCCGTCCTCCTGGCCGCCCTCGGCGCGCTGCTCGTCTCCCTCGACTCCGCGATCAACATCGCGCTCCCCGCGATGGCCTCGGCTTTCGGCGTCGAGCCCGCCGCGATCCGGTGGGTGATCATCTGCTACGTCCTCACCTACGCGTTCACCGCGTTCGCGGCGGGCCTGCTCGCGGATCGGCTCGGCCCCGGCCCGGTCTTCGCGGCCGGGCTCTGGCTCTGCGCGGCCACGTTCGTGGGCTACGCGCTCGCCTCGTCCTACGGCGCGGTGCTGCTGCTGCGCGTGGCGCAGGGCGTGGGCAGCGGGATGGTCTACGGGACCGCGCCCGCGCTGGTGACGCTGTCGCTGCCGCCCGCCCGGCACGGCCGCGGCCTCGGCGCGATGAGCTTGGGCATCGGGGTCGGCCTCGGCGTCGGCCCGGTGCTGGGCGGGCTGCTCGTGGACGGCTTCGGCTGGCCCGCCGCGTTCGTGTTCCGCGCTCCGCTGTTCCTGATTTTGGCCCTGCTCGCCCTCACCCGCTTCGGCCGCGTCGTCGGCGCCGCGCCCACGCCGCGCCGGCTCGCGGTCGCGGACGTGCTGCGCCTGCCCGTGCTCCGCGCGGGTACGCTCGCGTTCCTGTCGCAGTACGCGCAGTTCGCGGTCTGGCTGCTGATGCCGTTCTTCCTGGTGACCGCGCGCGGCCTCTCGCCCAGCGTGGGCGGGCTGGTCTTCGTGCTCACCCCGCTCGCGACCGCGCTCGCGGCGCCGCTCGGCGGCGTCCTCACCGATCGCATCGGCCCGCGGTGGCCGCTGCGCATCGGGCTGGCCCTCGAGGCGGCCGGGCTGCTCGCGATCGGCGGCCTCACCGAGGCGACGTCGATCGTGCTCGTGGGCGCCGCGATGGCCGCGGTGGGCTTCGGGGCCGGCCTCTTCCAGGTGCCGAACCTGGCCCTGATGATGGCCGCGTTCCCGCCCGCGCAGCAGGGCGCGGCGGGCGGGCTCGCGTTCCTCGGACGCACGCTGGGGAGCGCGGTCGGCGTGCAGGCGACCGCGCTGCTCTTCGCCGCGCGTCTGCCACACGACGGCTTCCTCGCGGCCTTTCACGCCGCCTTCGTGGCCGCCGGGCTCGTGTGCGTGCTCGGCGCGCTCCTCGCGCTGCTCCCGGCCCGGTCGTCGGCCCCGCGCGGTGTCTCCTCTCGGTGAGCGTCGCCGGCTCGCCGTACCGGTGGGCCATCCTGGCGGTGTGCGTCACGGGCTTCATGCAGACCCACGTGCATCGCGTCGGCTTGCCCCGCTCATCCCGACTTTCATCGCGGACATGGGGCTCACCTACGCGGCGGCGGGCACCCTCATGGCCGCGTGATGCTCGGGTGCATGGGGGTGAGGCGGTCGGGGCGATCGCCTTCTCGATGAGCCACACCTACGCTCACAGCGTGATCGCGCGCTGCCTGCTCGGCGCGGGCGCGGCCGCTGCCGGGCCTGCGCCTGATCCACGAGTGGTTCGAGCCGCGTGAGCGCGGCCTCGCCACCGGGCTCTTCTCGGCGGGGGGGCCATCGAGATGTTTGCGCGGGAAACCGGCCGCCGGGGCGCGGTATGATGTCGGCCATGGAGATCCTCGACCCGGTCGGCTCGACGTCCGCCACGTCCCGTACGCTCGCTCCGCGCCCGGCCTCGCTCGCCGGCGCGGTCATCGGCGTGCTCGACAACTCGAAGCCCAACGCCCGCGTGCTGCTGGAAGGCGTGGCCCGCGCGCTCGCCCAGCAGGTCGGGGCCCGCGACGTGAAGATCTGGCGCAAGCCCGGGGCCTCGATCGGCGCCACCACCGCCGTCCTCGACGAGATCGCCGCCCAGTGCGGCGCCGTCCTCACCGCCTCCGCCGACTGAGGGTCGTGCACGTCGTGGAGTATCCACGACGCCACGCAGCTGGAGGGGCGGGGGATCGCCGCCGTCGTCCTGGGCACGCATGAGTTCCGCCCGCTCGCCCTCGCCGAGGCAAAGGCCAAGGGGCTGCCCGACCTCGGCATCGTCACGGTGCCGCACCCCATCGGCGGCGTCGCCGAGAAGCTCGTCGCGGAGAAGGCGCTGAACGCGGTGGACGCGGTGATGGCCGCGCTCACCCGCCGCGCGGCGGCGGGGGCCGGCCCGGGGGCCGCGGAGGGCACGGCCGCCCGGCACCCGGCGCCGGACGACCTGCTCGCCTTCCAGGGCTTCATGATGGAGCGCGGCTGGGGCGACGGGCTGCCGATGATCCCGGCCACCCCCGAGCGCGTCGCGGCCATGCTCGCCGGCGCGGGCCGGCCCGCGGGCGATCTGGTGGCGATCCTGCCGCCGCGGCTCGGCCGCGCGACGGTGGAGCGCGTGGCGGTGAACGCGGTGCTGGCCGGCGCGCTGCCCGAGCACTTCCCGGTCATCCTGGCCGCGGTGGAGGCGGTGGCCCAGCCCGCGTTCAACCTGCAGGCGATCCAGACCACCACGCATCCCTGCTCGCCGCTGATCATCGTCAACGGCCCGATCGCGGCGCGGCTCGGGATCAACGGCGCCGGCAATGCGCTCGGGCAGGGCCACCGCGCCAACGCGGTGATCGGGCGTGCGCTGCGGCTCGTGCTGCAGAACACGGGCGGGGCGCGCCCGGGGAGCGAGGACCGCGCGACCCAGGGTCATCCCGGCAAGTACAGCTACTGCGTGGCCGAGAACGCGGCCGCGTCGCCGTGGGAGCCGCTATCGGTGGAGCGCGGGTTCGCGGCGGAGGTGAGCACGGTGACGGTGTGCGCCTCCGAGAGCCCGCACAACATCAACGACCACGGCTCGTCCACTCCCGAGGGCATCCTCACCACGGTGGCGGGCACCGCGGCCACCGTCGGCTCCAACAACGTCTACCTCGGCGGCGAGCCGCTGGTGATCCTCGGGCCGGAGCACGCGGCCACCGTGGCGGGCGGGGGCTGGAGCAAGGCGGATTTCAAGCGGGCGCTCTGGGAGCGGGCGCAGGTGCCGCTCTCGCGCTTCGATCGGTCGAACCTGGAGCGCTTCGCGGTGATCCATCCGGCCGGATTCAAGGACCGGCCGCCCGAGACGCTGGCCCCGCTCGCGCGGGAGTGGACCGACATCATGATCGTGGTGGCGGGCGGGGCGGGGAAGCACTCGGTGCTGATCCCCACCTTCGGGGCCACGCGCTCCGTCACGCTCCGGGTCGAGGCGACTCCGCAGCCGTAGGCGCGTAGAGGCGGGCGAAGTACTCCTTCACCATCCGATCCGAGCTGAAGCGCTCTCCCGCCATCCGGATCGACGCCCGCATCATGGTGGCCCAGCGCGCGGGATCCGCGAAGGCGGGCAGGACCTCTCCCTCGAGCGTGTCGTAGAGCGCGCGCAGGTCGCGCGGGTCCGGATCCGCCGGGGAGGTGTCGTCGCCGATGGCCCAGCCGGTGACGCCGTGCTCGCAGCCCTCGGGCCACCAGCCGTCCAGCACCGAGAGGTTGAGGGTGCCGTTCATCGCCGCCTTCATCCCGGAGGTGCCGCTCGCTTCCATCGGGCGGCGCGGGGTGTTCAGCCACACGTCGGCGCCGCGGGTGAGCAGGCGGCCCAGCGCCATGTCGTAGTCCTCGAGGAACGCCATGCTCTCGGGCCACTGGCGTAGCGCCGCCACCAGCCGGCCGATCACCGCCTTGCCCTCGTGATCGGCCGGGTGCGCCTTGCCCGCGAAGAGAACCTGGATCCGGTGCCGCTTGACCAGGGCCGCGAAGCGCTCCGGATCGCGCAGCAGCAGGTCGGGCCGCTTGTAGGTGGCGGCGCGCCGCGCGAAGCCGATGGTCGGCGCGGCGGGATCGAGCCGCACCCCGGTGCGCGTCCGGACCTCCGCGAGCAGCTCGGTCTTGAGCGCGCGCTTGGCCGCGAGCAGCCGCTCGTCGCTCGCCAGCGCCGCGGGGATCCGCGAGTCCTGCCAGGTCCCGGCGTGCACGCCGTTGGTGATCGCGATGATGGGCGCGGCCCCCTTGACGTGGGCCCACATCGCGCGCGCGGTCTCGCCGTGGAGCTGCGCCACCGCGTTGGACAGGTGGGCCAGGCGCAGGCCGGCCACCGTCATGTTGAACGGATCGCCCCCGATCTCGGCCAGCTCGCTCGGCACCAGCTCGCACCCGGCGCCGAGGCGCCGCAGGTCCGCGAGCGGGTGCACCTCGTTACCCGCCGGGACCGGGGTGTGGGTGGTGAAGACGATGCGCTCGCGCGCGGCCAGCCACGCCTCCCGGAACGTCTGCCCCGCCTCCATGCGGTCGGCGATCATCTCGATGCCCGCGAAGACCGCGTGCCCCTCGTTGAAGTGGTAGCGCTCGACCGGCAGGTGGAGCGCGCGGAGCGCGCGCACCCCGCCGATGCCGAGCAGCATCTCCTGCGCCACGCGGCAGTCCGGCCGGGGGTCGTAGAGCCGTCGAGTGATCCACAGGTCCCGCGGATCGGTGGGCTCGAGCAGGTAGAGCGGGGCGATCGCGTAGCGGCCGACACGCCAGACGCGGCACTCGACCTCACGGGCCGCGACCCGCACCCGGACGCGTGCGCCAGTGTCAGTGAGCACATCGGGCTTCTGATCCGTCCACTCGTCGTGGGGATACCCGTCGGCTCCGATGTGCTGCGACGTATACCCCTGTCCCCACCGCAGCCCGACCCCCACCACCGGCAACCCAAGATCACCGGCCGACTTCATGAAGTCGCCGGCAAGCACGCCGAGGCCTCCCGCATACGAATGGAATTCCTCATGGAGACCATACTCCATCGAAAGGTAAGCAACGAGGGGCGGGCGCGTGGGTGTGGTCAACGGGGCAGGCTCACATTTCCGAGCATACAACGGGGCGGGGTGGGCCGGGGGGGCCTCCGCGAAACCGTGTCTTCTGCGCGCCACCGAAGCAGCGGGCCCCCATCTCGTGGCTCGATCGAGTGGCCACGGCCGCCCGCGACTCAGCGTGTTTCGCGGAGGCCCCCCCGCCCATTCGAAGAGGACGAGGAAGCGATTGCGGAAGCCGATCAGGAACATGATGTGCACGAAGAGCCAGGCGAGCCACGCGGGCAGGCCGTGGAGCTGGAGGCGGCCCACCACCGCGACCGCGGCGGCGCGGCCGATGGTCGCCATGCTGCCCTTGTCGCGGTAGCGGAACGGGCGGGTCGGCAGACCGGCGAGACGCCGTCGCACGTTCGCGGCGACGGCCTGGCCCTGCTGGATGGCCACCGGGGCCAGGCCGGGGAGCGGGTGCCCGTCGGGTCCGTGGACGCTCGACATGTCGCCGATGGCGAACACCATTCCATGGCCGGGGAGCGAGAGATCGGGCTCCACGAACACGCGGCCGGCGCGATCGAGCGGCACCCCGAGCGAGCGGGCGAGGGGCGAGGCGGCGACACCCGCCGCCCACAGAACGGTCCGCGCGCGGATCTGCTCGCCGCCGAGCCAGACCGCGTCGGAGGTGACCCGCGTCACCGTCGCGCCGGTGCGCACCTCCACGCCGATGCGGGCGAGGGCGGCGGCCGCGTGGGCGGCCAGCGGGGCGGGGAAGCTCGCGAGCAGCCGCGGCCCGCTCTCGACGAGGACGATCCGCGCCTTCGTCGGATCGATGAGCCGGAAGTCCCGCGCGATCGTCTCGCGCGAGATCTCGGCGAGCGCGCCCGCGAGCTCGACCCCGGTCGGCCCGCCGCCGATGACCACCGAGGTCAGGAGCGCGCGCTGCTCGGCCCCATCCCGCTCGCGCTCCGCGTGCTCGTACGCGAGCAGCACGCGACGCCGGATCTCGAGCGCGTCCTCCAGGCTCTTGAGGCTCGGGGCGAGCGCCTCCCAATCGTCGTGGCCGAAGTAGGAGTGGCCCGCGCCCGCGGCGAGCACGAGCGCGTCGTAGGCCAGCTCGCCTTCGTCCAGGATCACCCGCCGGCCGGCCAGGTCCACCGAGCGGACCTCGGCGAGCAGTACGGTGACGTTGGCGGCGCGCCTCAGGATCGAGCGCAGCGGGGTCGCGATGTCGGACGGATTGAGGGCGGCGGTGGCGACCTGGTAGAGCAGGGGCTGGAAGAGGTGGTGGTTGCGACGATCGAGCAGCGTGACCCGCGCCCAGCTCCCGGTGAGGGCGCGCGCGGCGTAGAGCCCGCCGAATCCGCCGCCGACGATGACCACGTGGGGTCGCCGCTCCGAGGCGCTCACCCGGCCATCTTCCGAGGGGTGGGCGTGGGGTGTCAACCCTTGACACCGCGCGGGCTTGGCCATAGGGTGACGTCGGACTCCCAGGGGGGACTCCCAGGGGGACGACCAGGGTCGCGCCGCGAACCGCAACGACCGAGGATCGAGGTCATGACCACGCGCATCAGCTCCCAGCGGTACGCCGTCGAGGACTTCCACGAGGCGCTCGAGCTCTGCTACAGCCGGGGCTGGACCGACGGGCTACCCGTCGTGCCGCCCACCGAGCCGGCGGTGCGCGCGATGCTGGACGCGGTGGGGCTCGAGCCCGACGCCCAGGTCGCCTTCATCACGAACCGCCAGGTGGCGATCAGCGCCGAGAAGGTGGCGATCAACACGGTGATGGCGGGCTGCCGCCCCGAGCACATGCCGGTGGTGCTCGCCGCGGTCGAGGGCATCGCGGACCCGCGCTGGGGCTACCACGGGCCGGCCACCTCCACCGGCGGCGCGGGCGTGCTGATGATCGTCAACGGCCCGATCGCGCGGCGGCTCGACTTCAACTGCGGCGACAACCTGTTCGGGCCGGGCTGGCGCTCCAACGCCACCGTCGGCCGCGCGGTGCGCCTGGTGATGCGCAACGTGATCGGCACCATCCCGGGGCGCCTCGACCGCGGCACGGTGGGCCATCCCGGCAAGTACACCTACGTGATCGCGGAGAACGAGGCGGAGAGCCCGTGGACGCCGCTGCACGCGGAGCGGGGATGCCGACCCGAGGACAGCGCGGTGACCGTGATGGCCGCGCTGGGCCCGCACCAGTTCTACAACCAGCTCTCGGCCACCGCGGCGGGCGTGCTCGGCACCATGTGCGACACCATGCGCTACCCCGGCATGGTGGGCCAGCCGAATTACTGCGTGGTGCTGGCGGGTGAGCACATGCGGACGATCGCGGCGGACGGCTGGTCCAAGTCCGACATCCGCAAGTACGTCTTCGAGAACACCACGAACACGATCGCCCATCTGAAGCGGACCGGCCGGATGCCCGGCGCGATCAAGCCGGAGGACGAGACCGCGACGCGGCCTCTCGTGCTGACCCCGGACGATATCCTGGTGGTGGCGGCGGGCGGCCGCGCCGGCTCGTTCTCGTGCTACATCCCGGGCTGGGCGAGTCGCACCACGTCGCAGGCGGTGACCACGGTGATCAAAGAGAGGAGAGCATGATGGCGGGCTTCGAGATCCTGGATCCCACGGTCGAGCCCCGGCGGCAGCCGCTGACGTACGTGGCGCGGCCGGACTCGCTCAAGGGCAAGCGCATCGGTCTGGTGGAGAACACGAAGTACAACTCGGACAAGCTGCTGCAGCGGATCGGCGAGATCCTGAAGCAGGAATACGGGGCGGCCGAGACCCGGATGTGGCGCAAGCACAACTCGGGCGTGCCCGCGCACGCGGAGATCATCGAGGAGGCCAAGCGCACCGTCGACGTCGTCGTCGCCGGCATCGGCGACTGAGGGTCCTGCTCGTCGGGCAGTGTGCTCGACGGAATCGTGTTCGAGAAGGTCGGCCTCCCCGCCGCGTCCATCGTCACCGATGTATTCGAGGCCACCGGTCACGCCATGGCCCAGTCCTGGGGCGTCCCGGAGTATCGCTTCCTGTCGCTGCCGCATCCCATCGCCAATCTCAGCGAAGCGGACCTCGACGCCCGCGCCCGCGCGATTGCGCCCGAGATCGTCCGCTTGCTCCTGAAAGGCCAAGAAGGCCACTGACCACCAGTTCTCGAGACTCCACCTACCGGCCGCCGTTCTGGTATCGGGGCCGGCATCTCCAGACGCTCTGGGGGCCGCTGCTGCGCAACTGGCGGCGGCCCCCGCTGCGCCGGGAGCGCCTGCACACGCCGGACGGCGACTTCCTCGACCTGGACTGGCTCGCCGGCGCGCCCGAGCAGGGCCCCCTGATCCTGATCCTCCACGGCCTCGAGGGCTCGGCGCGCTCCCACTACGCGCGCGGCCTGCTGCGGGGCGCGGGGGCCCTCGGCTGGCGGGCCGCGGTCATGCACTTTCGCTCGTGCAGCGGCGAGGTCAACCGGCTGCCGAAGCTCTATCACTCGGGCGAGACGTCGGACCTCGAGTGGGTGCTCGGCGAAGTGGCCAAACGGGAGCCCGCCCCGCGCATCGGCCTGGTGGGCGTCTCCCTCGGGGGCAACGTCGCGCTCAAGTGGCTCGGCGAGCAGGGGGACGCGGCCCCCGCCGAGATCCGGGCCGCCGCCGCCATCTCGACCCCGTTCGACCTCGCCGCGTGCGCCCGCGTGCTCGACCGCGGGTTCAACCGCGCGGTCTACACCGAGAGCTTCCTGCGCACCATGAAGACCAAGATCCGCGCCAAGCGGCACCTCTACCACGGCCACCTCGACCTCGACGCCGCGCTGCGCGCGCGCACCTTCACGGAGTACGACCGGTTCTTCACCGCGCCGGTCAACGGCTTCGCCGACGAGGTCGACTACTGGACGCGGGCGAGCAGCGCGCCCTACCTCGAACGCATCCGGCGCCCCACGCTCCTGATCAACGCGGCCAACGATCCGTTCATGCCGGCCTCGTGCCTGCCCGCCGCGGTGGCCGAGCGGTCGCCCTGGATCGAGGCCGAGTTCGTCGCGGAGGGCGGGCACGTGGGATTTCTCGACGGCCCGCTCGGGCGCGCCTCGTGGGCGGAGCGCCGCGCCCTCGCCTTCCTGGCGAGCCATCTGCTAGGATGACGCCGTGCTCCGTGACGCGTACGGCCTGACCGTCTCGACGGGCTCCCGCGCCGCCGTGGACGCCCACGACCGCGGCGTGCGCGCCCTGCTCGGCTTCGGCGCCCGGACGGTGGACGAGTTCCGTGGCGCGGTGGCCGCCGATCCCGACTTCGTGGTGGCGCGTGCGGCCCTCGCGGTCGCGCTCTACCTGGACGAGGAGATCCCCGCCGGGCGTGCGGAGATGGAGCGCGCGGTCGCCGACGGGGCCGCGCAGGCCACCACCCTGAGCGGCCGCGAGCGGCGGCACCTGGAGGCTCTCCGGCTCTTCGTGGGGGGCCGCGGCAACGACGCGATCCCGGTCATGAAGGAGATCCTGGCCGAGCACCCGCGCGACGTGCTCCTGATGCAGCGTCTCTATTTCCTCCACTTCTGGCAGGGGCGCTCGGCCGCCATGCTCGAGACCACGACCGCGGTGCTCCCCGCCCTCGACGACGACGGCTACGCGCTCGGCTACCACGCCTTCGCCCTCGAGGAGAACCGGCGCTTCGACGAGGCGCTGCCCCTGGCCGAGCGGGCGCTGGCCCGGAACCCGCGCGACGCGTGGGCGGTGCACGCGATCGCGCACGTGCACTACGAGCGCGGCGACAACCGGCGCGGCATCGAGAGCTTGCCCCCGCAGATCCATCCCTGCGACCATCTCGGCTACTTCCGGAACCATCTCCTGTGGCATCTGGCCCTTCTCCACCTGGCCGAGGGCGACTACGAGCGCGGCGGCCGCCTCTTCGAGAGCGTGTTCGGCCGCATCCCGATCACGATCGCCTCCGACCTCCAGGATTCGGTGGCCCTGGCCTGGCGGCTCGACCTCTTCGGCCACCCGGATCCGAAGCGCTGGACGCAGCTCGCGGAGGCCGCGCGGCGCTGGATCGACATGCCGCTCCTGCTGTTCCACGATCTGCACGTGGGCATGGCCCTCTCCGCCGCCTCCGACTGGGCGTCCGCGGAGGAGCACCTGGAGCGGCTGCGCGCGCGGGGGAAGAAGTCGAGGAACCCCACGCTGCCCGAGGTGGTGGTGCCCCTGCTGGAGGGCCTCCACGCCTTCGCCCGGGGCGACTACGCGGGGAGCGTGGCCCGGATGGAGCCGGTGGACGCCCGCGTCGTGGAGGTGGGCGGCAGCCACGCCCAGCGCGAGGTCTTCCACGACACGCTCCTGGCCGCGGCCCTGCGCGGCGGGATGCCGGAGCGCGCGATGTCGCTGCTCGAGCGCCGCCTCGCCAAGCGCCCCAACCCCGGCCGGTTCTGGGAGAAGGTCCAGCTGGGTGAGGCGCAGCCGAAGGCGAGCCGAGCGGATCAATGATCGACTGGGACGCCCTCGGCCGGGAGACCGTCGATCTACTTCGGCAGTACCTGATGCTCGACACCACGAATCCGCCCGGCAACGAGACGGTGGGCGCGCGCTTCCTGGAAGAGGTGCTCGCGCGCGACGGCATCGCGAGCGAGACGGTGGAGTCGGCGCCCGGCCGCGGCAACCTGGTGGCGCGCCTCCGGGGCGACGGGTCCGAGGGCGGCATCGTGCTGCACCATCACATCGACGTGGTCTACGCCGACCGGCGCTACTGGACGGTGGATCCCTTCGGCGGCGAGATCCGCGACGGCTTTCTCTACGGCCGCGGGGCGATCGACATGAAGTCCACCGGCATCCTGCACCTCGCGGGGGTGCTCGCCCTCAAGCGCGCGAAGGTCCCGCTCAAGCGCGACCTCACCCTGCTCGCCACCGCCGACGAGGAAGCGGGGAGCCGCTTCGGCGCCCAGTTCGTGGCCGACCGGCACCGCGACTGGCTGGCCGGCGCGGAGTACGCGCTGTCCGAGCTCGGCGGCATCTACCCGGAGGCGGGCTCCACCGTGCCGTTCGGCAGCATCGTCACGTCCGAGAAGACCGGCCTGCCGCTCCGCCTCACCGCGCGGAGCGAGCCGGGCCACGGCTCGATGCCCTGGCCCGAGACCGCGCCCAACCGGCTCATCCGCGCCCTCGGCCGGCTGCTCGAGGCCGAGCGCCCGCTGCGGATCCTCCCCGAGATCCAGGAGTACTTCGCCAAGCTCGGCTCGGTGCTGCCGGGCGAGGCGGGGCGAGGCTACGACGATCTCGAGCGCTCGCTGCGCGACGACGGTTTCCGCCGCGCCTTCCTGGCCAGTCGCCGGAACGCCGCGATGCTGCGGACCACCTTCGCGGTCACCATGCTCAAGGGGAGCGAGAAGCGCAACGTGATCCCGCCGGAGGCGATCGCCGACCTCGACTGCCGCATGCTGCACGGAGACGATCCCGAGGAGATCGTGCGCTGGGTGCGCGGCGTGATCGCCGACGAGCGGGTCGAGGTGAGCCTCTCCAACCCGCCCCCCAAGATCCCGAACGCCTCGCCTCCCGATACCCCGCTCTACAAGGCGCTCGGCCAGGCGCTCGCCCGGCGCGCCCCCGGGGTGGTGGTGGCGCCCGACATCCTGGTGGGTTTCACCGACAACTGGGTGTTCCGGAACTGCGGACTGCACGGCTACGGCTTCAGCCCCTTCATCCTGGGCGACGACGAGTGGCGGCGCGTGCACGGCAACGACGAGCGGATCTCGCTCGAGAACCTCCAGGAGGGCGCGCGCTGCCATACCGAGATGCTCCTGGACGTGGCGGCCGCGTGATGGCGCGCCGGGCGCTCGTGATCCGGCGGGGCACCGAGCGGGATGTGCCCACCATCCTGAAGCTGATCCGCGGGCTCGCCGAGTACGAGCGGCTCGCGCACGAGATGGAAGCCACCCCCGCGCGGGTCCGCGCCCACGGGTTCGGGCGCCGGCGTTACTTCGAGACGATCATCTGCCGGCGCGGCGGCAAGCCGGTGGGGTTCGCGCTGTACTTCTTCACCTACTCCACGTTCCTCGCCCGGCCGACGCTGTATTTGGAAGACCTCTTCGTGCTCCCCGAGGATCGGGGCACCGGGGCCGGGAAGGCGCTGCTCCGGGCCCTCGCGCGCATCGCGGTCCGGCGCGGGTGCGGGCGCCTCGAGTGGGCGGTGCTCGACTGGAACCGGCCCGCGATCGGCTTCTACAAGCGGCTGGGCGCGAAGCTCCGCCGGCAGTGGATCCTCACGCGGCTCACCGGGGCGCCGCTGCGCCGGCTGGCCCGCTGAGCCCGCGGTGATCCGCCGCGCCCTCGCGCTCTCGCTCCTGGCCCTGCTGGCCGCGGCGGTGCCGGCGGGCGCCCAGTCCATCACGTGCCCGCCCGGCACCACGCGCGGCGGCACCGAGAGCGAGGCCGGGAAGTTCCACTGGTGCGAGCAGACCTCGCCCGGCGGGCCGATCCGGCAGGGCCCCATGGTGGGCTTTCATCCCAACGGCCGCCGCAGCTTCGAGCTGAACTTCGTGGACGGCTCGCCCCGGGGCTCCGTCCGCGCCTGGTACGAGGGCGGCCAGCCGAGCATGACCGGCGAGACGCGTCCGGACAACGGGACGCTCATCCTCTGGGACGAGCGCGGCCGGCGGCGGGCCCAGGTCGACGTGCGCGACCGGGTGGTCGCCACCCGGGCCTGGGACGAAGAGGGGCGCGAGGAGCGCTACCAGGAGGCGAAGCTCGTGAAGGCGATGCCGGCCAACCGCAACCTCGGGTTCCTCATGCAGCTCTGGGCAGTCGGGATCGGCATCCAGTAGCGCGCGTCACCTCACGCGGCGACCACCGGCGGGATCCGGTCCGCCCACGGCGCGGCGGCCTCGAAGGCGGCGGCGGCTTGGAGCACCGCGGCCTCCTGGCGGCGGCGCCCGACGATCTGCAGGCCCACCGGCAGCCCGGTCTTCGTGAAGCCGCACGGCACCGAGATGACGGGCAGCGCGGTGACCGTGATGCCGTAGGTGAGGAAGAACCACTGGGTGTAGTTGTCGAGGGCCTTCCCGTTGATCTCGGTGGGATAGCGCTGCTCCACCGGGAACGGGGGCATCGCCACGGTGGGCAGGATCAGCAGATCGCGCGTCTCCATGAAGCGGCGGACCCGGTGCCACAGGACGGTGCGCAGCTTCTCGCCGTTGCCGATCTGCTCGGGGGTGAGCGAGAGGCCCTGCTTGATGTTCCACACGAGCCCGGCCTGCATCTCCGATTCCCAGCGCGCCAGCTTGTCGGCGTGGCGGGCGACCATGCCGAGCCCGCGGGTGGCCAGCACGATGTCGTTGACCTCTCTGAAGTCGGGGCTGGCCCGCTCGACCTTCGCGCCGAGGGAGGGGAACACCGCGGTGGCGCGCTCCGCGACCGCGGCCACCTCGTGATCCACCGGGATCAGCCCGTTGAGGTCGGGCGTCCACGCGACCCGCCAGCCCTTGACGGAGGGGCGCTTCACCGCCGCGGTGAATCGGCGCGTGTCCACGTCGTAGGAGAGCGGCGCGCGGTCGTCGGGCCCCGCCATCGCGGTCAGCATGAGGGCGACGTCGCCCACCGTGCGGGCCATCGGGCCGGTCACGCTGAGGGAATCCCAGCCCAGATCCGCCGGATAGACCGGGATAAGGCCGGGCGAGGTCCGGAAGCCGACCACCCCGCAGAACGCGGCGGGCGTCCGCAGGGAGCCGCCGAGGTCCGAGCCCTGGGCGAGGGGGCCCATGCCGGTGGCCAGCGCGACCGCGGCGCCGCCGCTCGAGCCGCCGCAGGTGAGCGCGGTGTTCCACGGGTTGCGGGTGACGCCGAAGACCGCGTTGAAGGTGTTGCCGCCCGCCCCGAACTCGGGGGTGTTGGTCTTGCCGACCACGATCGCCCCGGCCCGCTTGAGCCGATCCACGTAGAGCGCGTCTTCCTCCGGCACGTGGTGCTCGAAGATCTTGGAGCCCGACGTCGTCCGGATGCCCTTGGTGGGCGTCAGGTCCTTGATCGAGACGGGAACGCCGTGCAGCGGCCCGAGGGTGGCGCCCTTGCGCGCGAGTGCGGCGGTGGCCTTCCGGGCCGCGGCCAGCGCCTGCTCCCGGGCGAGCGTGACGTAGGCGTTCACGCGCGGGTTCACCGCGTCGATGCGCGCGAAGACCGCCTGCATCACCTCGAGCGGGGAGGCCTTGCGGGTGCGGTAGAGGCGCTGCAGCTCGGTGGCGGGGACGAAGCACAGGTCACGGTCGGACACGGGAGGTCTCCTCGGCGGTGAGGGTTACGACAGGACCTTGCGGGGGTCGAGCGCGTCGCGGAGGCCGTCTCCGATGTAGTTGATGCTGAGCACCGTGAGGAAGATCGCGGTGCCCGGGAAGAGGGCCCAGTGCGGAGCGAAGTCGAGGTTGTCCTTGGCGTCGAAGAGGATACGCCCCCACGTCGGGATGTCGGGGGGGAAGCCCAGGCCGAGGAACGACAGCGACGACTCCGCGATGATCGCGGCGGCCACGTCGATCGTGCCGGCCACGATGACCGGGCCGACCGCGTTGGGCAGGATGTGGCGGACGACCTGCCGCAAGGGCGGCGCCCCGAGCCCGCGGGCCGCCTCCACGAACTCCTTCTCCCGGAGCGAGAGGAACTGGGCGCGCACGAGCCGGGCCACCGGCATCCAGCGCAGGCCGCCGATCACGAACACCATCAGCATGAACACCCCCATCTCCGGACCGAGTACCTTCTTCAGCGAATCGCGGAAGAGGTACGCGAGCAGCAGGAGCAGGGGGAGCTGGGGCAGGGACAGGAAGAGGTCGGTGAGGCGCATCAGGGCGTGGTCGGTGGCGCCGCCCATCTGTCCGGCGACCGCGCCGATCAGGGTGCCCGCGATGATGGCGATGAGCATCGCGGCGACGCCGACCGCGAGCGAGATCCGGCCTCCGTAGAGCATGCGGGCGAGGAGGTCCTGGCCGAGGTCGTCGGTGCCGAGCGGGTGCGCCCACGAGGGGGCCTTGAGCTTGGCCTTGAAGTCGATCTCGTTGATGGGGACCTTGTAGACGAAGGGCCCCACCAGCACCGCCACCACCATCACCAGCAGCACCACCATCCCCACGGTGGCGAGCCGGTGCTTGCGGAAGCGCCGCCAGGACTCGCTCCAGAGCGAGTCGACCCGGGGCCGCCGGGCGACCGGGACCGTCCTCCGGACCGCCTGGGACGCCACGCCGTTCGGAGGAGGGGTCATGCCGGGCCTATCGGTACGAGATGCGCGGATCGAGCCAGCCGTAAAGCAGGTCCGCGACCAGGTTGAAGAGCACCACGAGGCACGAGAACACGAAGGTGATCGCCATGATTACCGGGGTGTCGTTGGCGAGGATCGAGGTGATCAGCAGTGAACCGATGCCGGGCACCCGGAAGATCTGCTCGGTGATCACCGCGCCGGTGAAGATGCCGGGGATCTGCAGCGCGACCAGGGTGACCACCGGGATCAGGGCGTTGCGCACCACGTGCTTGAGGATCGTGACCTTCTCGGACAGCCCCTTGGCCCGCGCGGTGTTGATGTAGTCGAGCCGGACCACCTCGAGCACCGCCGAGCGCACGTAGCGCGTCATCGCCGCGCCCTGGGCCAGGCCCAGCACGGTCACCGGCATGATGACCTGGCGCACGTTCTCCCAGTACCAGCGCCAGCCGGAGCCGCTGATGTCCGAGCGGTAGATGAAGGGCAGCCAGTCGAGGTAGATGCTGAAGAACAGGATGAAGAGGATGCCGGTGAAGAAGGTCGGCAGCGAGAAGCCGATGAACGCGAACGTGGTCGAGATCTGGTCGAAGAGCGAGTAGGGGCGGATCGCCGCGTAGACCCCGACCGGCAGGGCCACCAGGAGCCCGAGGAGCTGGGCCAGGCCGAGCACCCAGAGGGTGGTGGGCAGCCGCTGCAGGATCAGCGCACCCACGTCCATGCGGCTCACGAAGGAGAAGCCCCAGTTGCCCCGCAGCATGGACGTGAACCAGCGCGCGTAGCGCATCGGGATCGGGTCGTCGAGGCCGAACTGGGCGCGGAGGTTGGCGCGCACTTCCGGGGGGACGTTGGGGTTGGTGGCCAGCTCCTCGAAGGGATCGCCGGGGGCCAGCGCCAGGACGGTGAACAGCACCAGGCTGATCCCCGCGAGCACGGGGATCAAGATCAGCACGCGCCGTAGCAGATACCTCGACATCTACTCAGTGCCGCGGACGGCGGGCGAGACCCTCATCGGGCCACGCCCGCCGGTCGGCCTAGGCCTCTCTGTGCCAGTAGGGAAGCTGCCAGAAGTCGGAGTCCCAGCCGCTCTGCGCCGCCTTCAGCTTGTTGCTGATCGCGGCCACCCGCGGCCGCCAGACCACCGGGATGGCGATCACGTTCTTGATGACGAGGTCGTTCATCTGGATGAACATCGCGGCGCGTTTGACCGGGTCGAGCTCGCCCTCCGCGGCCTTGTGGAGCTTGCCGAACTCCTCGCTCTGCCAGCGAACGATGTTGCGGCCCTGCCACTTGTTCTCTTTCGAGGCGATCTCCCAGGGGGTGAACTGGAGCATGAAGTCCTGGGGATCGGGATAGGTCTGGGTGACCGTGTACATCTGCAGATCGGTGGCGAAGTGCGGGTAGGTGTCGAGGTTGGCCGGGTCCGAGGAGAAGAACACCGAGGCCACCACCGACTTGATCTCGATCTCGATGCCCGCCTTGGCCGCCGCCTGCTTGACGATGGCCTGGGTCTTCTGGCGGGGCGCGTTGATCGAGGTCTGGTAGACCATCTTGAGCTTCTTGCCGTCCTTGGCCCGGATCCCGTCCGCCCCCTTCTTCCAGCCCGCCGACTCCAGGATCTGGCTGGCCTTCTCCACGTTGAACTCCCAGCGGTTGTTCTTGGAGACGTAGCGCGCGGGCGCGTTCAGGAAGTTGGCGGTGGTGATGGCGGTGCGGCCGTAGATCTCCTCCTGCACCGACGCCCGGTCGATCAGGAGGCTGAGCGCCTGCCGGACCGCCGGATCGGTCAGGAAGGGATGCTTGGTCTTGATGCTCGAGCGCTCCCCGTCCACCTCGGTCCACGGG
>WNFK01003337.1_pt1 | contig 29220 bp, 23 predicted proteins | sample 5400281 | NCBI WGS metagenome assembly WNFK01 (sample SAMN13153350, study PRJNA577476) | soil metagenome | isolation source: 20 cm soil on Douglas fir-dominated hillslope | place: USA:California | collected 2013-09-17
GGAAAAACTACTTCTACCCGGACCTGCCCAAGGGCTATCAAATCTCGCAATACGAATTGCCGCTCGCTACCGGCGGCTGGCTCGAAGTCGAAGTTGGCGACGCCAAAAAGCGTATCGGCATCACGCGCCTACACCTCGAAGAAGACGCCGCAAAAAATCTTCACGAAGGCTTCGCGCAATCCGCCCAGAAAACCTACATCGACTACAACCGCTGCGGCACCCCGCTCAGCGAAATCGTCTCCGAACCGGATATGCGCACGCCCGAAGAGGCCTACGCCTACCTCACCACGCTCCGCCAGATTCTCCTCTACACCGGCGTCAGCGATTGCAATATGGAAGAAGGCTCATTGCGCTGCGATGCCAACGTAAGTGTCCGCCCGCGTGGCTCAAAAGAGTTCGGCACCAAGGTCGAAGTAAAAAACCTCAACTCCTTCCGATATTTGCAAAAAGCGCTGGAATACGAGATCGAGCGCCACATCGGAGTCCTCGAATCCGGCGGCCGCATCGGGCAGGAGACGCGCCTCTGGAACCAAGCCGAAGGCCACACCGTCTCCATGCGTTCGAAAGAAAAGGCCCACGACTACCGCTATTTCCCGGAGCCGGACCTGCTCCCCGTCCACGTCAGCGCCGCCTGGCGCGATGAAGTTCTTCGCACGCTCCCCGAACTGCCTGAAGCCAAGCGCGCCCGCTTCGTCAGCTCCTTCGGCATTACGCCTTACGACGCCGAAGTCCTCACCAACACGCAAGCGCTCGCCGATTATTTCGAATCCGTCGTCAAAGCTGGAGCCCCAGGCAAAGCCGCCGCCAACTGGATGCAGACCGAACTTCTTCGCGGCTTAAAAGATTCCGGCGAGGAAATTGACGCGAGCCCAGTCTCGCCCGCTGCCCTAGCTGAATTGGTGAAGCTCGTCGAATCCGGCAAGATTACCGGCGCCGTCGGGAAAAAAGTCTTCGCCACCATGTTCGAATCCGGACGCGGCGCAGCGGAGATTGTCGCAGCCGAAGGCCTCGGCGCGCAGGTGAGCGATACCGCCATCGAACAAGCCGCGCGCGAAATCATCTCAAAGGACCCTGCGAACGTCGCCAAGTTCAAATCCGGCAACGAAGGCGTCTTCAAGTTTTTTGTTGGCCAAGTCATGAAGGCCACGCGCGCCCAAGCCACCCCCCAGGCCGTCAACGACATCCTCCGCAAGCTGCTCTCCTGACCCTGTAGCTCAGGCCTTCAAGCCTGAGGATTTTGGGAGTGCGGCGGCTCGCCGCCGCTTTTCCGTCGTCTCCAGCCTTACTGCCACCGCAACCGTCTGTTCATCCTTAGGCCATCTAACTAGGATCGCCAATCAAACTGTCCCGGCATTGTCGCCAAGATTCGGCCCACGGTGGAAACATCTCGACGTATACTGCGTCTTAGTTGTAGGGACGGCCTTCCGAGGCCGTCCGCTTTCTCTTTCAAGGTCTAGCGAAGGAAATTCCATGCTCAAAATCGGCGCCAAAGCCCCCGCGTTCCGCCTCAAATCCGACGAAGGCAAAGAAGTCGCGCTCAAAGACTTCGCAGGCCGGCGTGTCCTCCTCTTTCTCTTCCCCAAAGCCAACACCTCCGGTTGAACGATAGAAGCGTCCGAGTTTCGTGACGCAAAAGAAGACTTCGACAAGCTCGGAGTCGCCATCCTTGGAATGAGCGCCGATTCCGTCAAGGCTCAGGCTTCCTTCAAGGAAAAGCGAAACCTCAATTTTCCCCTGCTCAGCGATCCCGACCACAAGACCATCCAAAAATTCGGTGCCTGGCAAGAAAAGCAATTCATGGGCAAGACGTCCATGGGCATCGTCCGCAGCTCCTTTCTCATCGGCAAAGACGGCAAAATCGAGGAAGTCTGGCCCCTCGTCAGAGCCAAAGGCCACCCCTCCGAAGTCCTCCAGCGCCTAACGAAAAGCAGCCGCTGAAGCCCCCATCGATTCTTGGTGTACACTCAACCTTTCCTATTAGCTCGATCGCGCCGGAATTCTTTGGACAGGGGTAAACATGCGGCCGATCCTCGCATCTCTCTGGTTCTTCCTCGCAGCATCTGCTTTCGCGAGTGATGGAAACACGCTCTCTGTCGGCGATGCCGCCGAGCGGGCCCTGCAACAATCAAAACTGACCCTGCCTGGAAGCAAGCCTTTTCATTTCCAGGCCGTCATTCGAGAAACCACAGGTCCCAATTCTGACTATCAAGCCAAAATTGAAGAGTATTGGGTGTCTCCCACGGAGTGGAAACGCACGATCGAGTCCCAGGAATTCTCTCAAACATTGGTCGTCAATGGTGATGCTGTTTCCGAACAGGACAAAGGAGACTACTTTCCTTACTGGCTTAAGAATTTTGTCACCGCCATGATGGACCCGCTGCCGATGATGAGTGCCCTAAAGCAATCAAATGTACAAATACGAAAACTGCAAGGGTCGGAACAGTCCACCACCTGCGCCGATCCGCACGCCAGAGTCGACCGATGGGTGATTTGCTTCGAAGGCAGTCACGGTCTGCTCGCTTCCGTCTTCACCAAGGGATATTCGGCGGAGTTCAAGGACTTCAAGAAATTCGGCGAAAAGCGCGTCGCCCGCCGGATTAGTGCCGATCCCGAGCCAGGCACCAAACTTGAGGCTCGCATCACGGAATTGACGGAGCTCACTCAGCCGGATGAACAGATGTTCGTCGTATCCCAGCCCACTCCGCCAAAAGATCAAATCAAGAGCATAAGGATTGATGAAGACGTGTTGCGAAAATTAGCCCTCGGAAGTACGGAAATTAATTGGCCGCCCGTTGGCGACGGTCTAACCACTGGCGGGTGCGCGGTCTATGTCTCCGCGGACCGCGCCGGACACATTCGTGAAGCCTGGCCCGAGGGTTGTGACAGTGCCAGTCTGCAGGATCCTCTGCGCGAAGCGGTCAAGAAATGGCGCTTGAAACCGGCAATCTCTGACGGCGCGCCGGTACAAGTGGAAGCTCTCCTGGGATTCACTTTCCACACCGCGGTGGATAAATCGCGCGCCCTCCCGGAATTGTCGGACGAAGAGATTCGCAAGCTTGTAACAAACGTAGCTGAGCCCGTTTTCCCTCCGGACAGCGTGCAAAAGGGATCAGAAGTCATCGTGCAGATTTCAATCGACGAAACCGGAAAACTGGCCGGAATCGGGAATACTCACAGCCTCCCTGACCCGGTTTTCTTCGCGGCCTACGCCGCCCTCCAGAAGTGGCACTTCAGCCCCTACATCAAGAACGGCAAGCCGCAGTACATTCACGCCAACGTGATTTTCCGCGCGCAGTAATGCCGCAACGATGTTGCTCGGCGGGCGGCGCAAACGCTCAGCAGCCCCTCACGGGGTGCCGCACCCTTTGGTTTTAAGGCTGCGGGTTTTGACTTACCTTTCCTTTGTCCCTGATTTTTAACTTGATCCGCATTACCCTCATGGTACAATATCTCTCTTCAGTGCTGCGCCTCGCCACCCCGCGAGGCGTTTTTACTTTACACCGCCGGTTGCCTGCATGGGCATCGGGCTCTTCTCACTAAGCAATCCCAAAACTCAACTCTAAGGAGACTTTTATGTCCTCTCTCAGTCCAAAGGACCGCGTGTCCTTGTGTTCGTTTACCTTCTCGGATGGCCGCCGTTGCCGCACTCCTCGCACCGGCACCCGCCCACAACTGTTGATTCTAAACCACTTACAGCCACACTAAGACTTTTATCAGCAGGGTCGGTTATGGTTAACTAGAAATTTCCATCCTTCACTTCGAGGGTTGACGTCCCTCGGCTGTCTGAAGAGGTTGCTTCGGCCTCGCTCGGCTCTCGCGCCCGCGATTCGCCCTAGTTGATTGTTACCGTCGCTCGCGTTGTAAACGCCAGCTTTGTTTCCGCGGGAAACTCGATGTCTTTCTTCCCTGTCGCTGCTGCGCCGGCCGTTCCGGCTCCGGCACCAGCCGCAGCCCCGATCGCTGCGCCCTTGCCTCCGCCAGCTAACGCACCGATGATCGCGCCTCCCGCAGCGCCGCCGCCGATGAATCCGGCGTCGCGTTTGCCCTTGCCGCCCAGTGTTCTTCCGGCGGAACTTGTGGCAATTGTGTAGGTTTTGCCCCCCACCGTCACCGAGCGAAGCCGCAAGTACAGCTTAGCCGGCGTGGACAAGCGGCCCGAAGCCTGCACGCTGCTCACCGTCAGCTTAACCGGCGATCCTTTGGGAATCACCACTTTGCCGCCGGAGGTCACATCCTGTCCGACCGAACCTGTTACCGTCTGTCCAATCTTGGCTGTCTTGGAGCTCACGGATTGGTCCGTCACCACGGTAATTCTCACTCCTGCGGGAACCGTGCCGCTTGCCAGTGCCAGCGCAGGCAATAGCAGGGCTAGCGCAACAAAAATCGAAGCGAATCGCATCCTGGCTCTCATCTCTGTAACCTCCGTCTTGGATTGGGGCTGCAGGAAAAAGTCTAGCAGAAGGAATCGGCGAGAGCGGATCGTCAGCGCTGCAATGTCGCTAGAAATGAAACACTAGTTCTTCCGAGACTTGCGATTTCGGCTCAATGTACAAATTGTCGATCAATCGCGTCTTGCCAATGAACACGGCGAGCAGAATGTAGGAAGGCTTGCTCACGCGCACGACCGGCTCGAACGATTCGGCATCAACGACCTCCCCATAGTCCACCCTCGCCTGACGTTCCGCGCTGAGCGTGCGGTGGAGCACGCCTTGCAACTGCAGTGCATCGCGAACTCCGGCGGCAAGCTCGCTTCTCGCCGCATCCAGCGCGCGATGCAAAACAGTGGCGGCCTTGCGCTCCTCCGCGCTCAGATACGCATTGCGCGAAGACAACGCCAAGCCATCCGGCTCGCGCACGATGGGGCATACGACAATTTCCGAATCGAGATTCAAGTCGCGCGCCATCTGCGTGATGATCCGCGCCTGCTGTGCATCCTTCCGTCCGAAATAGGCAAAATTCGGCTGAACGATCTCCAGAAGTTTCATCACCACGGTGGTGACGCCGCGAAAGTGGCCCGGTCGCGAGTGTCCTTCGAGCCGCTCGCTCAGCCCTTCGACATGGACGTAGGTCGAGAAACCGTTCGGGTAAATCTCCAAAGGTTCCGGCGCAAAGACGGAATCCACTCCAGCCTGCTCCAGCATCTTGCTGTCGCTATCGAGCGCACGCGGATATTTTGAGAAATCCTCGTTGGGGCCGAACTGCTTCGGATTGACGAAGATGGAAGCAATGACCGGCGAGCACTCCCGCCTGGCTCGTTCGATCAGCGCCAAATGCCCGGCGTGGAGCGCGCCCATCGTCGGCACGAGTCCGACGATGCGGCTCTCCGCGCGCGCTTGCCGCGCATGTTCCTTCATCCACGCAATCGTTCGGATCGTGTCCACGGGGTAGGGATGGAAACCTGAAACTAAGCGCCCGCCGCTGTGGCGCGTTCACGATAGAAATGCATGAGGTCCGTCAGAATCGGCTGCGCGCCGATTTGCCGCAGCAGCGTGGTGACCTGTCCGCGGTGATAGGTTCCGTGATTAACGAGATGCTGCATCGATTGCCAAAGCGGATTGCTGTAGACGCCGAACTTGAGCGTCTTGTATTCCATCACCCGGTCGAGGTCGGCCTGGGTCAGGCCCCGCACAAAGCCAAGCAGCCGCGATTCGTGTTCGGTCCAGCGCTCTTTCAAGCTCGCCACGTCTTTGAATTGCGTCGTATCCGGGAGCGATGCAGGCGATCGGCCCTGGAAGCGTTCCAGCCAGATCCACTCCGCGCCGTAGACATGCGCAAGTGTGTCGCGCACGGAGCCGAAGCTCGAGCCCATCGGTTGAACGAACTGCTCCGCAGTGAGCTTGGATGCCGCTTCCATCGCCCGACGATTGGCCCAGGCGTTGTAGTCGTACAGCGTGCGCATCTCTTGAGGCGTCATCTTCTCCCCCCACTTGCAAGACTAGATTTCGTTTGTCATTCCGAGCGAAAGCGAGGAATCTGGTTTTGACCTTTACTTCGTGGTTCGCTTTCTACCAATCGCCGTCGCTATTAACCGGCGCCTCTTTCTGTTCTATCGCCATCTGCGCCGCATGATAGGACTCTCCATCGGATGGAAACGTCCCCCCGCGCACATCTTCGCAATATTCCTTCGCGGCCTTCGCGATGATTTCCCCGACGTTGGCATACTGCCGCGCAAATTTCGGCGTCTGGCCAAACGTAAGACCAAGAAGATCGTGAACGACAAGAATCTGCCCATCGCAGTCCGGGCCGGCGCCTATGCCGATCGTCGGGATGCGCAATTCGCGCGTAATCTGCGCCGCCAGCTCTCGAGGCACCGCCTCCAGAACAACCGCAAAAGCCCCCGCCGCTTCCACCGCGCGCGCATCGCGAATCAATTGCCCGGCAGCGTCCGGTGTTTTTCCCTGCACGCGATATCCGCCGAGCGCATTCACCGATTGCGGCGTCAAGCCGACGTGCCCCATCACCGGGATCTCCGCTTCCGTCAGCCGCGAAATCAACTCCAGCCGGCCGCGCATGGCGTTGTGCAGTGACTCCGCCATGTCCGTGTGATAGCTGCCGTAAGGCATGTCCGCCACTAGAAGGGCGCGGTGCGTTCCGCGGCGCACGGCGCGAGTATGGTGCAGCATCTCGTCAATCGTCACCGGCAGCGTGCTCTCATGCCCCAGCACAACCATGCCGAGTGAATCGCCGACAAGAATCACGTCCACCCCGGCTTCGTCGAGCAGCCGCGCGGTCGGATAGTCGTATGCCGTCAGGCAAGTGATTTTCTGGAAGTTCGAATGGGAGTCCGCAGCCTGGGTCTTACGCTGCAGGAGATCGGGCACGGTGATTTTTCCGTTCCCGGAATTCGGGACAACGCTCATGCTGGCCTCCGGTGCCGTTCCCTGAATACGGGATACAGCCCTGTACTTCACCTTTGCGCAGGATAACAAATTTCGATGCACAAGACTACAAATTTGAATGCCACGCGATACGAATTAGTCTCCGCGCGGCGCTTGAGTCCGCCCTTTCCATTGGCCGCCGCGGCCGAGCCAATAGCGAACCGCGGAAACGCACGTCGCATAACCGTAGAACAAAGCTGCGGCAGGTAGCGTAAAAGCCCAAACCGGCGACAAGCCGTAAAACCGCACGGTTAGCAGAAAGGTTGTGGTCATCAAGGATACCGCGGTGCTCGCCATAATCCACGCCGGATCATCTCCAGTGAAGAAAAGAATCCACGCCAGCCAGAAAGTCACAAACAAGCCGATCAGCGTCACGACGAGCAACATAAACGAAAAACGAAGTTGCGCAAATGCAGTGCGCGTGATCATGTCGCGAATTTCCGCAAAGCTGCCGTACTCGCGAAGGCTCGCGCTTGCGCGGGTCAGGCCCATCCAGATTTTTCCGCCGCTCCGCTTCACCGCTCGCGCCAGCGCGCAATCGTCAATCACTTCGCTTCGAATCGCCGCGATCCCCCCGATGCGCTCAATAGCGGTGCGGCGCAGCAAAATGCAACCGCCCGCCGCGCCCGCCGTGCGCGCTTTGGGGTCCGCGATCCATCGCGGCGGATAGAGCATCAGGAAAAAATAGAGAAACGGCGGAATCAGCAGCCGTTCAGGAAATGTTTTCGCCTGCAGCAGCACCATGAGCGACGCGAGGTCGAGCGAATCTCTCTCCGCGCGAAAAGCCAGGCGGCGCAAAGTGTCCGGCGCGTGCACCACATCCGCATCCGTGAACCAAAAGAATTCCGGCGCTTTTTCCGCTGCCACGGAAACGCCTTCGTTCAGCGCCCAGAGTTTTCCAGTCCAGCCGGGAGGAAGCGCGGCAACGGAATGAACCGTCACGCGTTGCGCTGCGGCGGATTCCGCCGCCGCTTGCCGCGCCAGCCCGGCGGTTCCGTCTTCGCTCTGATCATCGACGACGATAATTTCGAACTCACCCGGATAATTCTGGCCCGCCAAACTGACGATTGCACGGGCAATTGTTTCGGCTTCGTTGCGAGCAGGAACGACGGCAAAAACACGTGGCCAGTTTTCGAGCGGCTTCGGCGCGATTTCGTCTTCCCGTAACTTCCAAAAATTTCCGCGCGCGAGAAGGAGATAAAGCCAAATAGCAAAAGGAATGGCAGCGAAGTAGATGGACGTCAGGAGCACACGCCATTCTGCAACAAGCGGGAGCTCAGAGCTACGCCACATCTTCGGCGCGGATGCTTCGAGCCTGACAGATTGGCCGGCTAGGCCAAATCTTCGGATCGCATCGGAAGCCGCCGGATTCGCTTCCCGGTCGCGGCGAAAATCGCGTTGCACATAGCCGGGGCAACCACCGGCAATCCGGGCTCGCCGATGCCGGTCGGCTCCTCCTTGCTCATGACCACGTGAACTTCGGTTTTCGGCGTCTCGCCAATCCGCGGGATCTGGTAGTTGTGGAAATTCGACTGCTCGACGCGGCCTCCGCTGATGGTGATGGCGTCGTGCAAAGTGGCCGAGAGACCGTAGATGGCGGCGCTTTCGACTTGCGCTCGGATTCCGTCCGGATTAATGGGACGGCCGCAATCCACAGCGTAGACGAGACGGTGCAGTTTCACGGCGCCATCCTTCACGCTGGCTTCCGCGACGGCCGCAGTATAGGAATTAAATGAGTAAAACGTAGCGATGCCGCGTCCCTGGCCCTTTGGCAGCGGCTTGCCCCAACCTGCTTTGTCTGCGGCGAGTTGCAAGACGCCTTTGAGCCGCGCGGTATCGAGAGGCGGCTCTTTCTCATTGCCGAACATTGGAATTTTGCGATCCCCGCCGATGAGTTTCATTCGGAACGCCAGCGGATCCTGGCCAGCAGAGGCCGCAAGCTCGTCAATAAAACTCTCCACGACGAAGCCGCTGCTGGAGTGTTCGACGGAACGCCACCAGGCGCGGGGCACACTCGATTCGGCGAGCATGTACTCGATGCGGAGATTCGGTGTGAGGTAAGGAATGGTGGCCCCAGTTCCGAACTCGCCCAGCCCCGAATCCTCCGCGCCTTTCTGGCTCCACTTGGCGGCGATAGAGGTTGAGGTTTGAAAATGTTTCCAGGCCGCGAGACTTCCATTGCCATCCAGCACGCCCTGCATCTTGTGATAAGACGCCGGGCGGTAAAAACCGTGCTGCATGTCGTCTTCGCGAGTCCAAAAAACCATGATTGGCTTGCCCGCGGATTTGGCGGCCACTTGCGCTGCTTCCATGACGAAATCCGCCTGGTAACGGCGGCCAAAGCCGCCGCCCATCAGTGTGGTATGGACGATCACTTTTTCTGGAGGCAGCTTGGCAGCCTCCGCGATGACACTTTGCGCCCACTGCGGCGCTTGCGTTGGAATCCACGCTTCCGCGCCGTCGGGCCGGATGTGCACGGTGCAATTCATCGGCTCCATGCAAGCGTGGGGAGCGAAGGGAAGCTCGTAGACCGCTTCGATTTTTTTCGGACTGGACCCGAGAGCGGAGTCCGCATCGCCGTCGTTGCGGACGACTTTTCCGGGCTTGGCGGCATTGGCGAGAAACTGTTTATGAAGCTCGGCTGACGATTCATTCGCGGCCGGCCCTTCCTCCCATTTGACGTCGAGTGCCTTGCGGCCCTGGATCGCGGCCCAGGAATTGTCCGCCAGTACGGCAATTCCACCGGTGGTGGAAGCGCCTCTTCCGCTGGTCTCAAATTGGATGACATCTCGAACGCCGGGCACCGCTTTCGCTTTTGCAGCGTCAAACGATGCGACCTTCCCGCCAAAGACCGGGCACCGTGCGACGACCGCAAAAAGCATGCCCGAAACGCGAGAATCGAGGCCGAATTTGGCGGCCCCAGTTGCTTTATCGCGGCCTTCAAAGCGGCGGGTGTCGTGGCCCACTACAGTGAAATCGTCGGAGTTCTTGAGCGGAACGGTGTTGAGGTTGGGAATCGGAAACTTTGAAGCGACTTCGACCAGTTCACCGTAAGACAGATACCGCTTGGGATTGCCGTGAACCACTTGCCCGTCCTGGGCCTGGCACGTGTCCGGACTGACTTCCCATTTCTTGGCTGCTGCGGCGACGAGCATTTCGCGAGCCGCCGCGCCTGCCCGGCGCAAGGGCAGCCAGGAACCGGCAACGCTGCCGCTCCCTCCGGTACCGAGGTCATAAATTTTCGGATTGGTGGGCGCTTGCTGCACCTTCACTTGCTTCCAATCCACGCACAATTCTTCCGCGAGGATCATGGGGAGCGCCGTCATGATCCCCTGACCCATCTCGGACTTTCCAAGAATCAAGGTGACCTTGTTGTCGGGAGCGATGCGAACCCAAGCGTCGAAGGGATTGGGCGGTTTCTTTTCCTGGTCCTCCGCTTGGTCGGCAAAAGCGCGCGGAGAGAGATGGAAGCCGATGACGAGGGCGACGCCGCCCGCGGTACCGGTCTTCAGAAAATCACGACGGTTTACAACAGAAGCATTCGCCATGGGACACCTCGGGAAGAGTTTTGGTCAGTGCGATTGTCAGCAAATCAAGCGGCGGACTTGGCCTTGCCCTGCATGGACGCAGCGCGATGGATGGCCTTGCGAATGCGCTGGTAGGTGCCGCAGCGGCAGATGTTGCCGCTCATGGCATCGTCGATATCGGTGTCGGTGGGGTTGGGTTTCTTCGAGAGCAGCGCTACTGCGGACATGATCTGTCCGGACTGGCAATAGCCGCATTGCGGAACGTCTTCTTCCATCCAGGCTTGCTGCACGGGGTGGCTGCCATCGGCCGAGAGACCCTCGATGGTGGTTATTTTCTTGCCGGCCACGCCGGAGACCGGAGTGATGCAGGAGCGCGTCGCTTCGCCGTTGATGTGCACGGTACACGCCCCGCAGAGCGCCATGCCGCAACCGAACTTCGTGCCGGTCATGTTCAGGGTGTCGCGCAAGACCCACAGCAGCGGCATGTCGGGGCTTACGTCAACGGTTTGTGGTTTACCGTTTAAGGTGAAACTAGTGGCCATGGAACCCTCCCTCTAGCAGGGCAATATCCTACAACAAGTCAGGGTATGGATGAAAATCCGCAGAAACTCGTTCAGGTGAAGCGCCCATTTCGTGGGGGCGTGGGCAACAACCGCGTAAACCCGTTCCAACAAGAGTCATCCCGTCACCGATGCGGGGGCCGGGATTTCAATTACCAGCCGCCAATTGTTGCTTCGTCCAATCCAAGATCGTGGGGACCAGCTCGGAGTAGAATTTATTCCCCACCATGAAGTCGACTCATGCCCTCGAGTTCCAGATAGCGGGCCTTGCCAGGGTGGACGCGGTTGACAATCTCCGCAAGCGCTGCGCTATCAGCTCGGCTCATGACGGTGTCACTCGTGCCACGAAGGACTAGCACTGGCGCATCTACTTTCTGCCACGCTTCCCCGAGGTTCAGTGCCTGTAACTGCAGGTAGAAGGCTGCTGGACGGCCGTATTGGCCGTCGGATGACTCGTACCAATAATCCTGCCACTTCGGGTGTTGACGGATGACTTCTCCGGGAGTATGCCCCTGGATCAAATACAGATCATAAAACTGCGAGAACACTTTCATGGCGTCACTCACGTCGGCGGCGGACTGGCCCGCATCGGTCAAGCGAAGGCGTTCCATTTCCAGCATATGCTCGTACCATGTGCGTCCCCAGGAGCCGGCGGCGATAAAGCCACGCACACGGTGCTGGCGCGAAACCAGCGGGGCAAAACCGCCTCCGTTGCTCAGGCCCATCACAAAGATGCGGTCCAGGTCGAGGAAATCGTACTTGCTCATGGAGTCAAAAGCCGCTTGATAGCCTTCAAACTCTCCCTGAAAATCGGCCTTGCCACAAGGTGTCCCCTGGCTTTCACCGACACCAGGCTTGTCCATGCGCACCGTGGCATAGTCGGACTGTTCAATCAGGCGAAGAATCACGGCGCCGAAGCCGTCCGTTTCTCCCTGCGGGTACTCGACACTGTCACAGCTTAGCCAGCCCACGAAAAAGATGACTGGCACTTTGCCGGGGAGTTTCCTCGGGCGCGTGGCGAATGTCCGGAGCTTGTCGCCGCGGGTGTTGCCGACCCAATCGTAGAGAACTTCGGCATTTTCAAAGTGTTCCCTCGGTTTCGATTGCTGCGCGGACACCGAAGGGAGGAGGGACAAAATAGCAAAGAAGAAGACGGCCGTGATCCTGGCAAGCACTAGATACCTCCGCACCCCCGGCGCGTTCGGAGAGTCCAACGGACATTCAGACGCACAGCATCCCGAGGCGTGAGCAAACTCAATTGCCCTCGGCGGGGGCGGGTTTGGGCGGGGCTTTGGGAGCCGGCGGGGGAGCTTCCGATTCGACGCCGCGCCAGCCCACGGGGCGCCCGCTCACCGCTTCCTTCACGGATCGGAACAACACCACGTACATCAACTGGCGGTAGTAGAAGCGCTGCAACAAGACGGGGAACAGCAACGTCCAGTCTTCCTTGTGCTCCAAGGCGAAGGCCACCATGCACGTGAGTATGTCGATGAGCAAAAAGCCCAGGAAGAAGAGGACCGATTTTTCCACGTCAGCGGTGGTCCAAAGCTGAGGCAGCCGCGTGACCCGGAACTGCGCCAGGACCCAGAGCAGCAGCGAGCCGAAGAACATGAGGTCGATGATTGGAGAAATCAGCGGCAACACGAGCTGAAATACAAAGATGTTCGGAAGGGCGATCCAACCGAGCGTTCCGTATTTTGGCCGGAGCAGCGTGTCGCCATGCTTCCAGAAGGATTGCAGCGTGCCGAAGGTCCAGCGGAAACGCTGGCGGATGAGCTGGCTGGCGGTTTCCGGAGCCTCCGTCCAGGCGATGGCCTCTTCGTCGTAGCTGACGCGCCAACCGAGGCGGCGGATCGCAATGGTCAGATCGGCGTCTTCGGCGACGGTGTCCGCAGTGATGCCGCCCGCGGCTTCAATGGCTTTCTTGCGCCACGCACCAAGCGCTCCGGGCACAACGGTGATGCAATTCAAGAGGTCGAAAGCGCGCTTCTCCATGTTCTGGCTGGTGATGTACTCCAGCGCTTGCCAGCGCGTGAGCCAGCGCGAGCGGTTGCCGACCTTCACGTTGCCCGCGACCGCGCCAACCTTAGGATCGGAGAAATGCCGGATCAAGTTGCCAATGGCGTCCGGCTCAATTTCCGTGTCCGCGTCGATGGTCACCACGATTTCGGTATCCGCCAGGGACATGGCCGCATTCAGCGCCGCTGCTTTCCCGCGATTCACTTGATGAATGATGTGGACGCGCGGCTCTTGCAAAAAGTTCGCATCCAGCAAGTCGCCCGTTTTGTCCGCTGAGCCGTCGTCCACAACGATGATCCGCAAGTTCTGGAGATCCGAGAGAAGGACCGAGGTGATGGTCTGTACGATGACGCTCTCTTCGTTGTGCGCGGGGATCAGAACGGTAACGCTCGGTGGAGGATTTGGCATTACCGCGTAGTCCGGCCGCAGCTTTTCGATGAGCGCCAGCAGGCCGATGACTAAAGCGCGTCCACTTACCAAAAAGATTCCGAGGACGAAGATGATGCCAATGAAGAAACGGAAGTATTGAAACAGCCCGAAGATGAATCCGTCGGCGCGGGCTTCAAACTGTTCTTCAGGGGAGAGCGGCAGCATCACCTGGGCGCGCGTTTTTCCGATCAAGTCCGAAACGGAAACGAACTGGTAGCCCTTTGCGCGAAGCGCGTCGATAATCAGCGGCAGCGCGGCAAGGGTCTGGCTGCGATCGCCGCCGCCGTCGTGCAGAAGAACAATATTGCCTTTGTTCTCTTGCCTCAAGACGCTGTCAACAATCTCTTTAGCGGGGATCGGCTTGCCGTCCTGCAGGCTCCAGTCATCCGGATCGATGCGCTGGCCGACAATCAGGTATCCGAGCTCCTGAGGATAGGGAAGTTGCGCCACTTCCTCGGCATATTCCGGCTGGTGATCGATGCCGTAGGGCGGACGGAAGAGGATCGACTTTACTCCGAGCGTGCTTTCAATCAAGCGCTCCGTCAAATTCAGCTGCCAGCGGATTTCCGTGCGCGTAATGTCGTCGAACTTTGGATGCGTGAAGGTATGATTTCCAATTTCGTGGCCTTCGGCGTACTCACGCTTGAGAATATCCGGCCGCTGGTTGGCCATGTTGCCGATCACGAAGAACACGCCGGGTACGTTTTTCTGCTTCAAAACGTCCAGTATCTTCGGGGTCCACTTCGGATCGGGGCCGTCGTCAAAGGAAAGGGCGATTTTTTTATTTGCGGCGCCGATCTGGTCAATGTTGAAGGAGAGCGGGATGACTTCGTAAGATTCATCGGTGAAAAGGTCGGTTGCTGCGTCGTAATCGAAGGAGCGCCGGCCGTGCTTGGGAGTATCCGTGATATGCCAGAAGTCGCCGTCGCCCTCGAGGATCAGGTCGGGACCGGGAGTTAGGTCCGTCAATCTTTGCCGGGCGGCATCGTCGGCGTGCGCGGCATCCCAAACCGGCCAGAGCGAGGTGTCCGCGGATCCCAGCCGCCATAGCGCCGTGCCCTGAACTCCGAGCCTCTCGCTGGCGCGCAATTGGTTGTACGCGGTAACGGCGTCAAGCATCCACACCTGATGCACATGGTTGTGCTCGTCATAATAGGAATAGTGTGGATTCAGCGACGCGCTATCAAACTCGACGTCCGTTTCCGATTCTTCGACGTGCAAAAGCGCTTCCTGAATGCTGTACTCGGCGGCCGACTCGTGCTCTTTCTTCGGTGCGGTGGGCCAGTCGTAAGCATAATTCGCAATGCCGACGACAATCTTCTGCGCGGGAACAACCTCGAGTACCTGACGTAAATTTTCAACGAACCAGTCCTGCGCGGCGATGGGCCCCGGCGGGGAGGTCAGCCAGTGCTGGTCGTAATTCATCAGCACAATCGCGTCGCATTGGTCGCCGAAATATTCGTAATCGTAGGCATCATCGCGCGCGGGCAGCGCGATCATTAATTTCAATCCCACGGCATCGGGCACTTCTTCAAAATCGACAACGATGCCGGCCTCGTGCGATTCCACCGCGTAATCGACAATGTCCCGTATGAGATTCCGGCGCGCGGCGGGACTCGCAAGCAGCTGAGCCATTTCCTTGATGCGCCATTCCACGCCGTCGTAATTGTTGACGAGACCCATCATGGGCAGCTCGATGGGAGGATTCAAAGACTTCATCCACTGGTGCAGCTTGTCGTCCTTCAGCAGCGAGATGGCTTCCGCGGGCGAGGCTTTGACGGTGTTCTGCCCGTGCTCGTAATCCACGACCGTCAGCGCGCCGTCCGGCGTGACCGCGTGCAGTTGCTCGGGAATCAGAAGGTCAATGTCCTTGTAATGTTTCTTCAGGGAAGCGAGACTGTTGGCATCCCAGCTCACGAAAAACGCCGCGCGCAATGGATCGTAGCTCGCCGGCACGGTCCCGATATTCGCCACGCGGCGATGCTTGCCTTCTCGCGCGGGCACCGGCTTCTTTTTCGATTTCAGGGCACGGTATGCGGGCTTGGTGTCCGGCAGCAGTCCGGCGGGCAACTCCACGCTGATGGCAATGGTGACGAAAAAATATGCCAGCAGCAACGTCAAGAGTGCGCCCGTGATTTCCATCACGCGCCGCGTGCGGCGCCAGCGCACACGCTCCACGTCGTAAAAAATGGGCCGGCGTTCCTTCATGAATCCTTTCGACCTAGCGGCACGGCAGGCAAATATACATCAGGCTGGCGCTGAGTCCGTCTGCGCGATTCCGTCTGCTCTATTGTAAGATGCGGGCATTGATGAAGCGAGTTTTCTCGAATCCCCTTGTCGCATTAATCGCGGGCCTCTGCCTGCGGGTCGATTTCGTGCTGAAGTTCCCCGCCAGTTCCGGCGACACGGTTCTTTACGAGCAAATCGCGACGAACTGGCTGAAGCACCATATCTACGGGATGGACGTGGGCGGCGCGATTATTCCCGTCGATCTGCGCATGCCCGGCTACCCGGCGTTTCTCGCCACCATGTATATGCTCACTGGGCGTACGGGCGCGGACACGCGCCTCTGGGTGATGCTGGCGCAGATCGCCGTGGACCTTCTTTCCTGCCTGGTGATCGCCCGCTTGGCGGCGCTTTTGGCCTGCACCTCCGAAGACTCCGCGCCGAACACACGAGTGCATTCCGTCACGCTCTGGTTCGCTGTTTTGTGTCCCTTCACCGCGAACTACACGGCGGTACCGCTGACCGAGGTTTTTGCTTCTCTCTGGACGGCGCTGGCTTGCTGCGCTCTGGTGATTGCTATAAGAAGAGTGCAGAAGCCGGATTTTCTCTGGAAGAGTACCAACCTTCCTCTGCGGAAGAGTGTGGAATACACCGCACTGGGAGCCGGATGGATCGTTGGCGCGGGAACGCTGTTTCGTCCCGAAGCGCCGATCCTGCTCATTGCTGCCGCCATTGTTTTTGGCGGATTATTTTTTCTCCGCGGAAATTACCGGCGCTGGTTCTGGGTTTGCCTCGCCATGGCCTTCGGCTGCTTGATGCTTCTTTCTCCCTGGGCGATTCGAAACTTGGTTACGCTGGGCGAACCGCAATTCCTGGCTCCGAAAAACTCAAACCTGCCGGGTGAACTAGTGCCCTACGGCTTCATGGCCTGGGAAAAGACCTGGCTCTACCGCGTCCGCGATTGCTACCTGGTGCCGTGGAGGCTCAACGAAGAAGCCATCTTTGTGGAGGACGTTCCCGCGCGCGCCTTTGATACGCCGGAAGAAAAAGAGCGCGTCGCGATGATTCTCGAACAGTACAACAATGATCTGACGCTGACGCCGGAAGAAGACGCCGCTTTTGCTCAACTGGCGCGCGAACGCACAGCGCGCCATCCTTTGCGGACGTACCTCTGGTTGCCCGCTGCGCGCGCCGTCACTATCTGGTTCACGCCGCGCATTGAATTGCTGCCGGTTTCAGGACACGTTTTTCCGCTGGCCCAAATACGCGAGGATGACCCCGTCGATCAGGAAGTCACCAGCCTGTTTTTTGCGCTGAATTTATTTTATGTGGGGCTAGGGGTCTGGGGCGCTGCGCGGCTTTGGCGTTCGAATCCGGTCGTCCGGCCCGCGGTTGCGTTCCTGGCGCTCTTCATCGTTCTCCGCACGGCCTTCCTGACCACGCTGGAAACGCCCGAGCCACGCTATGTTCTAGTCTGTTTTCCCGCATTGATGGCGCTGGGCGCGCAGGCCTTCGCCCGCCGTTCCGAGACGAAATAGTACAGGCTGCAGTTTGTGCCACTACTTTTCCTCGAATGGTTCGGGGTGAATTGTGACGCGATAGATCTGCGGAAACTTTTCCTTCACCCGGTCTTCCAGTACGGCGGTCACATCGTGGATCTGCGTGATCGGCAGACTGCCTTTCATTGTGCAGTGGCAGGACACGAGGATGTGGTGTTCGACTTGCCGTGCCCGGGCGTCGTGGCAGTTCACCAGTTCGTCGAATTCCGAAGGCAGCCGGTTGAGGAACTCCTCGATGGCCCGCGAAAGCTGCTTCATCTCCCCAACACCCGTATCGGGTGTTGCGATGTGCCTCCCCAGCGGTTCGATGTGAATGTTCACCTCTATCGGCCCGTCGCGCAAATCGCGGATTTTCTCCTCCAATTCCGTGGCCTGACGGTGGGCTTCGCGCAGGCTCAAATTCTCATCCACCTCAAGGTGCAGCTCGATAAAAAGTTGTCCGGCTTGCTGCACGGCCGTCAGGTCGTGAACGGCGAGGCCCAAACTTTGTGCCACCGCGCGAATCGCTTCGAATAGGTGCTCGCCCTGAGGTGCGCGTGGTTCCGCGTGCACCATCACATCCGAGGGAACGATCTCGCCGATGCGTCTTTCGATCGCGTCGCTCAGGGCATGCACCTGCTCGAGGGTCGCCGTCCTCGCAACGCTCACGGTCGCATCGACAAAGTGGCGATTCCCGGCGCGGCGCACCCGCACGCGATCGACATCCAGCACGCCATCCATGCGCGTGACGGCCTTGGCGATTTCCTGTTGCAAGCCTTGTGGTGCCGCGTCCAGCAAAGCATCCAGGGTGCGTCTACCGAGCTGCGCGCCGACCCATAAAATAACGGCCGCAACCGCCAGGCCCGCCAAGGCGTCGGCGTAATTCAGCCAGGGCAAGTTCCACGTTTCACCGGCCCAGACCAGCCCGATGCCGGCGATAACGACGATGGTGCTCCATACATCGGTCGAAAAATGCAGCGCGTCGGCCTCCAGGGCGTCGCTCGAATATTTTCGAGCGACACGTCTCAAGGCCCGCGCCCGCGTTATATCGATCGACAAAGCGACCAGCAGTACCAGGATCGCCGTGAGGCTCGGCTGGATGTGCACGCTGCGGAAGAACAGCCGGTGAAACGCCTCGTACACGATGTACAGAGCCGTCAGCGCCAGCAGCCCGGTCTCGACGAATGCGGAGAAGTTCTCAAACTTCCCATGCCCGTAGGGATGCTTCTCATCCGCCGGCTGGTCGGACATGCGCACGGAGAGAAACGTGATGATCGCGGCAAGCAAGTCGAGACCGGAGTGCAACGCCTCCGAAAGGACGCCCAAGCTTCCCGTGCGCACGACCAAAAACGTCTTGAGAGAAACCAACAGCAAGGCCGAGCCCACGCTCAAGAGCGCGGCCCGCTTCTTCTCCCGTCCTTCCTCGACCTGGTTGATCGCCGGCATCCCCTGCCTAGACTACCTTAGATCCAGGTCTGTTCGCTGGCACAGGAGGGAGTGCACTTCTGACGCGTAAGCATCCGTGAGCGGATCGGAATCCGTTCCCAAGGTATTTTGTGCAAGCTAGCTTTTTCGGAGGACAAAGAGAAGTGCAGCCGAATTCATGCAGTAGCGAAGCCCGGTCGGCTCGGGCCCATCCGTGAAGACGTGTCCCAAATGCGCGTCGCAAAGCGTGCATTTAACTTCGGTTCGCAGCACGCCCGCGCTGAAATCCCTTTTCTGGCGGACATTTTCGGCGGCGATTGCTTCCCAAAAGCTCGGCCAGCCCGTGCCGGAGTCGAATTTCGCTCTTGAATCGAAAAGTGCGTTGCCGCAATCGACGCAACGGTAGAGCCCCGCCGCGTGTTGATCACAGAGCGCACCGGAAAAAGCGAATTCGGTCGCCGCACGCCGCGTTACGTCGTATTGCAGCGGCGTGAGCTGCTTCTTCCATTCGGATTTGTTCTTCCGCACTTTCGCCAGCGTATCAATCCCCAGCGTGGCGCCATCGTCCGCGAATTTGACGATTTTGACCGAGCCTGGATCGTCTTCCGGCTCGCCGTTATCGGCGAAAGCCGAAAGGCAAACCCGCTCCACGCCTACCAGCAAGCCGTACGCTCCGGCCGTGGCCGCGCCGAAGATAAGTCCGCGTCGCGTGAGTTCATTCATAGCGGCAATTCGTTAAAAAAATTTACCTCGTTGCGCTCATCGGCGGCGGAGGCAAGAGCGGCAGCCGCTTGGCTTCTCCGCGCGCGCCGCGCACTTCCAACTCCTCGAACAGCAGCGACGGCGCCACCATCGAGGCCGGCAGGCCGAGTTGTGCCGAGCCGAAGGCCCCAAGCGCCGTGCCGGCAAATCCGTTCATCTGGCTCTGCATGTAGTTGTAAACGAAACTATCGTTACCGATTCCGGCGACGTTCCGCAACACGCGAGAGTTCAATCCAATGATGCGCGAGCCGCGGATCATCTCTTCCCGGCCGGTTTCCGGATAGACGCGGTAAACGACCAGCGGGAGGCGATCGCCCGTCCCCGCGCCGCCGCCGTAGCTGGCCAGCAGTTCGGAGAATTCTTCCTGGTGCAGCAGGCTCAGTGCGGGATTGTCCATTTCGCGCACGACGAGGCAATAGGCCAGCTTTTCCGCGCGGCAGGTGTCCAGAAATTTCTTTTTCAACTCCGCCGCGGAAACGGTTTCCGCCGAGGAAAAGAAGAGATTGCTCATCGTCGGCTTGGCCTCGTTTAGGAACGCGGCGCGGCCGTGTCCATTGGACTGATCGGAGTCCGGCCCGGGCCTGCGCGACATCAGCTCACTCTTCAGGGTGCCGTTCTCCACTAGAGTGACTCTCTGAGCTCGCACACCCTCATTGTCCACCGCGTAGCCGCCGATCAGCGGCGTGCCGCGGAAATCCTTTGCGCCTGGATCATCCACAACCGACGCACCCGACGGCAAAACGCGCGCGCCAAGCCGCGACACCCAGTCGCTCTTTCCCCCCAACCCGTTGAGGAGCTGCTCCATCACGGGGCTGAAGGAAATCGGAGGCCGCGCGCCGTTCAACGCGGGTCCAAGCACCTGCGCCAGCATCGGCGCCGCAGCTCGCGCCTCGAAAAGGACGGGGCCCGTATAGTCCTGCGCGGGAGGGGCGGCTCGCAGAGCCATGAGTTCGGTGCCGGCAACGTTCAGTCCTTTCCGCACCGTGTCCACGCTGGGCAAGTCGGCCGGACGCGCCGCGTACGCGGCATAAAAATGATTTAGCGGGACGCCATCGTCGGCCAGGGCGCTCATTCCGGCTTCGATCGCCGCAAAATGACGATTCTGGCGGATTTCGGTTCCTTCGCTGGTGAGCAAATATTCCGTCGCGTAGACGAGGTAATAAGTCACGCGCGATTCGTGAATCTCGGAAAATGCCCGCAGCGCCGCCGAGGTCTCGCGCGCTTCCTGGTCCCAGTTGCGGCTGGTCCAATCCTGCGTCTGCAGCGGTTCGACGAGCTGCACCGGCTCCGTTTTCGAGAAATCTTCGATGTCCGATTGCCTTGCCAGGCTGCTGAGATACGCCTGCTTCCGCGAATAAGTCTCCACCGCCTCTTTGAAGGCCTGATCGGTGGCGATCCACAAGTCCTGCCTCAGCGAATCGTAATCGCGATCGATTCCCACCGAGCCGGTCGGCCCAATGAAGCCGCGGAAGCCGTCGTCGCTCACAAAATTCGAGCTGTCCAGCTTGTAGCTGCCGACACGCGCAGCCACATCCATGAAACGGTTCCGCGTATGCGTGCTCGAGAACAAAGTGCCGAATTCCGCGACGACTTCGCGGACGTCGAGATCGAGCAATCGATATTCGATGTAGTACGGCCGCACGGGCTGGTCGATGTTCGGAATTTTTAATTCCAGGCGAGTCTTCGCGCGGGCCATCTCATCGCGCATGGCCTGCAGCGTGTGGTCGTTATCCTGCGGCGCCTGCGCGCCGGCGGCCGCTCCGGCTCCCATTGAAACCAGGAGCAAAAGCAGTCCTGCGATTCTCTCTGTGCGCCTCACTGCTGGCCTCCCGTCTTGATTCCATCGTGTGCCGGCGGCGGCAAGATCGGCGGCCGGTCCGTCGAGCTTTCTTTTTTCTGCACTTCCAATTCCGAAGTCAAAATCGCGGGCGAGGCTGCGGAGACAGGAACGGATCCCGATTCCGCACCGCAGTAGCCGTTGAAAACCTCCGGGGTATCGCCCGTGGCAACGATCTTCGTCAGCGCAGCGAGCGGCGTGCCGACAATATCCACTCCGCGCACCAATTCGTCTGGCCGCCCGTCGGCATAAACCTTGTAGACCACCAGAGGCAGTACTTGGAAAGCCTGCGGTTGCCCGCGTCCGGTAAACGTGAATCCGCCAGCGATGTCATCGATCAACAAACCAAACTGTTTGCCCTGGGCTTTGATCAATTCGATCAGCTTGGCGCGGAGCTGCGCGTTGGTTACCGTCTTGCTGCTTTGCACGATCAGGTTGCCCTGCCGCGAAACCGGTGTTGCACCGAGCTGCCGCCTGCCATGGCCGTTCGAACGGGGAAACCCGACCAACGGCGACCGCGACATCTCGAAATTCTTCAGCACACCGTGATCCACCAGCGCTACGCTCTGCGCCGGCACGCCTTCATCATCGAACTGGTAGTAGCCCAGAAGGTCCTGCTTTCCGAGCTTTTTCATGGTCGTGTCGTCGGTGATGCTAAGAAAATCCGGCAGGATCCGCTCGCCTACTTTTTTCGAAAACGTTTGTCCCTCGGTTACGTCCTTTTGGCGGTGGCCTTCGGCGCGATGACCGAAGACTTCGTGGAAAAACACCGCCGCAGCGCGTCCCGTCAGCAAGGCCGGCCCCACCGTCGGATCGTTGATGGGCGCGGCGACCAGTCCTTCCAATTCCTTGCGCATCGACGCTTCCGCTGCATAGACCGCTTTGTCGTCCGGGACGTCCTTGGGGTCGACCCAATCGAAATTGTAATAGCGGTCGATGTCCATGCCGTCCGGCGCCTTGCCCTGGATGAACAGCTCCAGCCGGTAGCGAATCTGCCCAAATTGCAGTTGCGTCCCTTCGCTGGTCACCTGGTAGGCGTTTTGCGCTTGCGCCGAGAATGTCACGATGGAATTGATGATCGCCGGCGATTCGCGAAAGGCTTTTGTATAAGCGCGGACTTTTTCCTCCCACGGCTTACGGTCCACGGCGATGGAAGCCTGCGGTCCGATGGAAGTGTGAGCCTCTTCCCGCGAAAAATCCGGTGCGTGTCCTTCCGCCGTTTCTACTTTTATTTCCTTGCCCGTCTTGATTTTGATCAGCGCTTCGGAAGCGGCCCGGTACTGCTTGTCGGTCTCCAGCCAAATCGCCCGGCGCACAACTTCTGCATCATCGTCAATGGGTACGGGCGTGACCCCGCCGCTCGGCTGTTGCCGCTCGCCGACCTTGTGCGAATTGTCCAGCTCGTACTTTCCCGTTCGAACCGAAACCTCCAGCCACCGGTTACGCGCTTCGTTGCTGTTGAGCAGCGCCCCGTTTGAACCGGACACATCCGCGCGCTGCGACTCCGTGATCGTATAGCCCATGTAGTAGGCCGGAGGATCCAGCGCACTCAACGATTTCATCGAGCGCTCCAGTTCTGCCTGCAGTGCCGCGAGCAGCGGCGAGCGCTTCGCCTGGGCATCCGGCGGCGGCACCGCCAGCGCCAATTGCCTCATGGTGGAAAGCAGCGTCAGCGCGCAAAGGAAGGGAATCACGCGACTTCGAATCAATTTGGTCAAAGGAAGCCTCACTCGGAATAAGACGGGACCATGAAACATTCAGTGTACGCTACCGCGCTGGGGCACACAAAGCGCCGATATGACACGTCCTCGCCGTTAAGCCAACACTACTTCGACGGCTTTTCCGCCCCATTCGTTGCATGCATTCCCGGCATACAGGCCTCAGTAAAACAAAAAGCCCTGGCTGCTCATCACAATCAAGGCTGAATTCGTCTGTTTATTGGGTCTTGTTTGGACCTGCAAGGCTATCCGCAGGCCTTCGGATTATTTGGGCTACATCCAGTCCTCGGGGTGCCGTTGCCGCGCGTCAACCCAATACCCAAACCAACTCCGACAGCTCCCGCGACGATTCCGATCGTCCCCCAAACACCAAGGTGCGGCCCCGCTCCGGACACGCCGGCCGGGGCTCCTGGATCCGTGTCCTTGCTGGAAGCCACTAGTAGATCGAGCGTCGCCTGCTGTGGCGGCAGCGGCCCGGAATTGTCTCCGCTGCGCACGCTCGTCATCTGCCCGGCCTTGACGAGCACGCAAACTCCGGCCAGGTTGCAGACCTTCACGAGTCCTTCAAAGGCGATCACATTCATCGTGCCGTTCACATATTCCAGAAAGAAATCGGTTCCCACAACGCCTGCTACACCAGCCGATGTGCGCACCTCGAATTTCCCGTCCGGCTTGGCGATCTTTTGCGCCTGCGTCCGGAGCTTACCGTAGGTGAGCTCCAGTTCGGTCTGCTGCGCTCCCGCGTCATGCTTGACTACCTTCATGGACGATTCCGAACCCACATTCAGCACCGAACCGCCGTCCAGCGCGATGCGCGCGCGCGCATTGACCTGGGTATTTACGAGGTCTTGCCAGTCGACGGCGGTCTTCGCCGAGGCGGTGATGGTTTTCCCGCTGCGAGCTATGTTCACGGCCGGAATCACGCGGGAGACTTCACCAGCGCGCTGTCCCGCCGCCTGGGGAGCGCCCCAAACGTCTGCTGGGATCGAGATTAGAAACGAAAGCAATAAGGCCAGCCCGAGGGCATACGGGGACTTCGTCTTCATCGAGGACTCTCCTGGTTTTAAACCTGTATCTATCGTAGTTACTGGAGAGAGGCGGACCTGTCAACGCCAAACGGGGAGCCCTTTGACCACTCTCTACATGCTCTTGTGAGCACACGCCACCGGCGTCGCTCAACCGCAAAAATGAAACAGTGCCGCGGCCATATCGTCTTGCTGTTCCTGCCCGCAGCAAAAACTTTCGACAGCGGCAAAGAGCCGTTCCCGCAGCACGGTGGGCGAGGCGATCCGCTGGGCGTCGCAAACCGCTTGCAGCCGCTCGATTCCGAACTGGTCTTCCTTTCGGGCAAATGCATCCGTGATCCCATCCGTGCAGAAGAGCACCGAATCACCTGCCTGCAATCGCAGGGTCAGCGTCTCGTAGCTCGCAGCGGCGAATAAGCCCGGGGGGACCCCGCTGAGTTTGAGGTTACGGCAGCCGCTTGCGGAGAGGTGAAATGGACCAGGCATGCCGGCGCTGGGAACTTGCAGGTCGTGGCTGCGCGGGTCGAAGACCGCCTACTGAATGGCCGTGTGCCGGCGGGGCAGGCCGCGAATCATCAGCCGCCGGTTCAAAGTCGCAAGGACATCGTGGGATGACGTGCCCGTTTTGTGTACGCGTCGCCCAGGTACAGGCCAACCCGTCCGTCCGTCAGTTCGAAGTAATCCAGGAAATCGCCGCCCACGGCGGCGAGGGGCTGCAACTCGTGCGAGATCATCACCGCGCCGGCGCGCAGCGATTCCGCGGGCAGCATCACGCTCTGGATCGCGCGAGCTTCTTCGAGTTCTTCTTCTCTCAGTTTTTCGAGGGCACGTAGTTCAAGCGGCGGCGCAGTCGTATTCATTCGTCTGTCCGAAGGGGGAGCGTTTCACCGGAGAGGGAAATTCGGCGGTAAGCACGAGTCTAACAGGGCGTGTGCGATTCAGAGCGAAAATGGGGGACGTTGTTTCCTAACGCACCTCGTCGTGCGTTCCGCTTGCCGCGCATGGCGTGCAGGCCCACAATTCTTTCATGCGCTCTCTTGTCGGCGTTTTGATCGGTGCCGCCCTTCTCTTTGTCGTATATCACTTCTATTTGAAGAGAATGCCGACCACCGACGAAGGTACCGCTCCCACGCAGGCTATAAGCCTGACGGGCGTTCGAAGCGACCTCCTACAGATTGCCCAGGCGGAACGCGGCTACATCGCCACCAACGGCCATTGCGCTTCGCTCGACGAACTCATCTCCTCCAATTCTCTTTCCATGACGCGCACCGAGCGCGACGGTTATTCCTACACGCTCGAATGTTCCGGTGGTGATTTCACCGCTGCGGCGCGGCATCTGCCCGCACCGGCCGGCTCCCCCATTCGCTATCCCAATCTCGCCATCGACGCCACCATGCAGGTCCACGAAATCAACTGACGCGTGCGCCATGAAACCTGATTCAGATTGCGCACTTTCGGCCTTTCACCACAATAGTTTCAGGCCTAGTTGAATTTGCCGGGAGGTTGTGGAAGTGCTCGTAATCACTCCAGCCGTGGGGGACGGTCCTCCGGCCGCGGATGCGTAGACCACTGGATTAGGTGTGTTGAAGTTCGTGTGATTGAACACGTTGAAGAACTCGGAACGGAACTGCAGATCCAGCCGGTCTGAAAGCGAGAACTTCTTTCCCAGGGATACATCTGTTTCCGCTAGTCCGGGGCCTTGCAGAATGTTGCGGCCTGCGTTCCCATAGGTGCCGGGGAGAGGCTGAATAAACCCGGCGGGATTGAAATACCGGTTGGGCCCGCCCTGGATCACGAGGCCGGTAAAATTGGGATTCAGGGATGGCCGCACCGGATTGCGCGTGTCGCCGTCATTGGATGGGTTGTAGGACAACTGGGGCGTGAAAGGCAGACCCGACTGTAGCGTCTCGATTCCGCTGACTTGCCAGTTTCCGATAAGTCTCTTCACCCAAGGGTTTCCATCGGATGCCTTGCTGCGTCCAAAGGGAAGGTCATAAGTCGCGTTGAGAACCGCGGCATGATGGATGTCGAAAGAAGCCCGGCCGTAATCCGTCTTTGGTTGAAGCGGATTCGCGACAAACGCGGGGGAGTTTGTTGCGACGCTGGTATTCATGCTGTCGCCATCATCGAGCGCTTTCGAGAACGTGTAGACCCCGCGAAATTGCAAGCCGTGGCCCATGCGCCGGTTCACGTCCAGCTCAAGGCCATGATACGAACTGATGCCTTCGGAGAACCAGTGCGTGGTATTCCACACGGCATTGTTGGCCGGTGGCGCGCCTGATGGATAGTAAAACGCTCCAGCTGGATAGCCCGCTGGGCACGGCGAAGCCGGGCAAATCGTCGGAGTTGGCAGGTTCGCATCAACGGAAAGCAATTCGTGGTAACCATGCGATCCGACGTAACTGACGCCGAGTGCAGTGTTTGGCGAGAGCTGTTGTTCGATTTTCAGCGTCCAGGATTCCACTGTCGGTGTCCGCAGGTCCTGCTGTACTCCGCTCGGGATTACTTTCGCACCCGTGTACACCGCGTCCGGAGCGATGCTTGAAAACGCGATATTCTTGACGGCAAAGACTGTGTTGTAGGGGCCGTTCTGGTCGAGGCGATAACTCAGATTGTCGAGCAGCGCGTAATACAGACCGGCGCCCGCTCGAATTACCGTCTTCTTTGATGCCAATGGAGACCATGCGATTCCGACGCGCGGCGCGGGCAGGAACTTCGCTTTGTTGACGGTGAACGGGGAATTGCCGGCGACCGGCTGCGTAACGATCACACCAGCCGTGTCGAACGCGTAATTCGAGGCGCGTCCGTGAGCCTCGTTCCAGCCATTCGTAAATTCGCCTCGAAGACCGATTCGCAACTCGAGCGATGGTTTCATCTTTATCGCATCTTCGGCATAGAAAGCGCCTTCGATGGAACGCCAGGACAGAGGCATAAATGACGGAGCGTAGGTGTAGGTGCTCACCTTGCCTTGCAGAAAAGTTTGCAGGTTGGTGAACGAAGCCTGGCCGTACTGGTCCTGTATAAGATTGTCGTTGGCCTGGAGCCGTTGGAACCACAGACCGAAGTCGAACGAGTGGCGGCCATGGGTGAACGTCACCTGATCGGACGCGGTAAACAGATTGCGCACCGCAGTGAGATTGCTTCCTGCGTTCGTGCCGCCGTTGGTGATCTGCGAAGCCCCGTTGAGCGTTGTGCCTCCGCCCACCACCACGGCGCCGACGGGCTGCCCCGGATGAATCCAGCCCGGCAGATTCGCTGTCGTTCCGCCGTTGAAATAGAATCCCGCGCGGGAGAAACCAAAGGTTGCCTTGTTGAGGAGGCGGGGAGAAAAGGCGTGAGTTTCACTCAGGCTAGCAACCTGCTCTCGCAAGAAAATGTCGACGAGACTGTAAGGATTATTTGTGGGTGAGTGAGCTTCGCTGTCGTCCACGGTGTAAACTCCCGCGAACGCATCCCTGTCCGTAAAGATTTGGTCGAACCGGGCGGTTCCAAAGTCCTCGCGAATATGCTGCACCGGATTTGTGAACGCTTCGGCGATCCCGCTCGGCGCTCCCGTGGAGGTCAGAAATTCAGGGCCGTTTGCCACCGGCCACAAAGCCAAGAGGGGCTTGACACTTGCGGCGGCGCCGGCCCGCGACGCGGCATCGGGCACGAGCGAGAGGTCGCTCAGCCCCAGATTCTGCCGGAAGCCTTCGTAATTTCCGAACAGGAAGGTCTTGTCTTTCCGCAGCGGCCCGCCGAGCGAAGCACCGAACACGTTGCGTTGAAACTCCGGGATGGTGCCCTGGTCGAAGAAGTTGCGGGCGTCCAGGGCGCTGTTCCGCAGAAAATCGTAAACGTTGCCGTGGAGCTGGTTTGTGCCGGAGGCGGTTACGATATTGACTTGGGCTCCGGGACGCTTTCCATATTCGGCGCCGTAGGAATCCTTAACGACGGCAAATTCGCGCACCGCGTCCACTCCCAGGAGTTGCCCGCTCACACCACCCGGCGTGTTGTTGATTTCAGACGCGCTGGTGTACTCCACTCCATTCAGCAGGTAGAGATTCTCTTGAGGCCGGCGGCCCGAAGTCGAGAACATGCTTCCGACAACCGAGTTGGATGTTCCGATTCCGCCGGAGCGCTGCGAGGTATAGTTCACGATCCCGGGATTTAAGGTGAGTAATTGGTCGTAGCTCCGACCGTTGAGCGGCAGGTCCTTCACTTGGCGCTCGCCAACCAGCCCGGAAATATCCCGCGTGGTGAGGCTCACGACTGGGCCGTCTTCCGTGACCACAACGGCGTCCTGCAGCTGCCCCACTCGGAGTGTCAGATCGACCTCCGCCTGCTGCCCAACGGCAAGCGTGATCCCGGTTCTCACCTCTGCGCGAAACCCCTCTTTCTCGGCCCTAACTTCATAGAGTCCAACCTCCAGCGACGAGGCGATGTAGCGGCCCGCTTCATCCGCCGCGATATTCCGGGCCGCGCCGGTTTCGAGGTTTTTCACGGTAACACTTGCGCCCGCCAAGGGCCCGCCTGTCAGGTCCGTGATGGTTCCGGAAATCGAGGCTCCTATTTGTCCGCACAAAGGATTGCCGAGTCCTAGTCCCATCAGCAAGGGGAAAGCTAGTTTCCGGATGCTGCGGCGTCCGCGCCGCCATAGACTTTTCCATGCGTTCATTGAAATCTCCCGAAAGTTGGTTCGTGTCGGATACTTCGCGGTTATGCGCGGCTGCGGCTACGGTTCCGCGTGCGCGCACTGAAAACTAGATTTAGTGGGTGGAAAATAAACTAATGATGTGGCTCAACAACAGCGCCGAACAGGTCTGCGAGAGGGAAAGACGGCTGAAGAATGTGGCTTTTGTGCCATATCAAGCTGTATAGACACGATACGAACGTTCGTAGTTTCTGTCAATGCCGCTTTTCGAATCGGTCGCATTTGATTATTTCATTCTTCGCGAGGCGTGGGCTTGGATCGTCACTTCAGAACGACTGTTGCTCCGTTGCGCTCCAACACAAGAATGGCTATCTCCGCCAGTTCCTGATCGGCGCGTTTGCAGAAAATACCCACTCCCCTTTCTTCATAAATCTCGGGAACTTTTCCTGCCTACTCAACGTATTTTCTATTGAAAGCGGTTCCCCCAATAAAACGCGCCTTACCGGCGCCTAAGAGAGAGAAGGTGCACACCATGGGCGGAGAATTGATTGGATTAGTGGCCGTGATTCTGGGCATGGGAGTTCCCCTCGGCGCGCTGTATACCTATTACCGGGTGCGCAAGCTGCGCAGCGAAGAGCGGCTC
>WNFK01111370.1_pt1 | contig 29186 bp, 28 predicted proteins | sample 5400281 | NCBI WGS metagenome assembly WNFK01 (sample SAMN13153350, study PRJNA577476) | soil metagenome | isolation source: 20 cm soil on Douglas fir-dominated hillslope | place: USA:California | collected 2013-09-17
CCGTAAATGGCGAGCGATCGGTAGGCCGCCCCTTCGACGAAGGAGGCGGGAATGCCGGGAGCCACCGCCCAGCCGCTGTCCTTGAGCCGGCTGAATGACGCATAGTTCCGGCCCCCTTCGAGGTCGTAGGTCTGGCCGACTCCTTCCGACCCTCCCTTCGCCATGATCGCCTGCAGGCTGGCTGATGCACGCCCCCCGAGGTTTTCCTTGTGCGCCCGCGAGCGGGCGATCCGGAGACCATTCTCGTCGAAGATGGAGATGATCCAGTCATCGGGCAACCCCTGCCGCTTGATCACCTCCAGGATGGCCTCGGGCTTCACCAGCGCGGTCAGCACATAGCGGAGCTCGCCGTTTCGAATCACCGGGACCCGCACGGGAAAGAGCAGGATGCCTTGGGTCCCCGAAGCGAGGTTGCCGACGACGGGCGCTCGCGTGCGCAGGAGACGATCGAAGCTCCCCCTTTCCGGGATCGAGGGCAGCTCGCTCCCGTAGGGAAAGCGCGAGTCAAGAAGTCGTCTCCCGGAGGGATCGGCGAGGAATACCGCGGCCCAGTTCGGCTGGGTCTCGACGACGCGCTGGGTGCGCTCGTGAAATCCTGAAAGGTCGGTCCGGTCGAGGGTAGCCGCGGTGGCGAGGGACTGAAGGACAGCGATGGCATTGCGCTGCTCGGCATCGACGGCGGTGGCGAGGGCCCGCGCGAGCTCGAGGCCGATGCGCTCGGCCTGGGTGCGCTGCTGTCGCGCGAGCATGAACAGCCCGATACCCGACATGACGACCACCGGTACGAGGGCCGCGGCGGCGAGCAGGAGGAGCCGCCTGCGGAGGGGAACCCCAGCCACGCCCTATTCCCTCGAGCGGTGGCGAAGCGGGAAGCCGGCCGCTCGTTCTCTCACCGCAGCTGCGGTCATCGCGGCCTCCGGTCGACGGCGCTGGGAATGATCCTTCAGTCAGGCGGAGAGCTTAGCATCCCCTTTCCGGAGAGTGAAACAACCCGCGCGTCGGTCTGCTCAGGCTGGCCGCCTGCGTCGAGGCCAGGCCGGTCACGATTTGACCCGGTAAGAAACTCGCAGGTCATCTCGCGGCCCCTGCGCCCATCGCCTCTCACTTGTCCAAGCCTGCGGGGAATCACGGGCATTGCCGTCGACGTTGGGAGAAATATTCGGCGGAGGGTGGAGCGAAGAGCCCACGAGTCCTGCCGACAACCAACAGCACGGAGAGTGGCCCATGCATGTGCTAGGACCGGTCGTGAAGCGTTCCCTGTGGGTGGGCGGTTTTGGCGTGGTGGCGCTCTGGGCGGCGGCATGCACCCCGACGCCGGGCCCCGCTCCCATTCCTTCCACCACCAGCAGCAGCGGCTCGAATGTCGTCCTCGACGGCCGCCACGAGATGCCCCCGGTCAGTACGGCGGCGACCGGGAGCGGCACCATCACCGTTCTCATGGACAAGTCAGTGAGCGGTAGCGTGGTGACGTCGGGGATCGCGGGGACGGCGGCTCATATCCACGTGGCCCCCGCTGGTCAGAATGGCCCAGTGATCGTTCCCCTCAACAAGACGGCGGACAACGTGTGGTCCGTTCCCCCGAACATCCGGCTCACCGACGCCCAGTACGACGCGTTCAAGCAGGGCAATCTCTACGTGAACGTTCACAGCGCCGCCAACCCCAACGGAGAGATCCGGGGCCAGATGGGCCAATAGGGCCAGATGGGCCAATAGGGTAGTAGCGACACCCCCGAGCTGCTGGCAGCGCTCACCGGCCGGAGAAGCCGGGTGCTGCCAGCAATCCGTTTCTCAGGGCAATCGCCGCCGCCAGATGCTGCGCCCTCGTTACGGAGGCATAGCGGCATCTCGCGCTCGAATACCTCGCGGTGAAAGCGCGCGTCGGTGTTCTCGACTTGCTCATCGCACGCCGATCGCCGATACTCGCCCGCGATGCGAAGAGATTCCAATGAAGCGGTGAACGAGCCGAGGAGGGTCGGCTGGTGATCGACTCCGCGGATGTCGTGGTCATCGGGTCCGGCGCCTTCGGTGCGAGCGTCGCGTATCACCTGGCCCGTCGCGGCGCGCGGGTGGCGGTATTGGAGCGGGCCGGACTCGCCTCCCAGACCTCGCCCCGCGCGGCCGGGCTGTCGAGCCAGGTTCGCGCGACCCCGGCCCTCACCAAGCTGGCCCAGCGCGCGGTGAGCAAGCTCGCCACGTTCTCGGAGGAGACCGGTCAGCCCCTGCGCTTCACGCAGAGCGGAGCCCTCAAGATCGCACGGACCGACCGCGACGCCGAGCAGCTCGCCCGCGAGGTCCGCCGCGGCGCCGACGCGGGCGTCCCCATCGAGGTCGTCACCGTGGCGGAGGCCCGACAGCGGCTCCCGATTCTCGGCGCGCGCGGCATCGTGGCCGTCACGTGGAGCCCAACCGATTGCAACGTCGAGCCGTCGGAGCTTCCCATCGGTTACTGCCGCGCCGCGGAAAAGCTCGGAGCGGTGCTCCTTCCCCACACGCCGGCCACGGAGTTCGCCATCGGCCCGCGTGGCGTGGAAGGCGTGCGGACACCCCGCGGTACCATCGCGACACGGGTGGTCGTCGATGCCGCGGGGGGATGGGCGCGGCTCGTGGCCACGCGCCTCGGCGGGTCCCTGCCCGTGATTCCCACTCGACATCAGCTCTTGATCACCGAGCCGATCCCCGGCGTCGGCCCGGAATTCCCGATTGCCCGCGTGATCGACGCCAATGTCTACGTGCGTCACGAGCGCGGCGGGCTGATGCTCGGCGGGTACGAGGCCGATCCGTGGCAGGTCGATGTGTCGGCGCTGTCGCCGGAGTTTGACATCGGCGAGCTGCCTCTCGACATCGAGGTGCTGTGGCGCCTCGCCCGCAGCGTGAGCGATCAGTTTCCGATTTTCCAGGACCCGACCATCCGCGTGGCCGAGCACCGGGGCGGGCTTCCCACTCTCACCACGGACGACCGCTACCTGGCCGGACCACTGCCCGGCGTGCCCGGAGCGTGGGTGATGAGTGGCTGTTGCGTCGGCGGCCTCAGTGTCTCCCCCGCGCTCGGGGAGGCGATGGCGGAGTGGATCTTCGACGGTGCGCCGGCCCTCGATCTCTCCGAGGTGTCTCCCGCGCGCTTTGCCGGGCCCGACCTCGACGAGGTCGACCTACGTGAGCGCTGCCGTCACGCCTACGCCACTCACTATCGGGCGAGTAGCGGGGAGCCGCCCGCGCCCTGACCGGCCGCTTCGGCTACGAGCTTCCGTCGAGAACCGGCGGTCGGGTCCTGTTCCCCGGCTCTAAAGACGCGCGGTAGCGCCTGCTCTCGCGTCTCCAGCTCCACAGGAGCTTCCAGGCAATCCGCACCGCCACATCTCCTGCGCGCATCCACCGGCGTCCTCGCATTCGTAGCGCCTCATGTACTGGCCGCGACCGTCGAGCCAAACCCGTCGCGGCAATGTCGGTTGAGTTTCGACGTCTCAGCGGGTCGGGGCGTCCGGAGGGCCCGGGGGCACGGTGGGCACCCATACCCAGCGATACGCCACGGATATGCCGTCGCCCTCGAGGTGATAGCATCCGCCGACGTAGCAGACCTCTCTCTGGAGTGGCGGGCTGAGATAGAGCTGCGACTGATACGACGGAGGCGGCGTGTAGAGGGGCGCGGCGTATGTCGGGTAGGGATAGGCATACGGATAGGCGTAGTACGGATACGGATAGCCGTAGAACGGCGCCCAGAATGCCGAACCCACGAAGACGCCACCCACGAATCCGCGGCTCCAGCAGCAGCCCCGACCGTGGAAGCCGCTGCCCCGATGAAAGCTCCCCTGACCGCCATGAAAGCCGCCGCCATGAGAGCCGCCGCCATGAGAGCCGCCGCCACCGCCGCCGCCGCGGCCCGCGGACGCCGGGGCAGCGAACCCGAGACAGAGCAGGGCCACCAGCCCGACGAACAGCGTCTTCCGAAGCATTCAGCCCCACCTCCTCGAGCAAATGGATCGCTTGTCCCAGTGTACTGCGACCACGGGGGTTGTGCCTATATGACGGAAAACAAGACGCGCGGTCGATGAGCACCGCGCGTCTCGTCCGTCCCGTTCCCGCCGCCCTATCGAGCGGTCAGCGCTCCGCCTCGATCAGCACGGGGGTGTCCTGGGCCGGCTTGTAGCCCATGTGCGTGGCAAACTCCGGGCTGAGAGGCCACGTCTTGGGGAACTTGAGCCACAGCCGGAGCATGTGGCGCTTCTGGTGCGGCTCGGGCCCGTCCAGGAACTCGGTGCGGGAGTGGAGCACCGTGTAATTGTTCACGAACTGGATGTCGCCCGCCTCCAGATTCATGTCGAGCCGCAGATCCGGGCGCCGCGTCTGCTCGTCCAGGTAGTCGAGGGCCGCCTGCTCGATGGGGGTGAGGGGCACCCCCCGCTTCACCGCTCCCGCATTGATCTGGTTGCGGATGTAACGGCAGCTCACCACTTCGCCCTGATTGCCGAACACGGGAATGGGACGCTCGGACACCCCCCGCTCGGTCAGCGCGGCCTCCCGGCGGATGTAGTAGAAGCCGTTGTAGAGCAGCCCCAGATACTCGGGGTGATGCGCGAGGATCTCGTTGTGCACGGTCACCGAGCTCACGATGCTGCTGAGGCCGCCCTTGATCGCGCGGCGCAGGCAGAGCAGCCCGACCACGTCGCCCGCGTCGGTGTGATAGGGCAGGTAGGCGCTGGTCTCGTAGCCGCGGACGTCGATGTTGCCGTAGGTGCGGCCGTGATCGTAGACGTGCCCCAGCAGCTCGCCCTGGGGATTCTGATAGAGGGGCGAGCCCATGTAGCGGCCGATCCCCCAGAAGATCAGCCCCACGTCGTCGTCGCTGTAGCGTTCCACGGGCAGGCCGCGGAGCACCACGAATCCCCGTCCGTCGTAGAGGTCGGCCACCATCTGCTCGAGCCGCGTCCGAAGCGCGGAGAGGGGAAAGTGCTCGCGCCCGGTGTCCTCCATGGACCGGCCGGTGGCCTTGGCGGTGGCGAGGGCGCGGTCGATATCGGCAATCTCAGCCGGGGTCAAGGTGACCAGCCATGAGGCGTCGCGGGAGAGCGTCTCTCCCCGCCAGGCCTTGGGGCCGCTGACCGACTTCATCCAGATCGTGCTCATCGATGTGACCTCCTCGGGTCGTGGTTCTTCCTGCACGTGAGCGTCAATAATACCTCGGGTCGAGGGCGTCGCGCAGACCGTCCCCGAGCACGTTGAGAGCCATGACGATGGCGAAGATGGTCAGGCCCGGATAGAGGGCCATCCAGGGCGCCTGCGACAGGTAGCGCTGGGCCGCGTTGAGCATGCTGCCCCACGAGGGAGCGGGCGGCTGCTGGCCGAGGCCGAGGAAGGCGAGGCTGGCCTCGGCGATGATGGCCGCGGCCACCGCGATGCTCGACTGGATGATGAGGGGCGGCAGCATGTTGGGCAGAATGTGACGCCCCGCGATGCGCCGGCGCGAGCAGCCCAGCGCGAGCGCCGCTTCCACGTAGTCTTCCGTCTTCAGGGCGAGCACGGTGCCGCGGGCCAGCCGGACGAACGTGGGGAGGGAGGCGATGCCGATCGCGATCATGGCGTTGCGGAGGCTCGGGCCCAGAAAAGCCGCGAGCGCGATGGCCACGATGAGGAAGGGAATGGCGAGCATCGCGTCGTTGAGCCGCATCATCCAGCTATCAAGCCAGCCTCCCGTGTAGCCGGCGAGGAGTCCCAGGGGAATGCTGAGCGAGACCGCGAGGGTCACCGGGATGACGGCGGCAAGCAGCGACGCGCGGGCTCCCCAGATGAGACGCGACAGCACGTCGCGCCCCACTTCGTCGGTGCCGAGAAGGTGGACGGCCGAGGGCGCCTTCCGCACTGCGGCAAAATCCGTGGCGGTGGGATTGAAGGGGGCGAGGTGGGCGGCGCCGAGCGCGATGCCGATGAAGGCGAGGACCACCAGCGCGGCGATCACGGTGGCCGGCCGGCTCACGAGCCGCCGGATGACCTGGTAGCGGCGGGCACCCCTCACGCGCCACCCCGCATGCGCGGATTGGCCACGAAGTACAGGACATCGGCGAGGAGATTGAGGAGTACGTAGAGGGCGGCCGAGACGAGGACCACCGCCTGCACCACCGCATAGTCGCGATTGAAGACGCCGTCGACGAGGAGCTTGCCGAATCCGGGAATGTTGAAGATCTGCTCGGTCAGCACGGCGCCCGAGAGCAGGCGGCCGAACTCGATGGCCCCCAGCGTGATGATGGGGATGAGGGCGTTGCGCAGGGCGTGCTTCAGGACGACGAGGCGCTCGGGCACGCTCTTGGCCCGCGCCGTGCGCACGTAGTCCGCGTCCAGGGTCTGCATCATGGCGCTGCGGGTGTGTCGCATCATGACGCCCGCCACGCCCGTGCCCAGCACGATGGAGGGCAGGAGGAGCGTGGTGAGGTTTCGGAGCGGGTCCTCCCACGGTGGGGCGTAGCCCGAAGCGGGCAGCCAGCCGAGACGCACCGCGAAGAGGAGGATGAGCATGATGCCGAGCCAGAAGTGGGGCACGGAGAGGCCGGAGAGGGCCAGGAGGTTGGCGGTGAAGTCGAGGGGCGTGCCCTTGCGGGTGGCCGAGATGATGCCGGCGGGGAGCCCGAGGAGGAGCGCCACCAGCATTGAGCACGTCGCGAGCTCGATCGTCACGGGCAGCTTGGAGGCGAGGAGCTCCGAGACGGGGATACGGCTGCGGAGCGATTCCCCGAAGTCTCCGCGCAGCACGTTGCCGAGCCAGATCCGGTACTGGACCACCATGGGGCGGTCGAGATGGTATTTCGCGCGGATGGCCGCCACCGCGGCGGGATCGTGGTCCTCTCCGGCGAGGGCGAGGGCGGGGTCACCGGGGAGGACCTGCTGCAGCGAGAAGATCAGGACGGAGACGAGGAGGAGCGTCGGCACGAGCGCGATGAGCCGGCGCGTGATGAAGAGTCCCAGCGACATGGTCCGCGGATCCCCGCGCTAGGAGAGCTTGAGGCCCCTGAACCGGATGATGCCGTCCGGATACGGCGTGAACCCCGGGACCTTGGTGTTGAAGCCGGTGAAGACGCGACGGTGCCAGAGGATGAGACGGGGCAGGTCGCGCAGCAGGATGGGCGTGGTCTGATCGTAGAGCTTCTTGCGCTCCGCGGGATCGGCGGTCTGCCGCGCCTTGACGAGGAGGGCGTCGAGGTTCGCATTGCAGTAGTGCGGCCGCTCCAGAAGGTGAAGTAGGCCTCGAAATCTCCCCGCCTTCCCGCCTGGAGCATGGTCACGTTTTCCTGCGACTGGATGGTCATGGTGATCCCGGCCTCCGCGAGCATGGCCTGAAGCACCAGCGCCACCTCCTGGCGGTCGCGCTCCGGGGGCACGATGAGGGTGAAGGCCAGATTCTGGACGCCCGCCTCGCGCAGGAGCTGCCGGGCCTTGGCCACGTCGCGCCTCCGCACAGGGAACTTGGCGTTGTAGTAGGGGCTGGAGGGGCTGACGAACTGGTTGCCGGGAATGTACTCGTTGCCGAAGATCGTCTTGACGATGGTCTCGCGGTCGATGGCGAGGTCGATGGCCTGGCGGATGCGCGGATCGCTTCCCAGCACCTTGCCCTTCGGTCCATTGTTCACGTTGAGGGGAATCATCTGATAGCCGAGCTCGGCGATGCCCACCACCTTGAGCTTGGCGTCGGCGCGGATCTCCACGAGGTCGCTGGGGGAGACGCGCTCGATCATGTGGAGATCGCCGGAGCGCAAGCTGGCCAGACGGGCCGTGGAATCGGTGATGGGCAGGAACTCGATGCGGTCGATCTGGATACTGGCCTTGTCCCAGTAGTCGGCGAAGCGCTCCACCGCGATCTTGCCCTGGGCCACCCGTTCCACGAACTTGTAGGGCCCCGCGCACACCGGGCGCGTGCCGAAGCGGTCGCCGAGCTCCTTGGCCGCCTTGGGCGAGACCATCATGCCCGCGCGGTCGGTCAGGGCGGCGAGCAGGGGAACCAGCGGCTCGGAGAGATTGAGGCGGACGGTGAGGTCGTTGATCACGTCGACGCTCTTGACCTCGCCGATCTCGGACTTCCGGAACGAGCCGGGGGTGCTCAGGTGCCGCTCGATGTTGAAGCGCACCGCCTCCGCGTTGAAGGGCTCGCCGTCGTGAAACTTGACCCCCGGTCGCAGCTTCAGGACGACCGAGCGCTGGCCGGGCCCCCATTCGTAGCTGGTGGCGAGCTGGGGCACGATCTTGAGATCGGGGGTGACGTCGAAGAGCTTGTCGCAGAGAGCGGCGGTCGGCGGCGAGCATCATGACCGCGACCAACGCGAGCAGGCTGCGCGTCCAGCTCATGGGTGAAGCTCCTTGTGAGAGGTGTCGGCGAGGGTGCCGCGGCTGTCCACCGCGACCGCTCCTTCGCCCAGGCGCCGGACGATGAGCGGGTTCACTTCGAAGTCGACGAGGCGTGGCCCGAGATCGGCGGCGAGCCAGGAGAGACGTGACACCACCTCGGCGATGGCGTCGACATCGAGGGGCGGCCCACCGCGCGCCCCCGTGAAGAGGGGGGCGGCGGCGAGCGACCCGAGCATGATGCGGGCGCGCGCCGCGCTCACCGGGGCCGGAGCAAGGGCGACGTCCTGGAGGATCTCCACCGCGATGCCGCCGAGGCCGACGAGCACTACCGGGCCGAACTGCGGGTCTCTCCGCGCGCCCACGATGACTTCGGCCTCGCCCCGCACCGTCTCCTGGATGACGAATCCCTCGAGACGCGCCTCGGGCGCCGAGCGCGCGAGCGCCGCCGCCATCTCACGCGCTGCCGCCACCACCTCGTCCGGCGAGGCCAGGCCGAGCCGCACCGCTCCGACATCGCTCTTGTGCGCGATATCGCGCGTCAGCGCCTTGAGTACGACGGGGAATCCGATGCTGCGGGATGCCGCGGCGGCCGCCTCGGGGGTCGCCGCCGTCGCCTCGCGGGCCACGGGGATTCCGTAGACCTTGAGGAGTCGCGTCGCCTCACCGGCCGGCAGCGCACCCGTGCCCGTCAGGTCAGGGCGGGAGAGATCCGGAGGCCTCGTCGCGAGATAGGAGGGAGCGGCCTTCAGGGCGTCGTGCTCGGCAATGAGCGCGAGGACACGGAGGGCGTCCTCGGGCCGATCGAAGTAGAACTGCCCGATCTCACGCATGGCTTCGCGGGGCGCGTCGGCGGCGGCGCCGGGCGTGAACACGATCATCACGGGCTTGTCGACGGCCTGGGCCGCTTCCCCGATCAGCTTCGTTCGCTTGGCGAAGAAGGGCATCGAGGTGAGGATGGCCAGACCATAGGCGACGTTCGGATCGTCGAAGAGCATGCGGGCGATGTCGCCGCTGATCTCGAGGTCCTCCGGCGCGCGGCGGCCGCCGAGGTCGACGGGATTGTCGGCCTGGGGAGGGAGGAGCAGCTCTCCGAGGCCGGCCCGGGTCTCATCGGTCAGCACGGCCCGCGAGAGGCCGAGCTCGCTCACGCGGTCGCAGGCGATGCCCGCCCCGCCGCCTGAGGTCGAGAGAATCGCCACTCCTCCCCGGCGCGGCCGGCGGTGCCGGACGAGGAAGTGGGCGGCCCGCACCATGTCGTCCGGATCGTGGGCGATCACCGCGCCTTCCTCGTGGCACACGGCCTCGAAGACTTCGAATGAGCCGGCCAGGCTTGCGGTGTGCGAGCGCGCGGACACCACGCCGGCCTGGGTCCGGCCGGTCTTGACGACGAGGAGCGGCTTGCCGGCTCGTCGGGCCGCCGCGGCCGCCCTACGAAAGCGCGCGCCGTCGAGGAGACCCTCCACATACACGCAGAGCGCCTCGGTGCCCGCGTCGTCGATCAGATAGTCGAGCACGTCGCAGATCTCCACGTCGACCTGGTTGCCGACGGAGACGCAGTGGCGGAAGCCGATGCCGTCGGTGCCTGCGCGATCGAACATCGACACCATGAGCGCCCCGCTCTGGCTGACCAGCCCGATGGGGCCGTCGCGCAGGCGGTCCGTATCGAGCACCACCGACGAGCAGAGGGCGAGGCGATGGTGAGGCACGATCAGGCCCATGCAATTCGGACCGATGAGGCGGATGCCCGTGCCCCGCGCGATCTCCACGAGGGCGGCCTGGCGGGCCATGCCCTCGGAGCCCGCTTCGGCGAAGCCCGTGGAGATGATGACGCAGCAGCCCACGCCCGCCATGGCCGCTTCCCTCACGCTCTGGACGAGCGCGTCGGCGGGGACGGCGAGGATGGCCACGTCCGGAGGTGCCGGCACCGCCCCGATGGCCGGATAGGCTTTGTGCCCCGCCACCTCACTCCGCCGCGGATTGATGGGATAGATTTCGCCCGCGAACCCGTGGCGGACGAGGAAGCGCATGATGCGCCCGCCGAACTTGTCCGGGCTGTCCGAGGCACCGAAGACGGCGACGGACCGGGGATGGAGGATGCGGTCCAACCCGACACGGGGGGCGGCGCGGCCGTCCGCCAGCTCCGCGGTGTGGAGAGCCGTCGTCACGGTCTCACCGGGCACGTTCACAGACAACGGGTCACCTCAGATCTCCTCATTTCCACCGGGGCGCTCTCTCGTCAACACCTGGGCACCTGAGTCGGGCGATCGGCCGCGGCAAGCTCGCCGTCCGAGGATCAACGAAAGAGTCTGCCATGTCAAATGCCGGGCCGCCATCTTGGCGGTCGGCGCGTCCTTTCAGGGAGACCAGGACGATGCTAGTGTGGTCGCCATGAGCTTTCCCGTGCTCGAGAACATCGTGAAGACGGCACGCCACAAGACCTTCTACCTGTCCTGTGGCCGGGAGGACGCCCCCCTCATCGTCTTCGTGCACGGCTGGCCGGAGCTTTCCATCAGCTGGCGGCATCAGCTGCCCTGCTTCGCCGGTCTCGGCTTCCGGACGGTGGCTCCGGACATGCGAGGCTATGGCCGCTCCAGCATGTACCCGCGCCACGAGGAGTACGCGCTCGAGCATAGCGTCAAGGACATGCTCGAGCTGCTGGACGCGCTGGGGCGGGAGAAGGCCATCTGGGTGGGCCACGACTGGGGAAGCCCCGTGGTGTGGAGCCTGGCCAGCCATCATCCCGAGCGGTGCTTCGGCGTGACCAATCTCTGCGTGCCGTATTTCGCGAAGGGATTTGCGCCCCGCACCTTGATGCCTCTGGTCGATCGCGCCGTCTACCCGCAGGCGCAGTATCCGGCAGGCCAATGGGAGTATCAGCTCTTCTACGAGGAGAGCTTCGACACGGCACGGGCAGGCTTCGAGGCCAACGTCCGGAACACCGTCAAGTCTCTGTTCAGGAAGGGTAGCGCCGCCGCCAAGGGCAAGCCGTCTCGCACGGCGCAGGTCCGTCACGACGGCGGCTGGTTCGGGGGAGCGGGTCAGGCCCCCGACCTGCCCCGGGACCCGGATGTGCTGACCGAGGAGGATCTGCACAAGTACGCGGCCGCCCTCGAGGGCAACGGATTCTTCGGGCCAGATTCCTGGTACATGAACAGCGAGCGCAATCTGCAATTCGCGGCCCAGGCGGCCGACGGTGGCACGCTGCGCATGCCCGTCCTGTTCCTGCACGGAGAATATGACTACACCTGCGAGACCGTCTCCTCCCGTCTCGCCGACCCCATGCGCCAGGATTGCCGGAACCTGACCGAGGTCGTCGTGCCGTCCGGCCACTGGATGGCGCAGGAGAAGCCTCTCGCCGTGAACGCCGCCCTCGCGAAATGGCTGTCGGTCGAATTCCCCGAGCTGTGGACGGGGTGACGCTGGCTCTTCACACTCCGAGGTAGTACTTCTTCACCAGGTCGTTCTCCCGCAACTCGCGCGTGTTGCGCCCCTCGAACTCGATCTTCCCGTGGACGATGATGTAGCCGCGGTCGGCGATCTTGGTCGCCTGGTTGAAGTTCTGCTCGGCCATGAGCACGGTGAGCTGGCGTCGCTCCTTGAGTTCCTTGATCTTGCCGATCACTCGGCTCACCAGGATGGGGGCCAGTCCCACCGACGGCTCGTCCACGAGGAGGATGCGGGGCGAGGACATGAGGGCGCGCGCCACCGCGAGCATCTGCTGTTCGCCGCCGCTCATGCTCCCCGCGAGCTGACGCCGCCGCTCGGCGAGCACGGGGAAGGCCTCGAAGCTGAAATCGAGATTGGCGGCAATGTCCGCACGCGCCTCCGGCCGATAGGCGCCGAGGAGGAGGTTTTCCTCGACGGACAGCTTGGGGAAGAGCCGGCGCCCCTCGGGCACGAGGGCGATGCCGAGACCCACGATCTCCTCGGTGGTCTTCCGGGTGAGATCGATGCGGGTGCCGTCGGTTTCGAGGACGATCTCGCCCGCCTCCGGCGTCACCATGCCCATGATGCACTTGAGGAGCGTGCTCTTGCCGTTGCCGTTGGTGCCGAGGAGGGCCACCGTCTCGCCTTCCCGCACCTCGATGGAAACGCCGTGGAGCACGCGCACCGCGCCGTAGCCCGCGTCCACGTCGCGCACGACGATCCTACTCGCCAAGGTAGGCCTTCTCCACTGCCTGGTTGCCCACGATCTCCTCCGGCGTGCCCTCGGCGATCCGCTCCCCCGCGTCGAGGACCACGATGCGCTCGGAGAAGCGCATCACCGCCCGCATGATGTGCTCGATCATGATGATGGTGATCTGCTCCTCGTTGAGACGGAAGAGGATGGTGAGGATGTCGTCCACCTCCGCGCTGGACAGCCCGGCCATGGCCTCGTCGGAGATGAGGAGCTTGGGGCGTGCGGCGAGCGCCCGCGCCAGCTCGAGCTTCCGCATCTCGATCTGGGTCAGTCCCGCCGGCTTGAGGTGCGCCTTCGCCTCCAGCCCGATCACCCTCAAGATCTCCGCGGCTTCAGCGCCCGTGGCTCCGTGGAGCCGACCGTGGGCCGCGTATTCCAGAGGAATGTGCAGGTTCTCGAGCACGGTCATGCTCGAGAACGGCTTGGGGATCTGGAAGGTGCGGACGATGCCGAGCCGGGTCCGGCGATGGGCGGCCACCGCGGTGATGTCGACGCCTTCGAAGAGGATGCGGCCGCCGTCGGGGGCAAGGGCGCCCGAGATGCAGTTGATGAGCGTGGTCTTGCCGGATCCATTGGGGCCGATGAGGCCGAACCGCTCCCCCGCGTTCACGTGAAGGGTGACCCGGTTGAGGGCGGTGAAGCCGCCGAAGCGCTTGATCACACCGTCCACCTCGAGGAGGGGGGTGGTCATGCTCAGCGGCCCCGCAGTCGCCGTACGAGGCCGAGGATGCCCTCGGGAGCGAGGACGACGAAGGCGACGAGCACGACTCCCACGATGAACAGGTTCATCTCGGAGGAAATGGTCACGGTGGCGAGCTGCTGGGCGCTGCCGAGGAGCACGGCGCCGATGACCGGCCCGATCCAGCTCGTGGTTCCCCCGATCATGGGCATGGCGAGGGCATTCACCGCGTAGTCGAGGTTGAAGGCGGAATTGGGCTCGACGAAGGTGACGTAGTAGGGAAAGGGCGCGCCCGCCACTCCGAGGAGGAAGCCGCTGATGGTGGTGGCGAAGAGCTTGAGGCGAAGAGTGGGCACGCCCATGCACTCGGCGGCCTCCTCGTTGTCCCGGAGGGCGGCCAGCCCGCGTCCGATCCAGGAGCGCTCGATGAATCGCGCCGCCGTCACTGCCAGTACGGCGAGGGCGACCATCACCGTGAAGAGGAAGGTGACGTAGCTGCCGAAGGGTGGGCCGGTCGGGCGAATCACGCTGAGGCCGCGCGATCCGCCCACATAGTCCCAGTTGATGATCATGGTCTGGAGCACGATGGACAGAGCGAGGGTGGCGATGGAGAAAAACACCCCCCGGAGGCGCAGGGTGAGATAGCCGATGCCGAGACCGAGGAGCGCGGACACCAGCCCCCCCGCGAGGATGAGCACGGGCAGGGGAGCCCGGATCGACTGGATGAGGAACACCGCGGTGTACGCGCCCAAGGCGAAGAAGGCGGGGGTACCGAAGTTCACGTAGCCGGCGTAGCCGCCGAGGATGTTCCAGGCGGTGGCGATGACGATGTACTGGAGGATGACGTAGCCCGCGAAGTAGAGATACGGATTCACCCGCAGCGACGCGATGAGGACTCCGGCCGCCACCACGGCCAGCCCCACGGCGAGCGTGCGGGCGGCCTGGGGCATCTAGCGTCCGAAGAGTCCGGCCGGTCGTACGGCGAGCGCGACGAGCAGGATGCCGAAGGACACGGCGAGCGACCACGAGGGACCGTAGAAGGTGGCCATGAGGCTCTCGATCACGCCGAGGATCACCGCGGCCACCAGCGTCCCCCCGATGCTCCCCATGCCGCCGAGCACGGTGATCGCGAACATCCGTCCGATGTAGTCGCGGTCGCTGGACGGGATGACCGGGGTGATGGTGACGAGGAGGGCGCCGGCCAGACTGGCCGCCGCGATGCCGATGCCGAAGGCCACCGTCTTGATCTGGACGGGGTTGGCGCCCATGAGCCGGAGGGCCAGCCGGTCCTGCGATACGGCCATGATGGCCCGGCCGTAGAAGGTCCGGCCGAGGAAGAGATGAAGGGCCAGGGTCATGGCGAGGCCGACGAGGCACGGCACGAGGAGGCGATAGGCGATGCCCACCCCGCCGAACTGGATGGACTTGCCGATATACCCAGCCTGCACGAGGCGATAGTCGACGCCGAACTTCAAGCTGAGGCTCACCTCGATGATGAAGAGGAGGCCGAAGAAGAAGACGAGCCCGCGCAGCGACTCCTCGCCGCGCCGCTCGAAGCTTCCGTAGTAGACGCGATAGACGGCGGCCCCGAGCAGGTAGAAGACGGGGGTGAAGAGGATGCCGGTGAGGATGGGATCGAGGCCGAAGGTGCTGTTCATCACATAGGCGGCATAGGAGCCGAGGATGAGAAAGGCAGGCTGGGCGATGTTGGCGATGTCGAGCAGCCCGAAGATGATCGACACGCCCAGGCTTACCGCGGCATAGAAGCCGCCGAGGAGGAGGCCGGCGACCACCGCGTTCGCCAGCAGGTCCCAGGCGATCACGCGCGGCGGGCTATTTCAGTGCGGCCGAATAGGGATAGATGATGCTCCCGGACTTGAGATCGTCGGGCCAGAGGACGATCTTCTTGCCCGGCCCGCGGAACTGCTCGATGCCCGTTCCCTGGATCTTCTGGTACTGGACCATGAGGGTGCGCCCGGTGGCCCACTCGCCGTTCTTCCCGAACTTCACTTTGCCCACGATGGTGTTGAACTCGTGGGAGCGGATGTAGTCGGCGATCTTTTGCTGGTCGAGACCCTTGGTCGCCTCCACGGCCTGCCCGAGCACCTGGACCAGTGCGTAGGAGTAGGGCGGGAGGTAATATCCCAGCGGATCGACGCCGGCCTTTTCCGCCCGAGACTGATATTCCTTCAGGAACTCCTTGATGCCGGGGAAGGCCAGTAGCGACGGCTCGGGCGCCCAGAAGTCGTAGTTCACGACGCCGTTCAGCATCGGGCCCATGCTCGTCATGACGGAGGTGAACTGCAACCCCACCATGCCGCCGCCGAAGATCTTGGGCTGAAGCCCTACCTCCTGGGCGGCGCGCAGCATGCCCACGGAGTCCGGAGGATAGGAGGCCACGAACACGATGTCGGCGTTGGTGGCCTTGATGGCTCGCACGATGGGCGTGTAGTCCACCGTGCTGGGCGGGTAGGTCTTGTCGTACACGGTCTTGAAGCCGAACTTCTTCACGAGCTCGCGCGCGCCTACCAGCGCGTTCTGCGGATACTCCGCGTCCGCGCCCACCATGGCCACCGTTTGCGGCTTCGGGTTCTGCCTCGCCGCCAGCTCGAAGAAGCCGATGGCCGTGCTCGTCTGGGGATCCGGTCCCGCCGGCTGGATCTGGAAGTAATTCGGGTACTGGTACTTCTCGTTGTTGGCGAGGCCGAACATGCCCATGAGCGTGAGCTTGCGCTCCATGGCGATGGGCAGGAGAGGAGCGATGAGGTTGGTCCCGTAACCGGAGATGACGAGATCCACCTTGTCCACGTCGAGCAGCTTGGTGTAGATGCCGGGGACGGTGGCGGGATTGGTCTGGTCGTCGTAGAAGACGAGCTCGACGGGGCGGCCGAGCAGGCCGCCCTTCTTGTTGATGTCGTCTTTCCAGATCTGGACGGCGAGGAGAGCGGGCTTGCCGTTGGCGGAGAGCCCACCCGTGAGGGCCATGCCGAAGCCGATCTCGGTGAGGGCCCCCACGAGAAACCGCATGATCCGCACCCGCTTCCCGGGCTGCCTCATCGCATCCTCGCTCTCTGCGCGCCTCTCGCGGGAGGGCGCGGCTGAATTGGCGGCCCAAGACTGCGTCAAGGGCTCGGGCCTTGTCAAGGGCGCGCCCGTGCCGGATGCACGGAAATCTTCCCTTGACATCGCGTGGCCACAGAGCGAGAGCTAGGCGCAGGGACTGTACAAGCGGGAAGCTCCGAGCTCTCAACGACCAACCAGGAGGGGATTCGTGATCGTCGACCGCTACAGCAAGATCGTCCTCACCGTCATCGCCGCTGCTCTTGTCGTAATCGCCGCCCGCCCGCTGCTGCCGGATGGGGGGATGCGCACGTGGCTTCTCCCCGAAGCCGCGCTGGCCCAGACCGCCGCCGCCAAGTACGAGGTGGTGGTGCCCAAGGCCTGGGGCAAGTTCATCGCCTTCAGCAACAACAACCTGCTGCTGGAGGGGCCGGATCAGACCATGCGTATCGTGGACGTCGAGGGGAAGTCGCCCGAGTATCCGAAGGTCAAGGTCCAGATCCGCTGGCAGTAAACGGTCGTCGCGCCACCGGCGCGGGCTAGACGGGCCAGCGTTCCTGTCGGTAGCCCATGTCCCAGAACATCCACTCGTAGCGGCAGGTCGCCACGAAGTGGCGGGTCATGGCTTCTCGCTCGCTCGCGCCGTGGCGCGCGGCCATCTCGTTCACGCACTCGATGACGAGACGGACGAGCGCGCCGAACTCCTCCGAAGCGTAGGTGCCGATCCAGCGAGCGTACAGCGGATCGGCGGAGCCCAGGCGCTCGAGGGCCTGGCCCACTTCCCAGTAGATCCAGTAGCAGGGGAGGAGCGCGGCCACCGCCTCGTGGAAGGGGGCGCCGTAGGCGGTGGCGAGGAGATAGCTCGTGTACGCCTGGTTGGCGGGGGCGAGGGGCGTGGCGGCCACCGCTTCCGGCGTGAGACCCCACTCGGCGAAGAAGCTCTCGTGGAGCGACCGCTCCACCTTGAGCGCGCCCGCCGCGTGCTCGTTGAACATGATGATCCAGTCGTCCTGGGGCGCCCGGGCCGCCGCGATGGACAGTGCACGGGCGAAGTCGCGGAGGTAGAGGGCGTCCTGCACCGCGTAGAAGCGAAACGCCTCGCGGGGCAGGGAGCCGTCGGTGAGGCCGCGCACAAAGGGATGGTCGAGGATGGCCGCGTAGATGGGCGTGATGGTTTGCCAGAGCCCGGCCGAGAACGACACGAGGTGTGGCTACCGGGCGAGGAATCGCTTCACGGCCGCATTGAAGGCGGCGGGCGCTTCGAGATTGGTCAGGTGACCGACGTTCTGGATCACCAGGTGGGTCGAGCCCTTGATGCAATCGGCCATGAAGCGGTGGGTCTTGAGGCAGACCTCGTCGTGCTCGCCCACGATGAGCAGGGTGGGCACCCGGAGCTGGCGCAGCCGCGGCTCCAGCGCGTAGATGCTGGGTCGCTTGATCAGCACCTCGCGCGCGGTGTGGGCGAGGCCGCGGGCGCGATGGGTCATGAGACAGGAGCGCATGAAGCGCTCGGCGAGGGGACTGCTCGCCACGTAGCGCGAGAAGAGCGGGCTCGCGCAGGCCATGTCCGCGAAGGCTTCCATCCCGTGCGACTCGAGGGCTTCCGCATACCCTTGGCTGTCTGCCGTCCACTCACCGGATTGATCTGACCCCGCGCCGGTGTCCGCGACGATGAGCCTGGTCGTCATCTCCGGATGCGCGAGGGCAAAGTTGAGAGCGATGTTGCCGCCCATGGACAGGCCGCCGATCGCCGCCCGGCGGATCTTGAGGTGGGTGAGGAGGCTGTGGAGATCTTCCACGGAGATGTCCTGGGAATACGCGGCCGGATCTTCCGGAGCCTCGGTGATCCCATGGCCGCGCACGTCGTAGGTGATGACACGCCGCAATCGCGCGAGCGCGCGTACCTGCGGGTCCCAGCTCCGCACGCCACACGCGTAGCCGTGGGCGAGCACGAGAGGAGCTCCCGAGCCGGTGACCTCGTAGTAAAGGCGGATGTCGTTGACGGGCGCCCAAGGCATGGCGCGCTGAGGATACTGTCTAATCCGCTCTGACTACAAGAGTGGTCTTCGGCTACTATTTGACGAGACGGCCGCTGACGGGACGGCCGCTGACGAGAGGGCCTGACGCGACGGGAGCAGTCACCGCAGTCCCCCACCGAAGGCGAGGAGAGACGAATGGAGACGCGACGCCTGGGCCGCACCGGACATATGAGCAGCGTGGTTACTTTCGGATCCGCGGGTATCGGACGGGTGGCCCAGGACGTGGCCGACCGCGCGATCGAGGCCGCCCTCGCCCACGGGGTGAACCACATCGACGTCGCGCCCCGCTATGGCGAGGCCGAGCTTCGGCTCAAGCCGTGGATGCCGCGGATCCGCCAGGACGTCTTTCTCGGGTGCAAGACCATCGAGCGCACGCGCGAGGCGGCCAGCGTCGAGCTCGGCCGCTCCTTGGAGCGCCTGGGGATCGACCAACTCGATCTCTACCAGCTGCACTCCGTGGGCAAGCTCGCCGATCTCGACGCGTGCACGGCCAAGGGCGGCGCCCTCGAAGCCCTCGTGGCGGCCCGCGAGCAAGGGCTGACGCGGTGGCTCGGCATCACCGGGCACACCCACGACGCCCCGCGCACGCATCTTGAGGCGCTCCGGCGCTTCGACTTCGATACCGTGATGTTCCCCCTGAACTTCGTGCTGTGGGCCATCCCCGAATACCGGGAGAGCGCGGAGGCTCTGCTCCAGGAATGCGCCCGGCGGGACGTCGGCGTGCACATCATCAAGAGCGTGGCCAAGGATCCGTGGGGAGGGCGTCCCAAGACCCATACCACGTGGTACGAGCCGTTCACCGACGAGGCCATCATCGAGAAGGCGGTGGCCTTCGTCCTGTCGAAGCCCGTGACCACGCTGTGCAGTGCCGGCGACGTCACTGTCCTCCCGAAGGTGCTGGCGGCGGCGGCGCGCTTCCGGCCCCTTGACGCGGCGGCGGAGCGAGAGCTGGCCGCCACCGCCGCGCAGTATCACTCGCCGTTTGTGGGCGAGTGGGCGTGAGCTGAGCCCGACCCGCGGTCGCGCCGACGTGCTACGATCCCGACGAACTTCGAGAGGGAGCCCATGAGCTACGATCTGGTGATCCGGGGTGGGACGATTGTCGATGGCACGGGAGCCCCCGCGCGCCCCGGCGACGTGGCCGTGCGGGACGGGCGCATCTCTGAAGTCGGGCGGGTGACGGGGCGCGGGGAGAAGGAGATCGACGCGGGCGGGCTCGTGGTCGCCCCCGGCTTCATCGATCCGCACACGCACTACGACGCCCAGCTCACCTGGGACCCGCTCGCCTCCTGCTCCTCGTGGCACGGCATCACCACCATCGTGACCGGCAATTGCGGCTTCACCCTCGCTCCCTGCCGCCCCGGCGACCGCGGCACCCTCATGCGCATGCTGGAGTACGTCGAGGGCATGTCGCTCGAGGCCATGGAGAAAGGGATTCGCTGGGAGTTCGAGAGCTTCGCGGAGTATCTCGACGCGCTCGATCGGGGCGGCCTCTCCGTCAATGTGGGGGCCATGGTGGGGCACTCCGCCGTCCGGCAGTTCGTGATGGGCGACGCGGCGTGGGAGCGCGCGGCCACCCCGGCGGAGGTCGAGGGCATGGCCCACGAGGTACGGGTGGCCATGTCGGTGGGCGCGGTGGGCTTTTCCTCGACCACCAACCACAATCACGTGGGCGCCAAGGGCCGCCCCGTGCCGAGCCGTCTCGCCACCGACGAGGAGATGAACGAGCTCGCCGCGGCCATGGGCGATAGCGGTCGGGGCGTGATGGAGATCACCATCGGGGGCTCACGGCCCGATCGCGTGGCCGAGGTCGACCGCTTCGTGGAGCTGGCCCACGCCGCCCGCCGCCCCATCACCCCCGTGTCCCTGCGCCACAATCCCGAGCGGGCGGGGGAGCATCGCGTGATCCTCGCTCGCCTGGAGGCGCTCAACCGCGAAGGCCTCCACATCTACCCACAGGTGACGTGCTCGCCCCTCACCTCCACCTTCGATCTCTACGGCGCCTTCGTCTTCTTCCGCTTCCCCGTGTGGAAGCGGGTGCTCGAGGCTTCGCCGGCCCAGTGGCGCGCCCTCTTCGCCGATCCCGCGTTCCGCGCCGAGTTCCGGGCCACCGCGGGCCGCTCTTCGCTCTTCGTCGGGGACACCTCTCCTCTCCGCGTGGAGGGCGTGCATCGGCCAGAGCACCAGGGCCTGATCGGGCGCACCGTCGGCGAAGTGGCGACCGCCGTCGGCAAGGATCCCGTCGATGCCTTCTTCGATCTCGCCCTCGCCGACGATCTCAAGACGCGCTTCACGGTGGCCATCATGAACACCGACGCGGCGGCGGTGGCGGAGATCTTCACCCATCCCATCGCGCTCATCGGCCTCGCCGACGCGGGCGCCCATCTCACCCTGTTCTGCGAGGCGGGCCAGACGAGCCGGCTCCTCGGCCACTGGGTGCGCGAGCGCAAGGCGCTGTCCCTCGAGGAGGCGGTGCGCCGCATCACCTCGATGCCCGCCGACGTCTTCGGCTTCACGGACCGCGGGCGCCTGCGCCCCGGGCTCGCCGCCGATCTCGTCGTGTTCGACGCGGAGACCATCGCCGCGGGCGAGCCCGAGCTGATCCATGATCTGCCCGACGGCGGCCCGCGGCTCGTGCAACGTGCCCGCGGCATCGCATGGTCCTTCGTGAACGGAGGCGCCGTCGTCCAGGATGGTCGGATGCCGGAGTCGCCCGAGCGCCGGGGGCGCGGCCGCGTGCTGCGTCCCGCCCAGGCCTGACCTCTCTCGGTGCCTGCGTGACCGGTTGCCAGCACAGGTCTCTCGAGGCCAACGGCATCCGCATGCACATCGCCGAGCAGGGGACGGGTCCGCTCGTCCTTCTCTGTCACGGCTTTCCCGAGTCCTGGTACTCGTGGCGTCATCAACTTCCCGCGCTCGCCGCCGCGGGCTACCGTGCGGTGGCCCCCGACATGCGCGGCTACGGCCAGACCGACCGGCCGGAGAGCATCGAGCAGTACACGCTCCTGCACATGGCGGGCGACATGGTCGGCCTCCTCGACGAGCTCGGGGTCGAACAGGCGGTGATCGTGGGGCACGACTGGGGCGCTCCCGTGGCCTGGACGTCCGCGCTGATGCGACCGGACCGCTTCCGGGCGGTGGCGGCGCTGAGCGTGCCGTATATTCCTCGAGGCGTGATCCGGCCGACGGACGGACTCAGGTTGGCGGCCGGAGACAATTTTAACTACATGCTCTATTTCCAGACTCCCGGAATTGCCGAAGCCGAGCTCGAGCAGGACGTCCGGGCGACCATCCGTCGAGTGCTCTACTGGGACTCCGGTGAGGCACCCGCCCGTTCGCCCAAGCCGCGGACGGCCAAGTTCCTCGACCTGATGAAGGATCCAGACCCCCTGCCGCCGTGGCTGAGCGAAGCCGACGTGGACTTCTATGTGCACGAGTTCGAGCGCGGCCGGATTCACCGGGGGACTCAACTGGTACCGCACCCTCGATCGCACCTGGGAGCTCATGGCCGCGTACACGAACGCGAGGATCATGCAGCCGGCGCTCTATATCGCCGGGGATCGAGACCTCGTCCTCATCCGGTGGAAAGCGGCGGCCGATCATCTGGCTCAGACGGTGCCGAATCTCAAGAAAGCGGTCATCCTTTCCGGTTGCGGTCACTGGACCCAGCAGGAGCGGCCGGAGACGGTGAACACGGAGTTGATCACGTTCCTGGACGGTCTGGAGGGGCGCTGACATGGAGAGCATCGCGCGCAGGGATTTTCTTGGTGGCGCTGTCGGCCTGATAGCCGCGGTGGCCGCAGGAGGGTGCACGACCATGGCCGGATCCACGATGAGCTCGCCCACCGCGTCCGTCCCGAAGCTCGCCTATGTCGGCTGCTACACGAGCAAGGAGCGCAACGGCCACGGCGAGGGGATCAACGTCTACCAGATCGACGCGGCCACGGGCAACTGGACCCACGTGCAGCTCCTCAAGGGCGTGGTGAATCCCTCCTTCCTGACCTTTGACCGCCAGAAGCGCACCCTCTACGCGGCCCACGGGGATGGCGGAGAGGCGACGTCGTATCGCGTGGACACGGCCACCGGCCAGCTCGCGCCCCTGAACGCACAGGCCACCAACGGCAAGAACGGGGTCAGCCTCGCCGTGGACGCCACCAATCGCTTTCTCGTCCTCGCGAACTACAGCTCGGGCACGGTGAGTGTGCTCCCCATCAATCCCGACGGCTCGCTCGCGCCTCTCACCGATCTGTACACCCTGCCGGGCAAGCCGGGGCCGCATCGGGCCGAGCAGGCGAGCTCCCATCCCCACGACGTCGTGTTCGATCCGCGTCTCCGCTTCATCGTGGTGCCCGACAAGGGCCTCGACGCGGACTTCGTGTTCAGGCTCGACACGGCCACGGGCAAGCTGGTGGCGGCCGAGGTGCCGTCGGTGGCGAGCCGGCCGGGAGCGGGGCCGCGCCATGCCGCCTTCCATCCCACCGCGCCCTACGCCTATGTGATCAACGAGCTCGATTCCACCATCACCACCTTCCGCTACGATCCGGAGCGCGGGGGGCTCACCGCCCTCCAGGTGATCACCACGCTCCCTTCCACCTTCACGGGGAACAGCACGACCTCGGAGATCGCGGTCAGTCCGTCCGGGCGCTTCGTCTACGGATCGAACCGCGGGCACGACAGCCTCGCCATATTCTCTGTCGACGCGGCCACCGGCGTGCTCTCGCCCGTGGGCTGGGAATCGACCCAGGGCAAGACGCCGCGCTTCTTCGCCCTCGATCCGTCCGGGACGTTTCTCTACGCGGCGAACCAGGACAGCGACACCGTCGTGACCTTCCGCGTGGACCAGGCCACGGGCAAGCTCACGCCCACCGGCCAGGTGGTCAAGGCAGGAAGCCCGTCCGCCATCGTGTTCCGGTGAGCCCCATGAAGGGCCAGACATAGCTCGCGGATCGTTTCCTCACCAGAACGTGACCGTCGACTCGACGGAGACGGTCACCCTGGCTCCCCTCAACTCTTCTCCCGCGCACCGGCTGGGAGAGTGGGGGGCGACGGCCATCTGTGGAAAGCAGACCAAGCGGCTGCGGGTCGCCTTCGTCTACGAGGCACGGAGCGAGATTCCTCCGGAGCTCGCGGAGGACCTCGCTTTCCTCGACGAGGTCTACCCGGAGATCAACGTCGACTTCGTGGCTATGCGCGGGGTGTTCGGGCCCGAGCTGATCGAGCGGCTCAGCCGGGAGTGGCGCATTCCCAAGAACTACATGTTCATCGGCTCTCCCTCCGGTCGCTTTCCCTACCGCATCTCGGAGCTCGGCGGAGTGCGCCTCATCATCTGATGCCACGCCCAGAGCCGCGGAGCTGGCAGCGCAATGTGTGGGCGCTCTCCCTCATTGTCTTCACCGCGTTCGTGGGCTTCCAGTTCTTCTCTCCCTTCCTCCCCCTCTACGTGAAGGAGCTGGGGGTGACCGATCCCGCGGAGATCGCGGTGTGGTCGGGCGTGCTCATGGCCGTCACCCCGGGCCTCGCCGGGCTGCTCGGTCCGTTGTGGGGGCGGCTCGCCGACCGCGTGGGCCGCAAGCTCATGATGGTGCGGTCGCTCGCCGGCTTCATCGTGACCATCGCGGCCATGGGGCTGGTCACTTCCGTCTCCCAGCTCTTCGTGGCGCGGCTCGTCCAGGGGATCTTCGCGGGCTTCTCGGTGATGGCCATGGCCCTGGCCAGCGTGTCGTGTCCCCGCGACAAGGTCCCCGTAGCCATCGGACGGGTCCAGTCGGCCCAGCTCCTGAGCTTTTTTCGTGACGGCGGGACTGTGCGCGGTGTCGCTCATCGGGCTCATGGTGCTCTTCACGGAGGAGCGGCCGGGGGAGGCGACCACGCGTCCGGCGCCTCTGGCCTTCCGCGACGTGTTTCACCTGCCCCACTTCGCGGTGGTGCTGGGCCTGCTCCTCATCGCCCAGTTCATCGACCGCGGCCTCGCCCTGCTCATTCCCCTCAAGGTCGCGCATCTGCCCGGGGTGGAGCGTATCGCCGCGGTCTCCGGCATCATCATCTCCGTCTCCGCGGTGTGCGGGACGATCTCGGCGAGCCTGGCCGGTCGCCTCGCCCAGGACTGGCCGATCGGGCGGCTTCTCCTCATCGCCTGCCTCACCGGGGCCATTCCCTGCGCGCTCATGGCCTGGACCAGCTCGTGGGTCTGGCTCCTCGTCCTGCGCTGCCTCGTGGGCTTCTCCCTGGGTGGGGCGCTCACCCTCGCGTATTCGCTCGGCGGCCACCTCGTCCCCAGCGACCAGCGCGGCGCCGCCTTCGGCTGGCTCGCCCTCGGTGTCCAGTTCTCGTCGGCACTGAGCCCGGTGGCCACCGGCGGCCTGGCCGCCCTGAGCCTCTCCGGGGCCTTCCTCTTCGACGGCGCCCTCGCGTGGGTCGCCGCCGCTCTCCTGCTCCTGGCCGCCCGCGATCTCATCCACCGCCGTCTCTAGCATGCTCCGCCTGTTGGCCGCCCTCGCCGTCCTGATCTGCCTGGCCGCGCCCGAGTCCGCGCGGGGGGAGGCGGCAGCGAAGGTCTATCGCATCGGCTACCTGACGCTCTGGTACAGCACCTCCGACCCCGCCCAGCGCCTCGCCCTCGCCGAGGGACTGCGCGCGCGCGGCTACCGGGAAGGGGAGCGGATCGTGTTCGAAAGCCGGTACGCGGAAGGCAAGATCGAGCGGCTCCCGGAGCTCGCCGACGAGCTGGTGCGGCGTCGCGTCGACGTCATTGTGGCCGTGTCCACGCCCGCGGGGCTGGCCGCTCGGCACGCCACCTCCACCATCCCCATCGTGGTGGCAGGGAGCGGGGACATGGTCGACTCCGGCCTCGTCGCCAACACCAATCGGCCGGGCGGCAATGTCACGGGCATCCAGTTTCTCCGGCGCGAGCTGGCGGTGAGGCAGCTGGAGATTCTCAAGCAGATCGTGCCCGAGGCGACACGCATCGCCTATCTCGGCAATCCCGACATCCCCTCCGACGTGTCGTTCTTCCGGGCCCTCGAAGCCCAGGCCCGGAGCTCGGGCGTGAGCATGCGCTTCGTCCACGCCAAGATGGAGTACGACTACAAGCTGGCCTTCACTACCATGGTGGACGGCGGCGTGGACGCCCTCGTGGTGGGGGCGAGCGTGACCCAGTTCGACGCGTCCAAGAAGGTGGTGCGGGTGGTGTCGCAGAATCGGCTGCCCGCCATCTATCCGGGGCGCCAGTTCGTGGAAGCGGGCGGCCTCGTCTCCTATTTCGCGAATCCGTCCGACCAGGGGCTCCACGTCGCCGCCTATGTGGACAAGATCCTCAAGGGCGCCAAGCCCGGCGATCTGCCCGTCGAGCAGTACTCGAGCTACGAGCTGGCCGTCAATCTTCGCGTGGCCAAGGCGCTCGTCCTCACCATTCCGTCGGCCCTCCTCAAGGAGGCGTCCGACGTGTTTCGGTAGATTGCGGCCGCCTCCGCTGCTAAGCTAACTGCGTCATGGAAGGCGAGCACGGGCCGACCGCCACCGAGGTCCCGTCGGGCGCCGCGGGGCGCCTGATCCATTTCCTCCGCTCCTATCTCACGTTGCCGCGCACCCATTCCATCATCGGCATCCTCGCCGGCTGCATCTCGATCAGCCTTGGGCTCTACTCGTATCTCCACCTCGCGAAGCCCGCAGCCCCCGTGGTGGGCGACCTCGTGGCCGTGGTGCAGGACGCGCGAACGGGCCGGCCGGTGAACGACGCCACCGTGGAGATCCTGACCCTGAAGGACGCGGTAGTGACCACCCTCGTCCCGGGTACCGGAGGCCAGGCGCGGGGCAAGCTGAAGGAAGGAACGTATCGCCTGCGCGTCACCCATCCGCGATTCACCGCAGAAACGCGTCAGGTGCAGGTGATGGCGGGCCAGACCTCAGAGGTGCATTTGCGGCTCGCCCCGCCCCCCCCGCCCAAGGCGGCCGGCCCCGTGGACGAGGCGGTGGGCGCGGTCAAGAAGATCTTCAAGTAGCGAGGTCGAACGCCTCCGCGAAGCGTCGATAGGCCTCGAGCGGGTCGCCGTACTTCCGGTGGCCGGCGGTGTGCTTGGCCGAGGCGAGGAGCAGCCGGTCGCGGTCCTCGGCCGTGCTGTGCGCGTAGTCCTCGAGCAGGCAGACCCCCAGCTCCTGATTGTGCGGGTCGTTCCCCATCTTGGCCGCGGCCGTCGCCAGCTCCTCCACGAGGGCCCGGCGATCGTGGCCGGCCTTCAGGTAGGCGGCGGTCCAGTTCACCGCCTCGCCCGCCCGCAGGGCGAGCAGCGCCTCATCGAGCCGGCTGAGCATCTGCTCCGGCGACATGGTCTCGGCGCCCTTCGGCGTGGCGATCTTGTCCGCCCCATTGTCCGGCGTATGCCGCTGGTGATGGGAGGCGCGCGTCACGAAGGCGGCGGCCACGAAGAGGAGCTTGAGCCGGTGGGGATGCTGGAAGGTGTCGAAGAACCACCGGACGTTGTTGCAGTACTCGTAGCTGTGCTGGGCCATGGAGAAGTTGTTGGGCTCGCCCGTCTCGAGGATGACCTGAGCCGAGGCGACCTGTATGGTGTCGATGATCTGGCGCAGCCCCTTGCCCGCCTTCACGAGGGCCACGATCAGGTCGATGTAGGCCGGCTCCTCGCCGCTCAGGATGGCCTCGATGAGGGCGAGCGATTCCACGGAGGTGAGCGCGCCGTCGTTGTCGAGAAAATCCTGATCGCGCCCCCCGAGGAAATTCTGCACGACGAGGCAGCCCATCTCGTAGGTCGAGTGCCACCGCGGCCCCACCGCCATGTCGGGGACGCCCGCGTACAGGATGCTCCGCGCGTTGGACCAGCCCACGGCCTGGGCGAGCTGCACGGTGGCGCGGGCGCGGTAGGACTTGTGGCCGGTGGTGTAGGAGCGATTGTGGAGCATGCGGTCCTGCACGTCGATTAATCCGGCGAAGACGAGATGAGCGAGGAGCTGGGTGCGCCGGACGGGATCGGCGAGCGCTTCGTCCCACAGGCCGAGGAACACGCGATAGGCGTTCACCACCTCGCCGCGCTGGACGAGGGTGAGCCAGGCGTTGAGCTTTTCCGGGAACGTCCCCGGAATGGCCAGCGGCTCCTGATCGGCCCAGTGCACTTCCGGCAGCGGCGGCTTGCCTTCGAACTTGATCTCGTAGAGCCGCACGTAGTGCCCGGGCATCTTGCCGAGGAGCTGGTTCCAGGGATCGAGGCCCGTGGGCAGATACCAGATGGTCTGGGCGAGGGGCAGATACGCGAGCTCGGGGCGGATCATCTTCATCAGGTCCATGCTCGCCCGGGAGCTGAGCAGGCAGTGGTCGTTGTTCACGAAGCGGACGATGCCGTCGTCGAGGCGCTGATGGTAGGGCACGTGGGTGTAGGGGGCGTGGATGCGGACGATCTCGCCAAGGAGCTCGGGGAGCGGCCGTCCCGCGCGCACGAGATCGTAGAAGATCTGGCTGGACGCCCGCTGGTCGCGCTCCAGGATCTTTTCTTCCAGCCGGGCGTAGGCGCCCGCGACCTCGGGCTGGACGGTGCTCTCGACGGAAATGGCCATGGTGGACCCCCTCTTTGGGGTGCGTCGCGTCTCTAGACAATTCCTCGGTGGCGAGACTGTGTCACGGCCCTTCCATCCTGTCAAACGGAGCGGCGAGCGCTCAGCGATGAAACGGCTTGTTCCGCATCTGAGGGCTCTCGCGGTCGATATCCGGATCGGCCCAGGAGATGACGGCCCGGTAGCTGGTGGGCTGATCGCCCTGCTGCACCACGAGGTACACGAGATCGGGGTTCAGCGGATTGCTGCTGAGCCCGATCACCGCGCCGATGCCTTGGCCGAGATCGAGCCCCTTGCCGACCCACTTGTCCCAGACATTGCCCTTCGTCTCGGAGAAGGCGAGGAGCGGCTGGGGTAGCTGCATGACGGCGAGGCGCCCACTGCCCCCCGTGAAGACATAGGGCGGGTAGAGCCGGACCGGCCGGGCGCCGCTTTCCAGGGTGACCCGTTGCACGGACTGCGGGCGGTTGTTGCCGGTGGCCTTGATGAGCCAGATGCTCCGCTCCCCGGGCTTGCCCTCCCAGCGGACTTCGTCCCAGCGTCCCGCGTCGATCCCGCCCCGCAGGATGTCGGCGTGAATGCCCACGCCGGACCACGCCCGGGCGATGCTGTCCGGCACGCCGGTGAGCGGGCGTCCTACGGGCATGTCGCCCCACTCGATGCCGCCCGTGCTGATCGCCGTCTCGAGCCGCTGGAGGCCTGGGCCCGACGCGCCGTATGTCAGCTCATTGGCAGTGGTGAAGGAGGTAAGGGAGGTGTCGAAGACGCTGGCCACGAGGAGCCGGTACTCCACGGCGTGGGCGGGTTGACCGAGGAACAGGAGGCCGAGCAACCCTGTCCCGATCCATGCCCAACGATGTCGACGGCTCATGTCCGGCCTCCCGAATGACGAAGGTGACCTCGGCTTGTATCGTAACGCCATCGGAGGGAAAGCGGTAGTCTTGACCCCTTGTGGACGGCCGACTAAGCTCACGTGCGGAAAAGAGGAGAGAGCATGAAGTGTTCGGCCTGTCAGCAGGACAACCCGCCCGGCGCGCGATTCTGCGGTGAGTGCGCCACTCCGCTCGCCGCCGTGTGCGCGGAATGCGGGGCGGCCAATCCGGTGGGCAACAAGTTCTGCGGGCAGTGCGCGGCGTCGCTCCGCGTCGCGCCGCCCAAGCGATTCTCCGCCCCCAGCACCTACACCCCGAAGCACCTGGCCGAGAAGATCCTCACCTCGCAGGGCGCGCTCCAGGGCGAGCGCAAGACGGTCACCGTCCTTTTCGCCGACCACAAGGGCTCCATGGAGCGCCTGCTCGACCGCGACCCGGAAGAGACCCGCGAGCTGCTCGACCCCGTGCTCGAG
>WNFK01196847.1_pt1 | contig 29176 bp, 25 predicted proteins | sample 5400281 | NCBI WGS metagenome assembly WNFK01 (sample SAMN13153350, study PRJNA577476) | soil metagenome | isolation source: 20 cm soil on Douglas fir-dominated hillslope | place: USA:California | collected 2013-09-17
GTTGATGCCGCCGTCCCGCTCGTTGACCAGGGTGAGGTAGTCGACCATCCCGTTGGCGATGGGAATGCCGCTGGGCGCGTAAGGACCGGTACGGTAGACGAGGAGCGGGACGAATATCCCTTGCTGCTGGGCGGGCGCCGGCGCGGCCGACGGCCCTAATATCACGGCCAGGGCGAGCAGGCCGATCAACGCGATCTTGGATCGGTTCATTGCATCCTCCTTGATGCTAGTGGGGAAACGGCCATAGCCGGAGCTTGTCCTTGGCCACCTGCCATAGCCGGGCGAGCCCGTTGGGCTCGACGATCAGAAAAAAGACGATGAGGGCACCGAAGACCATCAGCTCGATCTGCTTTTGCAGGGCCACGGGCATGGACAGCCCGACCAGGTGAGGAACGTTGGTGAGGAAAATGGGGACGAGCACGATGAAGGCCGACCCCAGGAAGGATCCGAGGATGCTCCCCAGGCCACCGATGATGACCATGAAGAGCACGAGGAAGGAGAGGTTGATGTCGAAGGCCAGGGTCTCCGCGCTCCCCAGGTAGAGGAAGACCAGCTCCGCTCCCGCCACGCCGCAATAGAACGAGCTGATGGCGAAGGCGAGCAGCTTGGTGCGCATGGGGCGCACGCCGATGATCTCGGCCGCGATGTCGCGGTCGCGGATGGCCATCCAGGAGCGGCCCACCCGGCCGCGCACGAGGTTCTTGGCCACGAGGGCGAAGATGGTGACGAGGGAGATGGCCATCACGTACCGCGCCGCCGGCGTGGACTGGGGCCCGCTGACCATCACCCCGAACATGGAGCGGGTGGGGGCGGTGATGGTGCCGGAGGACGCGTAGTTCACGAACCACGGCACCTTGTTGAACAGCCAGATCAGGAAGAACTGGGCGGCCAGGGTGGCCACCGCGAGGTAGAAGCCTTTGATGCGGAGACTGGGAATGCCGAAGACGAGGCCCACCAGCGCGGCGACAATCCCCGACAGTAAGAACACGATGACGACATTGACTTGGGGAAAGGCCGTGGACAGCTTGAAGGCGGAGTAGGCGCCGACGGCCATGAAGCCCCCCGTCCCGAGCGAGACCTGCCCCGCGTAGCCCATGAGCAGGTTCAGGCCCAGCGCGGCCAGGGCGTAGACGAGGAGCGGGATGAGCACCGCCTCCAACCAGTAGCCGCTGGCGAGGAGCGGGGGCACCACGAACGCCGCGGCCACCGCGAAGAGGACGAAGACCCGATCCTGGACGATGGGAAATATCGCCTGGTCGCTTGCGTAGCTCGATTTGAACTGCCCCGTCTCCCTATAGATCACGGCGCCGCCGAGCGACGATAAGGGCCCATCTGCTTCGTTGCCGCCCTCGGCCGCACGCTCAACGTACAGGGAGTACGCCTCGCGTGCGGCCTTCGGGCGGCGCCTCGCATCTGGACCCTTCTCATCGCTCTTTTACCCTCGTCATCATTTCAAACTCGCTCGATGATCTTTTCGCCGAACAGACCCTGGGGCCGAATCAGGAGGAAGGCGAGAGCGAGGACGTAGGCGAACCAGTTCTCGATGGCCCCGCCCACCAGCGGCCCCCAGTACACCTCGCCGAGCTTCTCCCCCACCCCGATGATGAGGCCGCCCACAATGGCGCCCGGCACCGAGGTGAAGCCGCCCAGGATGAGCACGGGCAGCGACTTCAGGGCGATGAGGGACAGGCTGAACTGCACGCCGCTCTTGGCGCCCCACATGATGCCGGCCACGATGGCCACGAGGCCGGCCACCGACCACACCACCACCCAGATGGTCTTGAGAGGGATGCCGATGCTGAGAGCGGCCTCGTGGTCGTCGGCGACCGCCCGGAGAACACGGCGAGAACGGTGACGAGGACGGCGGCGGTGAGGGCGGCGGTCATCTCGAGCCGGTTGATCTGCACGCCGCGCACGATGAACGACGTGTCCGGGATGCCCACGTCCAGCCGCTTGACGTTGGCGCCCCACACCATCTCCCCGAAGCCCTCGAGGAAGAAGCTGAGCCCAATGGTGGCCATGAACAGAATGATCTGCTCCTGGTTGACGAGAGGACGCAGGACCACCCGCTCGATGGCGAAGGCCATCCCGATCATGACGACGATGGTGAGGGCGAGGGCGAGCGGCACGGGCACGCCCTTGTCCATCAGCCCCACGAGGGTGAGGGCGGCGAAGAGCACCATCGTCCCCTGGGCAAAGTTGAAGACGCCCGAGGCCTTGAAGATCAGGACGAAGCCGAGGGCGACGAGGGAATACATGAGGCCCGCCGCGATGCCGCCGATGAGCACCTCGACGAGAAACGTGCCGTTGCCCGCCATGTCGGCGAACGGCGCCACCAGGACGGCGCGGAGCAGCTCAATCATGGGCGACCCCGAGGTAGGCGTCCATCACCACCTGGTCCTTCCGCACGATCTCGGGTGGGCCGTCGGCGATCTTCCGGCCGTAGTCGAGCACCACCACCCGGTCCGAGATGTCCATGACCACGCTCATGTCGTGCTCGATAAGCGCGATGGTGGTGCCGAACTCGTCGTGCACGTCGAGGACGAAGCGTGACATGTCCTCCTTCTCCTCGACGTTCATGCCCGCCATGGGCTCGTCGAGGAGGAGGAGGTGCGGCTCGGCGGCGAGAGCCCGGGCCAGCTCGACCCGCTTCTGCAGCCCGTAGGGCAGGCGCCCCGCCGGCGTCTTGCGGATGGCCTGGATTTCCAGAAAGTCGATGATCCGCTCCACGGCCGCCCGGTGCTCGAGCTCCTGGCGCCTCGCCGGTCCCCAGTACACGGCGTCGAAGAGAAAGTTCCCCCGCATCTTGAGCAGGCGCCCCGTCATGATGTTGTCGAGCACGCTCATGCCCTTGAACAGCGCCACGTTCTGGAAGGTGCGGGCGATGCCGAGGGCGGCCACGTCGAAAGGCTTGAGGTGGGTGCGGTCCTTCCCCTGGAAGAGAATGCGCCCTTCCTGCGGGTGATAGAAGCCGCTCACCGCATTGAGGAGCGTCGTCTTCCCCGCCCCGTTGGGGCCGATGATGGCCACGATCTCCCCGCGGTGAATGTCCACGCTCACGTCGCTCAGGGCGTGGATGGCCCCGAAGCGCATGGTGATCGCCTCCACGCTCAGAAGGGGCGCCGCGCCCGCGCCTGTCATGGGGCCTGAGCTTTTGGTCTCCACGATCGGCGGCGTCATCAGGCGCCTTCCACGTCCATGATCCGCACCTGGCGCTCCGTCTCCGAGGTCCGGCCGTCTTCGTAGGTCACGGTGGCCCGGACCGCGATGGTGGCGGCCCCGCGGTCGTAGAGGGCGGCGATGATGGGCGCATACCTTTCATTGATGAACCCGCGACGGAGCTTCCGGGTTCTCGTGATCTCCGCGTCGTCGGGATCGAGCTCCTTGTGCAGGATGGCGAAGCGCTTGACGCGCTGCGACGGCGCCAGCGTCTCGTTGGTGCGCCGGATCTCGTCGTGGACCAGTTGATATGTTGCCGGATTCTGGGCCAGGTCGGTATAGCCCGTGTAGGCGAGTCCGCGCCGCTCGGCCCAGTTCGCCAGCACCTCCATGTCGATATTGATCATTGCCGCCACGTAGGGCCGCTGGTTGCCCACCGCCACCGCTTCCTTGACGTAGACGCTGAACTTGAGCTTGTTCTCGTTCGCCACGTCCTTCACGCGGTCGATGATGACGAGATGCCCGTCAGGATCGAAGAGCCCGGCATCGCCGGTGTGGAGCCACCCGTCCTTGAGGGCCGCCCCCGTCTGCTCCGGACTCTTGTAGTAGCCGGAGAAGAGACCGCCGCACCGGATCAGCACCTCGCCTTCCGGGGAAAGCTTCACGTCCACGCCGGGGAGCGGAGCGCCCACCGTCTCGAGCTTGACCTCCCCGTCCCGATGCAGGGTGGCGGGGGCGCAGCACTCCGTGGCCCCGTACAGCTGCTTGAGATTCACGCCGAGGGCGCGGAAGAACTGCATCATCTCGGGACCCAGCGCGGCGCCGCCCGTGATGGCGGAGCGGATGCGCCGGAACCCGAGCTGATCGCGCAGGGGCTCGAAGACGAGCCACCGTCCGATCCCGCACAGCGCCCTCAGGCTAACGGGCACGGGCTTGGCTTCCAGCTCGAGCTTGGCCTTGAGCATGCCGCGGGGGAGAAAGAACTTCGTCAGGGTGCGCTGGAGCCAGTTGGCGTCTTCGATGCGCACCTGGGCCTGGGAGAGAATGTTCTCCCAGATACGCGGGGGCGCGAAGGTGATGGTCGGTCCGATCTCGCGGAAGTCGTGACGAACGGTAGAGGCGTCCTCCGGGCAATTGACGGTGCACCCGGCGAGAAACGCCACCGCCCCCGAGAAGAAGCTGTCGCCGATCCACGCCATGGGCAGGTAGGCCATGATCTCGTCGCGCTCGTCCAGCGGCTCGACCTCGAGAAAGCTTCGCGCGGTCGCGATGAGGGCCCCGTGGGAAATCATCACGCCCTTGGGGAAGCCGGTGGTGCCCGAGGTGTAGTTGATGATGGCGAGGTCGCCCGGCCTGCCCTTCGCCACCTCGGTGTCCCAGTATCCGGAATGGCCGGCCGCGAAGGTCGTCCCCGCCTCCTGCACCCGCTCGAGGCTCAGGAGAAAGGGATAGTCGTAGTGCCGCATGCCCTTGGGATCGTCGTAGATCACCCTCTCGACGAGGGGCAGCTTGTCCTTCATCTCGAGGATCTTGTCGACCTGCTCCTGATCCTCGCAGATGATCATGCGGGACTCCGAGTGGTCAATGACGTAGTGCATCTCGGCCGCGATTGAATCCTGGTAGACGGGCACGGGGACGCCGCCGAGGGCCTGGGCGGCGAGCATGGTCCAGTAGAGCTGCGGGCGATTGTCGCCGATGACGGCGATCTTGTCCCCGCGCCGGAAGCCCAGGCCGGCCAGACCGAGGGCGATGCGCTCGACGTGGGCGGCATAGTCGTGCCAGGAGTAGGCCTGCCAGATCCCGAATTCCTTCTCGCGGATCGCCACGCGACGGGCTCCCCATCGCGCAGCCTGGGCCAGCAGGAGCTTGGGAAGGGTGTCGGAGTTCTCCAACTGGATCGCGGCCATCTTCAGGGGCTCGGCGGCGCCTCAACGGATCTCTGGCGACGGCGATCGCGCCTGGCGGCGCAAGTCACCTGCCGATCCGCTCGGATCTTCACGCCCACATCATTGGAGAGCGTTCCCATACCTAGTCCCAGGCGCTGACTCAGCCGCCGAACGGAAGTCTTCTGGAGTGTCGCTGCGCGTTACGGAGCGCTGGAGTTGCGGGATTCTAGCCGAGGGGGCGGGGGCTGTCAAGCATTGGCTTGCTGTGACAAGGGTTTACAAGGCCTCTTTGATAAGATGCCTGACACTATGTCGCCCCAGATTGTCATCGCTCTGGCCCTGATCGCCACCTCGGCGCAGCTCGACCTCGATTGCGCCAAGCCTGAGCGCTCCCGGGCGGTCATCGACTACGCGCAGCTCTCCGAAATCGAGCAGGTGGAGGACATTCATCGCGATGAGCTGGACAAGGCGCTGGCCCGATGCCCGACGGGAAGCCAGCGGGAGGGTTGTCGTGATGAGCGGCGGCGCGAGGCGGACCTCGACTGGGAGCGTAAGGTTGCCGAGATAAGGGCGCGATATCAAAAGATGCACAGTGAGTTCGAGCAGGGGTGCCGGGCGTCTGTCGTCTTTAGTGGCGGTGCACGGTAGCGCGGACGCGAGACGGGACGGGGCCTGTCATCGGGGCAGCCGGCGGCGCGGCCAGCTTCGCCACCCTAGCCTTCGTGAGCCGAAGCCCTGACGGGCTGCGCGCACTCGCCAAGGCCCACTCCGCAGGCCGCGCCGCCGGCTGCCCGATGCCACCCGTCCCGGCTGGCCGCCCGTGACCAATCAGAGGACGGCTGCTCCTGCCGAGTGTTTTTCCGGCTTCTACAGGGGCTTGTTTATGAGGCGGGACAGCTCGCCGATCACGCCGCGGCGGAAGGTGAGGACGCAGATGACGAAGATGACGCCCTGGACCACGGTGACCCAGGCGCCGAGCTGGGCGAGGTAGTTCTCGAGGGAGATCACGATGAAGGCGCCCACGACGGGGCCGAACACGGTGCCGAGACCCCCGAGGAGCGTCATCAGCACCACCTCGCCCGACATGGTCCAGTGCACGTCCGTGAGCGAGGCGAGCTGGAAGACGATGGCCTTGGTTCCCCCCGCCAGCCCCGACAGGGTGGCCGAGAGGACGAAGGCCACGAGCTTGTAGCGCTCCGCGGAGTAGCCGAGGGATGTCGCGCGCGGCTCGTGCTCGCGAATGGCCTTGAGCACCTGTCCGAAGGGCGAGTGGATGGTCCGGTACAGGAGGAGGAAGCCGGCGAGGAAGATGGCGAGGACGACGAAGTACATGGCCATGATGTTGCGCAGGTCGAGCAGGCCGAGGAACAGGCCGCGGGGAACCGACTGGATGCCGTCCTCGCCGCCCGTGAACTTGGCCTGCACTGCGAATGGCGAGCGCCCCGATCACCACGCCGAGGGCCGCGGCCACCGCCGTCCCCGTGACGATGGCCAGCTCCGGCGGCCAGCCCCACGTCTTGGCCGCGTAGGCCGAGGTGTAGCCCGCCGAGCCGAGGAACACCGCGTGACCGAAGGAGAGCAGCCCCACGTAGCCGATGAGCAGGTTGAACGCGCAGGCGAAGAGCGCGAAGCACAGCGCCTTCATGAGGAAGAGCGGATAGACGAAGAAGGGCGCGGCGATCAGCACGGCGACCATGAGGGCGAAGGCGGCCATCTGGTGCCGCCCCGGAGCACTGAGTGTCTCTCCTGCCGCGGCCGGCTCGGCCTCCCTCACCGTGGCCACTCTACTTGTCCCGTCCGAAGAGGCCGGTGGGTCTCACGAGGAGCACGAGGGCCATGATCACGAAGATCACGGTGTTCGAGGCCTCGGGATAGAACACCTTGGTCAGCCCCTCGACGATGCCGAGGGTGAAGCCGGTGACGATGGAGCCCAGGATGGAGCCCATGCCCCCGATCACCACCACCGCGAAGACCACGATGATGAGATCCGCCCCCATGAGGGGATTGACCTGGTAGATGGGCGCGGCGAGAACCCCGGCGAGAGCGGCGAGGGCGACGCCGAAGCCGTAGGTGAGGGTGATCATGCGCGGCACGTTGACGCCGAAGGCCTGGACGAGCGACGGATTCTCGGTGGCCGCGCGCAGGTAGGCGCCGAGCTTGGTGCGCTCGATCACGTACCAGGTGACGAGGCAGGTGCCGAGGGAGACGATGACCACCCACGCGCGGTAATTGGGGAGGACCATGAAGCCGAGGTTGCGCCCGCCCGTGAGGGCGGTGGGGATCTGATATGGAAGGCCCGAGGAGCCGAACTGGTTGCGGAACAGCCCCTGGATCACGAGGGCGAGGCCGAAGGTGAGGAGGAGACCGTAGAGATGATCGAGGGCGTACAGGCGCTTGAGCATGGTGCGCTCCAGCACCACCCCGATCACCCCCACCACGAGCGGGGCCACGAGGAGGGCCCACCAGTAGCCGAGGCCTACCCACTGGAGGAGGAAGTAGGCGACGAAGGCGCCCATCATGTACTGAGCGCCGTGGGCGAAGTTGATGATGTTGAGGAGGCCGAAGATGACGGACAGGCCCAGGCTCAACATGGCGTAGAACGATCCGTTGATGAGGCCGATGAGAAGCTGGCCGAACAGCGCCTGGGTCGGGATGCCGAAGACGGTGGTCATGCGCGGGGGCGGCCGGGCCGAGCGGAGAGCGGGCGCGCGGCCCCTCTCCGCCCGTCCGTCATGCTACTTCTTCACCAGCGGGCACTCGCCTTGATCGAGAGGCCGGAAGGCCTGATCGGCGGGAATGGTCGCGCGAATCTTGTAGTAGTCCCAGGGCGCCTTCGACTCCGCCGGCTTCTTCACCTCCACGAGGTACGCGGGATGGATCTTCCGGCCGTCCACGCGGATGCTGCCCTTGCCGAAGAGTGGGTCGTCGGTGGGCATCTCCTTCATCTTGGCGATGACCTTGGTGCCGTCGTCGCTCTTGAGCGCCTCCACCGCCTTCAGATAGTGCAGCACCGCCGAGTACACGCCCGCGTGAATCATGGTGGGATGGATGCCCTTGTCCCGCTCGGCGAAGCGCTTGGCGAAGGCCCGCGTCTTGTCGTTCTGGTCCCAGTAGAAGGTCTCGGTGAAGATCAGGCCCTGGGCGGTGGGTAGCCCGAGTCCGTGCACGTCGGTGATGAAAACGAGGAGGCCGGCGAGGCTCTGCCCACCCTTGACGATGCCGAACTCCGCCGCCTGCTTGATGGAGTTGGTGGTGTCGCCGCCCGCATTGGCCAGCCCGACGATCTTGGCCTTGGAGGCCTGCGCCTGAAGCAGGAAGGACGAGAAGTCGGGGGTGTTGAGGGGGTGGCGCACCTTGCCCAGCACCTTGCCGCCGTTCTTGATGACCACCGCCTCCACGTCGCGCTCGAGGGCGTGGCCGAAGGCGTAGTCGGCGGTGATGAAGAACCACGTGTCGCCGCCCGTCTTCACGATGGCATTGCCGGTGCCGTTGGCGAGGGCCCACGTGTCGTAGGCCCAGTGGATGGTGTTGGGCGAGCAGGCCTTGCCCGTGAGATCGGCGGTGGCCGCCCCCGAGACGAGAAGTGCCTTGCCCTTGTCACGCGTGATCTGATTCACGGCGAGGGCCACCCCCGAGTTGGGCACGTCCACGATCACGTCGACCTTGTCCACGTCGTACCACTGCCGGGCGATCATGCCCTTCTTGTCGGCCCCGAAATCCTCCACGGCCATGCGGGCGGCCACCACGGAGCCCTGCCCCGCCAGGTCGGCGTAGAGGCTGGACTGGTCGTTGAGCACGCCGATCTTGATCACTCCATCGGAAACCTGAGCGAGCGCGGCGACCGGCCCGAGGGCCAGCACCGTCGCCAGCACGATGGCCATACGCTTCACCATGATGCGGACTCCTTTGTCGTCGTTGGGAGGTGCGGAAACCGCCGAGAGACCGGGCGGCGCGGCAACGGATTATACCCCAAGGTATTCATGGAGCTTGTCCATGCTCGCGTCGAGGTCGGTGTTGGCGATCAGGTCCACCACGCGCCCACGCTCCATCACGTAGTGCCGGTCGGCCACGGTGGCCGCGAAGCGGAAGTTCTGCTCCACGAGGAGGATGGTGAATCCCTCCGCCTTGAGCCGCCGGATGGTCGCCCCGATCTGCTGGACGATGACGGGGGCGAGCCCTTCCGTGGGCTCGTCGAGGAGAAGGAAGCGGGCCCCCGTGCGCAGGATGCGGGCGATGGCGAGCATCTGCTGCTCGCCCCCCGAGAGCTTGGTCCCCTGGCTCCGGAGCCGCTCCTGGAGGTTCGGGAAGAGCCCGAAGATGGAGTCGACGCCGAGCCCGCCTGCGCGCACCACCGGGGGGAGGAGGAGATTCTCTTCCACGTTCAGGCTGGCGAAGATGCCGCGCTCCTCGGGGCAGATGGCGATGCCCAGCCGCGCGATCCGGTTGGACGGCAGCGCGATGAGCTCGCTTCCCTCGTAGCGGATGGAGCCCGCGCGGCGGGGCATCATACCCATGGTGGACTTGAGGGTGGTGGTCTTGCCCGCCCCGTTCCGGCCGAGGAGGGTGACCACCTCGCCCCGCCTCACCTCGAAGTCGACGCCGTGGAGCACGTGGGACTCGCCGTACCAAGCGTGGAGGTCCCGCACCTCGAGGAGCGCGCCGTCGGCCATCGGGCTCAGCCGTCGCCCTTGCCCATGTAGGCCTGGATGACGTCGGGGTTTCGCGAGACGTCGGCGTAGTCGCCCTCGGCGAGGATCTCTCCGCGGGCGAGCACGGTGATGGTGTCCGAGAGGTTGGCCACCACACTCAGGTTGTGCTCCACCATGAGCACGGTGCGATTGACCGCGGCCTGGCGGATGAGAGCGGAGATGCGGTCGACGTCCTCGTGGGCCATGCCCGCGGTGGGCTCGTCGAGCAGCATCATCTCGGGATCGAGGGCGAGGGTAGTCGCGATCTCCAGCGCGCGCTTGCGCCCATACGGCAGCTCCACGGCCGGGGTGCCCGCGAAGGCGCCCAGTCCCACCGCCTCCAGCAGCTCGAGGGCCCGGCCGTTGAGACCGTCCAGCGCGCGCTCCGAGCGCCAGAAGTCGAAAGAGCCGCCTCGCCGGCGCTGGAGCGCGATGCGAACGTTCTCGAGCACGGTGAGATGCGGGAAGACCGCGGAGATCTGGAAGGACCGCACGAGCCCCTTGCGCGCGATGTCGGCCGGGCGCGATCCCGTGATGTCCCGCCCGTTGAAGCGGATGCGCCCTCGCGTGGGAGCGAGAAAGTGGGTGAGGAGATTGAAGCAGGTGGTCTTGCCCGCTCCGTTGGGCCCGATGAGGGCGTGGATGCTGCCCCGCCGCACCTTGAGCCTCACGTCCTTGACGGCCAGGAAACCCCGGAACTCCTTGGTCAGACCCTCGGTCTCCAGGATGAAATCGGTCGCCATGATCGGCCGATGATAGCCATGGCAGAGAGGGAGGGCAAGCGAGTATGATGCCGGCCATGAGCCCACGAATCCTCTTCATCGGCGCAGGCGCGATCGGCAGCTATCTCGGCGCGTTCCTCTCCCGCTCCGGCCACGATGTCACCCTCGTGGATCCGTGGCACGAGCAGGTCGAGGCCATACGCGCGCGGGGCATCAGCGTTACCGGCCCCCACGAGCCCTTCGAGGCGCGTCCCACCGCCCTCCACGTGCACGAAGCGCAGCGGCTCGCCGCCGACTTCGACGTGGCCTTCGTGGCCATGAAGGCCTACGACACGGCGTGGGAAAACTGCTGGAACGATCCGGGGGTGGCGGCCATCGCGGGACAGGAGCGCTCGGTCGGCCTCGTCATGTCGAAGATCGCCGTCGCGCTGTGGGAGCCCGGCCATGTCGAGCGCGGCGCGGAGAAGGGCAGCGGCTCCGGCCACGACGTCTTCCGCGCGGGCGAGCACGACGGCAAGATCACACCGCGCGTGGAGGCCCTCGCCAAGATGCTCTCGGTGGTCGACGGCGCCAAGGTCACGGACAACCTCTGGGGCGAGCGCTGGTGCAAGCTCTGCGCGAATGCCATGGGCAATCCCGTGCAGGCCATGACCCAGCTCGGCAGCCTCGAGATCGCCGCCCAGCCGCGCGGGCGTGAGATCACCATCCGCCTCGCCGCCGAGTCGGCGCGGGTGGGCCTGGCCGCCGGCTACTCCATCCCCAAGTTCAATGGCGCGGAAGCCAAGACGTGGGCGTCCGCCGACGACAAGGCCGTCTACGCCGAGCTCGACGCCATGCTCGTGCCCAAGGCGACCTCAGGGCGGAACTGGAAGGCTTCTATGGCCCAGGACGTGGCCAAGGGACGGCGCTCGGAGATCGAGCAGATGAACGGGCACGTGGCGGCGCGGGGCCTCGAGCTGGGTGTCCCCACGCCGGTCACCTCGGCGGTAATCGCCATCGTGCGCGAGATCGACGCGGGCACCCGCAAGCCCTCGCCCGCCCTGATCGAGCAGGCGCTCACCGCCGCGGGGAGCTAGCCCGGCCGCGGATAGAAGCGGACGTCCTTCTTGGCGGCGTCCCACGAACGGTTGGCCGCCTCGATCTCCCACGACGTCATGCAATCCTGCTGCGCCTGCATGATCTCCTCGATCATCTCCCGCGGGTCGGTGTGGAACGAGGCATGAAGCAGCCGCTTGGCGTGTCCGGTGGCGGTGCGCGAGGCGTGGAAGGCCTTGTCCACGATCTCCGCGAGCTTGGCTTCCACGTCGGCCGCCGGCACCACCCAGTTGACGAGCCCCATGCCGAGCGCCACCGCCGGCGCGATGTGATCGTTGAGGAGCGTCAGCTCCTTCGCGCGGCCGAGGCCGATGATGCGAGCCAGGCGCATGATGGATCCGTCGGGAATCAGGCCGTGCCGGGTGGCGCCCAGCCCGAGCACGGCATCGTCGGTGGCCAGGCGAAGGTCGCAGGCCACCGCGAGCTGCAGGCCGCCCCCGATGGAGTAGCCGTGCAGCACCCCGAGCACGAGCTTGTCCATGTCCTCGAGGCAATTGAGGCCGCGGATCCAGTGGCGGTAGAACGCCTCGCCGATCTTCCCCGCGGAGAGCGCCTCGCGATCCATGCCCGAACAGAAGGCGCGCCCCCTGCCCCGCACCATCACCACCCAGACGTTGGGATCGGCGGCCGCCGCCTCCGCGTGATCCGCGAGCTGCGCGGCGAGGTCGGTGTGGAGCGCGTTGAGCACGTCAGGGCGGTTCAGGGTGATGGTGGCCACCCCGTCCCTGACCTCGTAGAGAACACTCGGCTCCATCGGTCCGGCAGGCTCCCGACGCGCTCTACCTGAGGCCCAGGATGTCGCGGGCGATGACCATGCGCTGGATCTCGGAGGTGCCCTCGCCGATCTCCGTGAGCTTGGCGTCGCGGAAGATCCGCTCGATGGGAAACTCCGTGATGTAGCCGGCCCCCCCGTGGATCTGGAGCGACTTGGTGGCCGCCTTCATGGCCACCTCGGAGGCGAAGACCTTGGCCATGGAGGCGGCGGTCTTGGCGGGCTTGCCCGCGTCCTTGAGGGCGGCGGCCCGGAGAGTGAGCAGGCGGGCCGCTTCGACCTCGGTGCCCATGTCGGCGATCATGCCCTGCAGGCCGTTGAACTCGGCGAGGGTCTTCCCGAAAGCGCGGCGCTCCTTCATGTAGACGAGCGCGGTGTCGAGAGCGGCCTGGGCGATCCCCACCGCCATGGCGGCCATGGCTACGCGCCCGCCCTCCAGCACCTGCATGGTGTTCACGAAGCCCATGCCCAGCTCGCCGAGGAGCTGGCCGGCGGGCACCGCCACGTTGTCGAAGATGAGCTCCGCGGTGTTGGAGGCGTGAAGTCCCAGCTTCCGGTAGGGGCGGCCCGCGCTGAAGCCGGGCATTCCCTTGTCGAGCACGAAGGCGGAGATGCCCTTGTTGCCTCGGGCGGGATCGGTGACGGCCATGACCACGGTCACCTCGGCCACGCCGGCATTGGTGATGAAGGCCTTGCTCCCGTTGAGCACGAAGCGACCGCCCTCCGCCACGGCGCGCGTCTTCATGGCCGCTGCGTCCGAGCCCGAGCCGGGCTCGGTCAGCCCCCACGCCCCCAACGACTCGCCGCGGGCGAGGCGCGGCAGGTACGCATCCTTCTGCTCTTTCGATCCGAAAAGGGGGATGTGATTGGTGCAGAGCGAGTTGTGGGCCCACATGGTGATGCCCACCGAGGCATCCACGCGGTTCAGCTCCTCGACGGCGAGGGTATAGGACACGTAGTCGAGGGCCGCTCCCCCATACTCCTCGGGCACGAGGGCGCCGAGGAGCCCGGTCTTGCCGAGGCTCTTCAGAATCTCGGTCGGGAACTCCTGCGCCTCGTCGTAGCGGTGGATGACGGGCGCGACCTCGGCAAGGGCCCACTCCCGGGCCATGGCCCGCACCGCCTCCTGCTCGCGCGTCAGCTCGAAGTCCATGCCTCGATCACACCGCGGCGCGGATGTTGTCCCGGACGAAGCGCACGATGTCCTGGGTCGACGTGCCCGGAGTGAAGAGCTCCTTCACGCCCATGGCCTTGAGGGCCCGGATGTCCTCCGCGGGAATGATGCCCCCGCCGAACACCGCGATGTCCTCCGCGCCCTTCTCTTTGAGCAGCTCGAGCACGCGCTTGAACAGGTAGTTGTGGGCGCCCGAGAGCACGCTGAGCCCGACCGCGTCGGCGTCCTCCTGCACGGCGGTGGCCACGATCTGCTCCGGGGTCTGGTGCAGCCCCGTGTAGATGACCTCGAAGCCCGCGTCCCGGAGGGCGCGCGCCACGATCTTGGCGCCTCGATCGTGCCCGTCGAGCCCCGGCTTGGCCACCACCACTCGGATCTTCCGCTCCGCCATGTCGCTCCTCGCTACGCGAAAATCGTCCGGATGCGGTCGGCCACGCTCATGATGTCCTCCCGGTTGCCCGGCACGACCTTCCAGTCGAAGCCCTTCCCATCACCCGTCCAGCGAGGAATCAGGTGCATATGGAAATGGCCCACCGACTGGAAGGCCGCCGCGCCATTGGCCTGGAGGAGATTGAGCCCATCGGAATTGAGCGCCTTCCGGAGGGCGCCTGCCACCTTTTTCACCGTGGCCATGACCGCCTTGAGATCCTCCACCTCGGCGTCGTAGACGGTGGCGGCGTGGGCCTTGGTGGCCACGAGACAGTGGCCCCGGGTGAGCGGGTTGATGTCCATGAACGCGAGCGTCTTCGCATCCTCGTAGATCTTCGCCGAGGGAATCTGCCCGTCGCGGATCTTGCAGAAGACGCAGTCGGACATCATTCATCCTCAACATGCCCGAGGCATGTTGACCGTGGGAGAGATAGTCCGTACATTCCTAAACTTCTACGGTCCAGTTGTGGGGATCGGGGGCCTTCGCGTACTGGATGCCCACGATGGCGTCGTAGAGCTTCTGGGTCAGCGGCGCGGTCCGCCCGCCGTTGATGATCATGCGCTGGCCCTTGTAGGCGAGCTCGCCCACTGGCGAGATGACCGCCGCCGTGCCCGTGCCGAAGACTTCCTCGAGGGTGCCCGCCTTGTGGGCCGCCACCACCTCGTCGATGGAGATCTGACGCTCGCTCGCCTTGATGCCCCAGTCCTTGAGCAGGGTGAGCACGGAATCGCGGGTCACTCCGGGCAGTATCGTGCCTCCCAGAGGCGGCGTGATCACCTCTCCCCCGATCTTGACCATGATGTTCATGGTCCCCACCTCGTCGATGTACTTGCGATGGACGCCGTCCAGCCACAGGACCTGGGTGAAACCCTCGTGCTTCGCCTCCTCGCCCGCCATGAGGCTCGCCGCGTAGTTGGCGCCCGTCTTGGCCCCGCCCAGCCCTCCGTCCACGGCGCGGACGTAGCGCTCCTCGACGCGGATCTTCACGGGGGCCATGCCCTCGGGATAGTAGGCGCCCACCGGGGAGAGGATCACGAAGTAGATGTACGACCGGGCCGGGCGCACACCGAGGAAGGCCTCGTTGGCGATGATGGTCGGCCGGACATAGAGGGAGGTGCCGAGGGCCTTGGGCACCCAGTCGCGCTCGAGCCCGACGAGGGTCACGAGCGAGCGCAGGGCCAGCTCGGGATCGAGGGGCGGGATGCACATGCGGGCCGCCGAGTTGTTCATGCGCTCCACGTGCTTCTGAGGCCGGAACAGCCGGACCTTGCCGTCGACACCCCGGAAGGCCTTGAGCCCGTCGAAGATCGCCTGGGCGTAGTGGAGGACGGCCGCCGCCGGATCGAGGGGAAAGGGCCCGTACGGCTCGACCCGCGGGTCGTACCAGCCCTTCTCCTCCTGGAAATCGGCCACGAACATGTGGTCGGTGAAGACGGTGCCGAAGGTCAGCTCGGCGTCCTTGGGCTTTGGCTTGTGCGTCGCAGCTTTCACCACCCTGATGGCATCGGTCATGGTGCCGCTCCTTCTAGAATTGAGCCGTTCTTTGTTAAAAGATGATCGGTTCCCGGTAGAGGCCGAAGACCTGCCGGTAGACGTCGGAGACCTCGCCGAGCGAGACGTAGTCCTTGACGGCATCCACCAGCACGGGCATCACGTTGTGGCCGCCGCGACACGCGTCGGCCAGCTGCTTGAGGCGCCTCTCCACCTTGGCCATGTCGCGCGAGGCCTTGAGCCGTCCCACGCGCTCGACCTGCTCTCCCTCCACCGCCTCGTCGAGGCGGAGGTATTCCATGGGCCGTTCCTCGGCCATGGTGTACTTGTTCACCCCGACCACGACCTTGGCTCCGCGATCGTCGAGCAGCTGATAGCGGTAGGCGGCGTCGGCGATCTCCTTCTGCGGGTAGCCCGTGTCGATGGCGCGGATGATGCCGCCCATCTCGTCGATGGTCTTGATATAGGCCATGGCCCGCTCTTCCATCTGGTCGGTCAGCCGCTCGAGGAAATACGCGCCCCCCAGCGGATCGATGGTCAGGGGCGCCCCCGTCTCCTCGGCGATGATCTGCTGGGTGCGGAGGGCTACGGTCACCGCGTCCTCGGTGGGGAGGGCGAGCACCTCATCGAAGGAGTTGGTGTGCAGGGACTGGGCGCCCCCGAGCACCGCGGCGAGGGCCTGGATGGCCACGCGCGCGATGTTGTTGAGGGGCTGCTGGGCGGTGGCGGACACTCCGGCCGTCTGCGTGTGCGTGCGCAGCCGCATGGACTCCGCCTTGCGGGCGCCGAACCGGTCGCGCATCACGGTGGCCCAGATCCGCCGGGCCGCGCGCAGCTTGGCGATCTCCTCGAAGAAGTCGTTGTGGATGTCGAAGAAGAAGGAGAGCCGCGGCGCGAAGCTGTCCACGTCGAGCCCGCGCTCGACGCAGGCCTGCACGTAGCCGAAGCCGTCGGCGAGGGTGAAGGCCAGCTCCTGCACCGCCGTCGAGCCCGCCTCGCGGATGTGATAGCCAGAGATGGAGACGGGGTTGAAGCGCGGCACGTGCTCGGAGCAGAACTCGATGGTGTCCACCACGATGCGCACCGCGGACTCGGGCGGCGAGATCCATTCCTTCTGGGCGATGAACTCCTTGAGCATGTCGTTCTGCATGGTGCCGCCGACCTTGTCCCATCCCACCCCCTGCTTGTCGGCGAGGGCGAGGTACATGGCGAGAGCGACCGACGCCGTGCAGTTGATGGTCATGGACGTCGTGACCTGATCGAGGGGAATGTCGCGGAACAGGGTCTCGAAGTCAGCCAGGGTGGAGATGGACACGCCTTCCTTGCCCACCTCGCCGCGGGCCCGCGGATGATCGGCGTCGTAGCCCATGAGGGCGGGCATGTCGAAGGCGGTGCTGAGGCCGGTCTGCCCCTGGGCAAGGAGATACTTGAAGCGCTCGTTGGTGTCCTCGGGCCGGCCGAAGCCCGCGAACATGCGCATGGTCCAGAGCTTGCCGCGATACATGGACGGGTACGGCCCGCGCGTGTAGGGGAACTCGCCGGGATAGCCGAGCTTGTCCTCGTAGCGCCAGCCCGCGAGATCCTCGGGCGTGTAGAGCGGCTCGATCGGTATGCCGGAGAGCGATTCGTAGGGAACGTCGCGCTCGGGCGAGCGGCGGACGAATGGCTCGTAGGCTTCCTTTTCCCAGCGCTCCTTGCCTTCGGCCATGACCTCTCCTCGCTCAGCTCTCGGCCAGCAGGTGACGCGCGATGACCAGCTTCTGGATCTGCGAGGTGCCCTCGTAGATCTGGGTGATCTTGGCGTCGCGGAAATGCCGCTCGACCTGATACTCCTTGATGAAGCCGTAGCCCCCGTGGATCTGCACCGCGTCCGTGGCCACCCGCATCGCCGTCTCCGAGGCGAAGAGCTTGGCCATGGCCGCCTGGGCTCCATGGGGCTCTCCGCGGTCCTTGAGGGCGGCGGCGCGCAGGGTGAGCAGCCGCGCCGCCTCGATGCCCGTGGCCATGTCGGCGAGCATCCACTGGACCATCTGATGCTGGCCGATGGGCACCCCGAAGCTCTTCCGCTCCCGCGCATAGGCCAGCGCAGCCTCGTAGGCCGCCACCGCGATGCCCACGGCCTGGGCGGCGATGCCGATGCGCCCGCCGTCGAGGGTGGTCATGGCAATCTTGAATCCCTGCCCCTCGTCACCGAGCCGCTGCTCGAGGGGAACGCGGCAGCCTTCGAAGAGCAGCTCCGCGGTGTCGGAGGCGCGGATGCCCAGCTTTTCTTCCGTCTTGACCACGGTGAGCCCGGGGTGACCCTTGTCGACGAGGAAGGCGCTGATGCCGTGATGCGCCTTGGCGCGGTCGGTCTGGGCGAAGACGAGCACCGCGTCGGCCTCCCGACCGTTGGTCACGAAGATCTTGCGGCCGTCGAGGACGTAGGCACCGCTGTCACGGCGAGCCTGGGTGCTCTGGTTGGTGGCGTCGGAGCCCGCCTCGGGTTCGGTGAGGGAGAAGCAGCCGAGCTTCCTTCCCGACGCAAAGGGGGAGAGGAAGCGGCGCTTCTGCTCGTCGGTGCCGAACTTGGCCACCGGATCACAGTAGAGGGAATTGTTCACGGACATGATGGCGCCGTGGGAGGCGCAGCCGCGCGAGACCTCCTCGAGGGCCACCGCGTAGCCCACGGTATCGCCCCCGCTGCCGTCCCACGCCTCGGGGACGGCGATGCCCATGAGGCCGAGCTCGCCCATGCGGCGCACCGTCTCGGCGGGGAAGCGGGCCTCGCGGTCGATCGCCTCGGCGATCGGGCGCACTTCCTTCTCCGCGAAATCTCGCGCCACCTGCTGGATCATCCGCTGCTCGTCCGTCAAGTCGACCTGCATGCTCTGTCCCCGGCCCCGCCTCCCCGCACTGGTCGCGCTATTTCTCCAGGAGCTTCTTGAATTCCTTCTCCAGCAAGGGCGCCACCTCGAAGAGGTCGCCCACGATGCCGTAGTCGGCGATCTTGAAGATGGGCGCCTCGGGATCCTTGTTGATGGCGCAGATCACCTTGGACGTCCGCATACCTGCGAGATGCTGGATGGCCCCCGAGATGCCGAAGCCCAGATAGAGCTTGGGCGAGATGGTGCGTCCGGTCTGGCCGATCTGGAAGCGGTGCGGCCGCCACCCCGCGTCGACGGCGGCGCGCGAAGCGCCCACCGCGGCGCCGATGACCTTGGCCAGCGATTCCAGGATGACGAAGTTCTCCGGCCCCTTGAGCCCGCGTCCACCCGAGACGACGATCTCCGCCTCGGCCAGCTCGGGCAGGCCGGTGGCCGACTCCTCCCGGCGCTCCACGAGACTCATGGCGGCGGCAGGCAACGTCACCGCCGGCTTCTCGACCGTGGCCGTCGCCCCCGACTGGGGATCGGCGGGCTTGAACACATTTGGCCTGAGGGTGGCCAGCCACGGGGTCTTGGCCCAGGTCATCTTCGCGAGGAGCTTGCCCGCGTAGACGGGCCGCGTGGCCACCAGCTTGCCGTCCTCGAGGGCGAGGGCCATCGAGTCCGCGGAGATCCCCGCGCCCAGTCGCGCGGCGAGGCGCGCCATGACCTCACGCTGGCGTGTGGTCACCGCGCCGAAGACGGCCTGCGGCGATTCCTTCTGCACCAGCTCGGCGAGCACGGGCGCCCACACTTCCCCGCGATAGGGAGCGAAGGCGGCGTTCTCGGCGAGGAGGATCCGCTTGGCGCCCCACTCTCCGAGCTGCTTGGTACCGGCCTCGGTGGCCTTGTCGGTCAGCCACACCGCTTCGACCTGTCCCCCGGCCTGCCCGGCGAGCCGCGTCGCCTCGCCCAGCACCTCGGCCATTACCTTCTTCGGGTTGCCCTGCCGGTCGTCTTCAACCACGCACCAGAAAGCCCCAGCCATGAATGTGACCTCTCCCGTGTGAAGGTTCTAGGGTGTGATCCGTGAGCTAGATTGCCTTGGCATCTTCGCGCAGAGCACGGACGAGCTCCTTGGCGGCATCGGCGGGCTCGCCTGGGATAATGCGCCCGGCGGCGCGCGGCGGGAGCATCTCGAGCTTCATTACGGAGAGCGCGGGCGCCTCCGCGGCGAGACCCAGATCACCCGCCTTGACGTCCTTCACCTCTTTCTTCTTGGCGCCCATGATGCCCTTGAGGGTCGGGTAACGCGGCTCGTTCAGCCCCTTCTGAGCCGACACCACCGCGGGCAACGGCAGGTCGAAGAGCTCGAGCCCACCTTCCACCTGGCGGCCCACGCGAATGGCCTTGCCCCCCTCGTCGACGGACTCTTCCATGATCCACGACGCGCAGGGCCAGCCGAGCAGCTCGGCCACCGCCGCGCCCACCGCGCCCATGTCGTCGTCGATGGCCTGGCGGCCGAAGAGGGCGAGGGCGGGCTGCTCCTGCTTGATCACCGCGGCGAGGGCGCGGGCCGTCATGAGGGTGTCCGCGTTGTCCCACGCCGGATCGAGGAGGTGAATGGCCCGATCCGCGCCCATGGCCAGGCAGGAGCGCAGCGCCTCCTTCGTCCGGTCGGGGCCGAGAGACACCGCGACCACCTCGCCCTGCCCGCGCTTTTCCTTGATGCGCAACCCTTCCTCCAGCGCGAACTCGTCGTAAGGCGAGACGATCCAGGTGATGCCGGCGGTGTCGATGGCCTTTGGATCCGAGCCGATCTTGACCTGGGTGGCGGTGTCGGGCACCTGCTTGATCATCACGAGAATCTTCATGCCGTAACGCTCCTGTCGTAGTGGAGTTGGCGCGTGATCCGGAAGCGATCGCCCGGAATGAATACCCGGTCGTACACGATGGGCCGCGACTCGGCATCGACGGAAACCCGGTCGGAACGGAAGCAGGGTGCGCCGGGAGCGCAGCCGAGCTCGCGCGCGGCGCGGGCGGGCAAGGTCTCCGCGGAGACGGTCTCCCGCGCCCCCGTTATCTCGATGCCGAGCTTGAACGACAGCACCTGTCGCAGCGGGGTGACGGCGAGATCGGCCTTGGCCACTTCCTCGCCGAGCGCAGCGGAGAGATGCGAAACCTGGAAGCTCGTGGGACGGCCGTCCACCAGCCGGAGCCGCTCGAGGGCGAAGACCCGGGCGCCGGGCGCGAGTCCGAGCTCTTGCGCGGCCAGGCGGTCGGCGGGACCGAAGTGGCTGCGGAGGAAGCGCGTGGCCACGTTTTCACCGACGGCGCTCAGGTCACCCGCGAAAGCGCGGAAGTTGAGAATGTCGTAGTCCACGGAGGGCAGCGCCACGAACGTCCCGAGTCCGTGCCGCCTCATGATGAGGCCCTCGCGCTCCAGCACTTCGAGGGCCTGTCGGAGGGTCATGAGGGTGACGCCGAAATCCTCGGCGAGACGTCGCTGATTGTCGAGGCGCGCGCCGGGCGCGATGTCGCCGGAGCGTATGCGATCGCGCAGGGCCTGAGCGATCTGGTGATACCGAGGCATCCGAGCTTTCACGCCGGCGGCTCTCCCATCTGGTGTTCTAGAACTCTGGCGGCCGCTCAACGCCGCTGTCGAGCTCGGAGACGGAATTCCAGCAGGAACAACCGGCAGTTACGGCAACCAGCAGCATTGTAACCGGCTTCGCGCTCCCCGGTCAATGGGAGCCGGGGGCGAGCTTATTCGGTGGCGAGACGCCGGGAGAGGGCGATCAGGCCTTCGAGCTTCGTGGCCGCGGCGCCCGAGTCTATCGACCGCGCGGCCAGCGCCACGCCGTCCTTGAGATCCTGGGCGAGCCCACCCACGAGGAGGGCCGCGGCGGCGTTCATGAGCACGATGTCGCGGCGCGGTCCCACCTCGCCCGCGAGGATCCCGCGGATGATCGCCGCGTTCTCGGCGCGATCGCCCCCGCGCAGATCCTGAATGGACGCGCGAGCCAGGCCGAAGTCCTCGGGCCGCACGGTGGAGTTGCGGACGCTCCCCTCGCGCACCTCGGAGATGCGGCTCGGCCCGGTGTTCGAGATCTCGTCGAGGCCGTCGGCCCCGTGCACCACGAACGCGCGCAGGGTGCCGAGCTCGGCGAGCACCCGAGCCAGCGGCTCCGTGAACGACTCCGACGAGACGCCGATCACCTGGGCGTTGGCGCCCGCGGGATTGGTGAGCGGGCCGAGGAGATTGAACACGGTGCGCACGCCCATCTCGCGCCGGGCCGTCATGACGTGCTTCATCGCGGTATGGAGAAGCGGCGCGTAGAGGAATCCGATACCGATCTCGTCCACGCAGCGGGCGATCTTGGCCGGGCTCAGCTCGATGGTGATCCCCAGCGTCTCCACCACGTCCGCCGAGCCGCACAGCGACGACATGGACCGGTTGCCGTGCTTGGCCACCTTGAGCCCCGCCCCCGCCACCACGAAGGCGGTGGCGGTGGACACGTTGAAGGTCCCGGAGGCATCGCCCCCCGTGCCCGCGGTGTCGATCAGCATCTCGCGGTCGGTGCCCGTGGCCCCCACCAGCTCGCTCCCCCGCGTGCGGACCTTGACCACTTTCTGGCGCATGACCTGGGCGAAGCCGATCAGCTCCTCCACCGTCTCGCCCTTCATCCGGAGGGCGGTGAGGAAGGCGGCGATCTGCGCGTCGGTGGCCGCCCCGGACATGATGGCTTCCATGGCCCCCGCCGCCTCGATGCGCGAGAGATCCTTGCGCTCCACGAGCGCGCGCATGGCTCCGGTGATGATCGGGCTGGTCACGGCCACGTCCGCTCGGGCTCGCCCCGCGGCCGTATGGAGGACGCCGCCTCGAGCACGTCGCCGATATTGATGGGCTTGGCGAGGACCATGCTCACCCCGCTCGCCTCGAGCTCTTCCGCCGACACCTCCACCGCGAAGCCGCTCACGAGCACCACGGGCAGGCCGGGCGCGGTGGTGCGCACGGCGCGCGCGAGCTCCCAGCCCGTCATGCCGGGCATGGAGAGATCGGTGAAGACGAGGTCGAGGGCCTCGCTCTGCACGTGCTTGAGCCCCTCGTAGGCGTTCCTCGCCACCACCACGTTGTGCCCCGCCGACCGGAGCACGTCGGCGAGCATGTCGCCCACGCTCTCCTCGTCGTCGACGACCATGCAGCGCAGGGGCACCGCCTCCGGCAGCTCTTCCGCGTGGGGAATCGGCGCCTCCGACACCGCGCAGATGGGGAAGAGCATGATGAAGGTAGTGCCCTGGCCTTCCTCGCTTTCCACCGCGACGGTCGCCCCGTGGCGTGACAGGATGCCGTAGGTCATGGAGAGGCCGAGCCCCGTCCCCTTCGGCCCCTTGGTCGTGAAGAACGGGTCGAAGATCTTACCGCGGACCGCCTCGGGAATGCCCACGCCCGTGTCGGAGACCCGGAGCTCGATGGATTCCCCGCGCTGCGCGGTGGCCAGGGTGAGCGTCCCCCCGTGGGGCATGGCGTCCACCGCGTTCAGGATGAGGTTGGTCATCACCTCCCTCAGCTCGGCGGGGTCGCCCGTGGTCTTGGGCAGATCGGAGGCGAGCTCGGTCACCGCCTGGATGCTCACGCCCCGCCGCGGCGGCTCGAGCCGCCACGAGGATTCGGTGATCTCGAGGGCTTCGCGCACCACGCGGTTCAGATCCAGGGCCACCGAGGGCTGGTCGCGGCGGATGCGCGTGAACTCCTGGAGCCGGCGGACCGTCTTCGCCCCGTCCTCCGCCGATCGCTCGATGATCTGCAGCCACTGGCGCGACTTCGGATCGGCCACCCGGTGGAGAAGGAGCTGGGCGCGGCCGAGGATGGCCGCAAGGAGATTGTTGAAGTCGTGGGCCACCCCCGAAGCCATCTCGCCGAGGGCCCGCAGCTTCTCGCTGCGCACGAGCTGGTCCTGGGCCTGGGCCAGATCCTCATAGGCCCGCGTGCGGTCGTGGAAGAGGCGCGCGCTGCGCAAGGCGAGGGCGGCGAGACCCGCGATGTTGGTGAGCACTCGCTCGTCGGCGGCGGTGAAGGGCCTCTCCTCGCTGCGCAGGGCAAGCACGCCGACCACCTGGGAGCCCACGAGCATGGGCACGCCGATCCAGTTCGGCAAGGGAACGACCGCCTGGAAGGGCTCAACCCCCTGCCTCGCGCACTCGGCGGCATAGTCGTCCGTGCGAATGGTGCGGCCCGAGGCGGCCACGATGCTCATGAGCCCGACCCGGTCGGATATCGACGTCCGGCTCAGCTGGGTATCCCGAACGCCATCGCGCATGCGCAGGATCGGCACGAGCTCCGAGGTGGCCTCGTCGACGAGGGCGAGGAAGATGTGGCGGGTGTCGATGAGGCGGGCTACCTGCTTCTCAATCGCCTCCACCACGTCCTCCTGGCGCAGCTGTCCAGTCACCGTGCGCGAGAGATCGTGGAGCACCGAGAGCTCGGAGAGGAGGGCTTCCGATTCCTCGAGGCGTAGCCGGGTCTGGCGGGTCAGGTTGGCGTTGTCCATGAACAGCCCGAGCTGGGCGGCCACGCCCTCGATCAGCCGCGTCTCCTGCGAGGTGAACTGCCGCCCCGCCCCCGACCACACGAGAAAGATGCCTCCCACCGCCTCGCCGCGGGCCATGGCGGGAGCGAAGAGGACAGCGTGCGAGCCCACGCTCTCGAAGAGCTTGGCGTTGATGCGGGGATCGTTCTTCACGTCGGAGGACCATGCGGCGCGGCCCTCCTGCCAGAGCTGCCAGATCGTCGACATGCGTTCGAGCTCGAGGGGATGCTCGAGGAAGACGCGAATCAGCTCCTTGGGCACGTGCCAGCCCGCGACGGGCAGGAGCACCCGCTTGTCGGGAGACAGCGTGTAGACCCCAACCATGTCGGCGCGGAAGGCGCCGCCCACCTCTCGCGCCACCCGGCGGAGCGCCTCGCCGCCGCCTTCCGGCTCGGAGAGGGCTCCGCTCACCGCGAGGAGGGTGGTTGCCTCCTGCAGCCGCTCCTGCACGAGCCGGTACAGGCGCTGGTTCTCGAGAGCCAGCGCGAGCTGGTTGCCGATGGCCATGCCGAGGTCCCGCTGCCATGGCTCGAAGGGCGTGACGCGCTCCGTGTAGTCGAGGGTCATCACCCCGATGACCTCGTCCCCTCGGATGAGCGGCACGACCATGTAGGACTTGATGTGGAACGTCTCGATCCACGCGCGCGGAATGAGATCGGTCTCCGAGGCGTCGGGGACGATTACCGGCTGGCGCGTCTCGATGGCCAGGGCATGGATGGGCACCTCGCGCGGCACGTCGTCCACCATGCCTTCGAAGGCCGCCCACAGCTCGGGCTGGCGGCGGCCGTCGGCGAACTGGGACATGAGCGGCAACACCCGGTCCCCTTCCCACCGCTCGAGACTGCAGCGGTCCACGTGACAGACCTGGGCGATCCGCTGCGCCACCTCCTTGAGCATGCGTCGAGGCTCGAGGGTGGTATTGAGGATCTCCGCCATGCCGAGGAGGGCGCGCGTCTGCTCGAGGCGCTGGGCGGTCTGGGCGTAGAGGCCGGCGTTGCGAATGGCCACCGCGGCCTGGGCCACGAAGCTCTCCAAGAGCTCCTTCTCGTCGGCACTGAAGGTGAAGGGCGCCCGACCGCACAGCGAGAGCACGCCGAGGAGCTGATCCTGGAGCTGGATGGGCACCCCGAGGAAGCTCCGGAGGCCGTGCTCTTGCCACCACGACTCGGCGAGCACTCTCTCGTCGCCGAGCATGTCGTTCACGGACAGCGCCTCGCGCGCCCGCGCCACCCAGCCCATGGCGCCCTGCCCGAAGTTGATGACGCGGAGCGGGTACGCCGCTCCGATGGCCTCGTCCGAGAACGCCCGTACCCGGAGCGTCTCCGTATCGGCATCGGCGACCCACACCGACACCACGGGGACGCCCATGAGGGCGGCGGCGGCGCGGGCGATGCCCGCCAGCACTTCGTCGGTGTCGAGCGAGGAGGAGACGAGCTGGTTCAAGCGGGCGAGCGAGCGCAGCCGGCGCTCGCGTACTTCGGCGGCTTCGAAGAGGCGGGCATTGTCGAGGGCCACCACGAGCTGGTTCGCCACCGCTGACAGGTATTCGACCTCGGCCTGGGTGAAGCGATGACCAGTCTCGTGATACACGGCGATGGTGCCGAAGGGCTCGTCGCGCATGAGAGGCAGCGCGAGGGCGGCCCGCTGCCCAAATTTCAGGACACGGTCGCGGGTGTCGGGCCGCAGCCGGATCTGCGCATCGGTGATGATGTCGGGCGTCCACACCGGCCGCCGCTCGAGGAAGGCGAGGCCGGAGACGCCCTCGCCCAGCTCGACGAGCGGAGGTCCCGGGAAAACCTCCGAGACCCCCGAATGACGCGCGATACGGAGCATGCCGAGGTCGGAGTCGTGCAAGTGCACGGCGGCCGCGGACACGCCGAGGGTCTCGCGGATCTGGGCGGTGACGATGTCGAGGATGCGCCCGGCGTCCACGGTGGATACGAGCGTGCGCCCCATCTCGGCGAGGGCGCGCATGCGGTCGGCCTGTTGCGACGCCTCCCGGTAGAGCCGGGCGTGCTCGATGGCCACCGCGGCCTGACCGGCGAACGCTTCGGCCACGTCCTGATCGCGGCGACTGAAGGGCCGCCGCGCGCGAAAGGTGAGCGCGCCGATAATCCGCTCGCCGAAGCGCAGGGGCAGCCCCATGAAGTGCGTGTAGCCGAGGGCGCGGTCGGCGGCGATATGCTCGGGCGCCATGCCGATCAAGGTTTCGAGGGGTCCGATGATGGCCGCGCCTTCGGCGACCACGCGGCCGGCCAGACTCTCTCCCACCTTGATGCGCGGCTTGAGCATGGTGGCGGGAGCGGAGCCGGCGAGACCCGCCACCACCAGGTCATCGCCGTCGAGGAGGCGGAAGCCCGCATTGTCGAGGTCGAGGAGCCGCATGGCCTCTTCGGCCACGCTGGTGAGCAGGGTGTCGGTCGGCGCGAGCAGACCGATCTTCTTGTTGACCTCCAGGAGCGCGGTGAGCGAGGCGCGGCCGCTTCGCTCGTCGGCGAAGAGGCGGGCATTGTCGATGGCGATGGCCGCCTGGCCGCCGAGGGCGGTCATGACCTCGATCTCCGCCTTGGAGACGGGATGCGGCTGCCACCAGTAGACGCTCAGTCCACCGTACGGCTCGCCCTTGATGAAGATGGGCACGGAGAGCACGCCGCGATAGCCCTCGCGCTCCACGAGAACGCGCGTCTCGGGGGAGAGGCCCATGGAGGGATCGCTGAGAATGTCCGCCGTCCAGACGGGCGCCCGCTCCCGCATGGCCCGCCCCGCCGTGCCCTCGCCCAGACGCACCCTCAGCCCATGCAGGAACTCGCTCGCCAGGCCGGAGGCCCGCACATAGGTCAGGAAATCCGAGTCCGGCTCGGGGCGGAAGATGCCCGCCGCCCGCGCGCCCGTGAGCATCTGGCAGCGCTCCACGATGGAGTCGAGAATCTGGTCGAGCTCGAGCGAGGAGGTAAGGGCCACGCTGACCTCGAAGAGGGCGCGGTAGTGCGCGGCGTTCTGCTGCGCCTCGCCGAAGAGCTGGGCATTGTCGATGGCGATGGCGGCGTGGCTTCCGAAGGAGAGGAGCAGATCCAGGTCCCCGGGGGCGAAGGTGTGGCGGATCCGCGTGAAGACGTTCAGCACGCCGACCAGGCGCTCGCGGAGCAGCAGAGGGACGCCCACCGCGGACACGAAGCCCTGCGCTCTGACCCAGGGCAGGGCGGCCACCCCGGGCTCCGCCTCGAGCACGTCCACGATGATCGGCACGCGACTCACCGCGGTCCGGCCGGTCATCCCCTCGCCGAGGCGGACGCTGGCCACGCTCTCCGCGGACGCGCTGGGAACAATACCCGCCTCCGCGCAAAAGCGGAGCTGATCCTCTTCGGCGATGGCCAGCCGCGCCGCGCCGTCCGGCACGAGCCCTTGCGCGACGTCCACCACCGTGCGCAGCACGTCCTCGAGAGAGCGGGCGGCGGTCAGAGTCTTGGCGATGCGGGCGAGCAGCTCGAGCCGCCGGCTCTGCTCCTGCATCTCCGCGAGAAGCAGCGAGCGCTCGACCACCTGGCCGATCTGGTGGGCGACCGCCTCGAGTACCTTGACCTCTTCGGGGAGGAAGTCGCGCTGCTCCTGGGAGATCAGCGACATCACTCCCCACGTGCTCCCCTTGACGGGGACGGGCAGCGCGAGCTGCGTGCGGTGAGCGCGCACCGCCTGGAGCCGGGTGAGATTGGGATCGTTGATGGACGACGGATCGATCTGGGTGACGATGACCCGTCCCGTGCGGGCCGCTTCCCCGACATAGGTCCCCTCCACCGGCCTCACGCGGATCTGCGCCGCGAACTCCGGGGTCAGACCGCGCTGCGCGATGAGGGTGACGGTGCCGTCGGACGGATCGAGCTGATGCACGCCTCCCACGTCCATCTGCGCGAGCGAGCGCACGACGTCGAGCATCTCGCCCGCGGTGGCCACCACGTCGGCGGAGCGGCCCATGCTCAGGGCGACCGCGTTGAGGGCCTCGAGCTCGCGATTGCGCCGGGTCAGCTCGGGATCGACCTCGGCGCCGCCCGCGCTTCGCCCTCTGCGGCCGGGCGCCTCGCTCCCGCGATTGAGGAGCAGGGCCGCTCCCGCGCTGGCCAGGGCGCACACGGCGAGGACGAACAGAGAGGCGTTGAGCACCTTGCGGCGCCCTTCGCTCCCATCGGCCATGAGCAGCCACAGGCGGCCCGGCCCCGACACCGATACCTGGCTGGCCGGCCTCACGAGAAACTCGCGGCCGCCATCGAGGCGAAGCCGGCCCGAGGCCGTCACCTTCGCCCACTCCGCGGTCGACGCCTGGACGGTGGAGACGATCGGGCGGCCCTGGTCGAGGAAGACCACGCCCGGTTGATCCGACACTTCAGGCGGCAGCGACACCACGCTGTCCAGACGGCGCGCGAGAACCACGAAGCCCATGGGCCTCGCCCCACTCGAAGCTCCCTGGCCAGTCACCGGCGCCGCAGCAACGACATAGGGCTGGCCATTGAGGACGGTCAGCCCAGTCGGCGCGGAGCTGAGGGCGGCGGGTTCGCCAATCGGCACGGGAGGTGTCGCGGGCACCTGGAGGAGGGCGGCCCCCGAGGCGTCGAGCAGGATGACCAGGTCCGCCACCCGCTCGAGCGTGAGATCAGCGAGGCGGGGAGAGACACCGCGGGCCACCACGGCCCAATCGGATCGAGCCACGCCCTCCACGAGGGCGGGGTCGCGAGCGAGCAGCCGTCCTTCGCGCCGGAGCGCGGCCTGCGTCTCGGCGAGGAGGGTCGTCACCGCCTCCTCCGTGCGTGCGGCGGCCGCCTCGCGCGCGATGGCGAGCTGCCGGAGAGCGATCGCCGCCCCGCCGATACCTACGGCGGAGAGGGCAAGCGCTCCCAGCGAAACTCCGAAAAGCAGGCTCCGTGTCGAGGGGCGCATGAAGGAACCGGGGGCTGGTCATACCCGGTCCCGACCAGCATATGCAGAACCCCCTTCGAGGGCAACTTTCCCGACACCTTGTCCAGCCCCGTTGGCGCGCCGGGGGGGACGAAAGCGGGTCTTCCCTAGGGCGGTTTTCGGAGGCCCCGGGCCAGAGGGCTAGAGGCCCAGGTATGCCTGCTTGATATGGGGGTCGGTAAGCAGGCTCTCGCGCTCCCCCGCGAGGGTGATGCGCCCGTTCTCGAGCACGTACCCGCGATGGCAGAGCCCGAGGGAGCGCAGGACATTCTGCTCGACGAGGAGAATGGTGAGCCCGCCCGCATTGATGCGCCGGAGATCGTCGAAGATGCTGCGCACGACCACCGGCGCGAGACCCAGGCTCGGCTCGTCCAGCAT
>WNFK01071062.1_pt1 | contig 29116 bp, 30 predicted proteins | sample 5400281 | NCBI WGS metagenome assembly WNFK01 (sample SAMN13153350, study PRJNA577476) | soil metagenome | isolation source: 20 cm soil on Douglas fir-dominated hillslope | place: USA:California | collected 2013-09-17
GTGGTCTCCGACGAGGCCAAGAAGAAGTTCTGCCTGGAGCACGGCGCGGTCGGGGCCATCAACCGCTCCCAGTTCGACCACTGGGGCGTGATGCCGGACACGAAGGACGGCAAGGCGTACGGCAACTGGGCCAAGGGCGCGCGGGCCTTCGGCAAGGCGATCTGGGACGCGCTGGGCGAGCGCACCAGCCCCCGCATCGTCTTCGAGCACCCAGGGGAGGCCACCCTGCCCACCTCGGAGTTCGTGTGCGGAACCGGCGGCATGATCGTGATCTGCGCGGGCACCACCGGCTACAACGTGACGCTCGACCTGCGCTACCACTGGATGCGGCAGAAACGCTTCCAGGGCAGCCACCTCTCGAACGACCAGCAGGCGCTGGCGGTGACCAAGCTGGTCGACGCGGGCAAGGTCGATCCGTGCCTCTCGCAGACCTACCGGTTCGACGAGCTGCCCGGGTGCCACCAGCTCATGCTGGACAACAAGCACCCGTACGGGAACATGGCGGTGCTGGTGAACGCGCCCAAGACGGGGCTGGGAGCGTCCTGATCCGGCCGCACGGATGAAGGCGCTCGCGTTCCACGAGCACGGCGGGCTCGACAAGCTCGCGTACCAGGACGTCCCGGACCCGAAGATCGACGCGGGCGACGTGCTGGTGCGCGTCCGCGCCGCGGCGCTGAATCACCTCGATCTCTTCGTCCGGGAAGGCCTGCCCGGGCTCACCCTCCCGATGCCGTTCTGGACCGGCTGCGACATCGCGGGCGACGTGGTCCTGGTGGGGGCCGAGGTCCGCGACGTCGCGGTGGGCGACCGGGTCGCGGTGAACCCGAACCTCTACGACGGGCGCTGCGAGTACTGCCGGCGCGGCGAGCACAGCCTGTGCGTGCGCTACGGCATCCTCGGCGAGCACACGCACGGGGGGCTCGCCGAGTACGTCAAGGTCGAGGGCCGGCACGTGGTGAAGCTGCCGGGCGGAGTGCCCTACCAGGACGCGGCCGCCTTCGTCCTGGTCAACATGACCGCGTGGCGCATGCTGGTCACCCAGGCCCGGCTGCGCGCGGGCGAAGATCTATTGATCCTGGGGGTGGGCGGCGGCGTCTCCTCCACCGCGGTGCAGATCGGCAAGCTCTGCGGCGCGCGGGTGTGGGTCACGTCGTCGAGCGACGAGAAGCTCGAGCGCGCGCGGGCCCTGGGCGCGGACGAGTGCATCAACTACGCGAAGGACGACTGGGTGAAGGTCGTCGCGCAGAAGACGGGGCGACGCGGGGTCGACGTGGTCCTGGAGAACGTGGGCGCGGCCACCTGGAAGGGCGCGATCCGCACCGTGGCCAAGGGCGGGCGCATCGTCACCTGTGGGGCGACGTCGGGACCCATCGCCGAGACCGACATCCGGCTCGTGTTCTGGAAGCAGCTCTCGATCATCGGCTCCACCATGTCGAACGACGCCGAGTTCAATACGGTCATGGGTCAGCTCTTCGCCGGGCGCCTCCGGGCCATCGTGGACACCGTGATGCCGCTCCGGGACGGCGTCGAGGCGCAGCGGCGGCTCGCGGAGGGCAAGCAGTTCGGCAAGATCGTCCTCACGCCCTGAGCTTCCGGCTGGTCGTCGTCGCGGACTGGTCGGCGGCCTCCACGAGGGGCCCGCTGCGGCCCGCGCGGGACCGCTGCTGGGTCGCGTGGGGGCGCGCCGGGGAGCGACGGCCGGAGCCACGATACTTCCGCACGCGGCTCGAGGCGGAAGGCTTCATCTTCGGTCTGCTCGCGGGCGAGCCCGGGGCCGCCCTCGTGGGCTTCGACTTCGCGTTCGGCTATCCGGCCGACGCGGGGCTTCCCTCCGGGCGCGCCCTCTGCGCCCGGCTGGATGGCCTGATCCGTGACGCGGTCGACGGCGCGAACAATCGGTTCGAGGTCGCCGGGATCCTGAACCGCGAGATCCAGGCTGCGCTCGGCGGGGGCTTCGACGGGCCGTTCTGGGGCCATCCGGCGGGCCACGAGTACCCGCACCTCCACCCGACGCGGCCGCGGCCCTTCCCGCCCCGCACGCGCGCCTCGGTCGGCTCGCAGACCCTGGTGGGCCTGCCCGCGGTCCATCGCCTGCTCACGGACCCGGCGCTCGAGGCGCGCGCGCGGCTCTGGCCGTTCGAGACCGCATGGGACGCGGCGGTCGGCGAGGACAGCGTCGTCATCGCCGAGCTCTGGCCGAGCCTGATCGACTGCCGCGACCAGCCCTATCCGATCAAGGATGCGTGCCAGGTCGCGGCGGTTCGCGACTGGGCGCTGGACTCGCCCGACGCCCTCGCGCGGTCCCTCGCCCGCCCGGCCGGACTCACCGACGACGAGGCCCGCACCGCGCGCGAGGTCGAGGGCTGGATCGCCGGAAATGTATGACGGTCAGACCTGACCCCAATCTGGTGCTGATCGTGGCGGGGGTGACCGGGATCGTCACGTCGGTGACCATGATCGGGCCGCTGCTCGTGGACATCTCGCGGGACCTGGGGATCTCGCTCGGCCAGGCCGGATTGCTGGCCGCGGCGGCCGGGGTGCCGCAGGCGCTCTTCTCGCCGTTCTCCGGTCTGCTGTCGGATCGGCTCGGGCGCAAGCCGATGATCGTCGCCGCGTTCGTCAGCGTGGCGCTCCTGAGCGTGGGCGCCACGCTGGCTCCGAGCTTCGCGGCGCTGGTGGTGGTGCGCTTCCTGGCCGGGCTGCTGGGCTCGCTCGCGCCCACCAGCCTCATGGCCTCGGTGGGCGATCTCTTCCCGGCCGAGCGTCGGGCGCGTGCCATGGGCTGGTTCAACATGGGCTTCAGCTTCGCGGCCATCGGCGGCGTGCCGCTCATGGGCGCGGTCGGCGGCGTGTTCGGCTGGCGCTGGGCCTTCGCGGCCATCGGCCTCGTGATGCTGGTGCTGGCGGGCTGCGTCTGGCGCTGGTTCCCGCGCATCGCGCCGATGGCCTCCGGCACCAGCGTCCTGGCGACCTACCAGGCGGTCTGGGACGTGCCGCGCCTGCTGAACCTGCTCGGCGCGAACCTCATGGAGCGCTCGCTCTTCGCCATGGTCGTGGTCTTCCTCCCCGCGTTCGTCATGCTCAGCTTTCACCTGAGCGCGGTGGGCGTGGCGCCCGTGCTGGTGCTGGTCGCGATCGGGGCCATCGCGGGCAACGTGCTGGGCGGCCGCCTCGGCGATCGGTTCAACAAGCCCGCGATCTTCGTGATCGCCCAGATCATCAGCGCGGGCCTCGGCCTGGTCCTCTTCGGCGCGGGGCTCCCCTTCGCGGCGGTCGTGGCGCTCGCCACGCTCTTGACCCTCTGCAACGCCGGGAGCCGCCCGGCCTTCCTGGCCTACAGCTCCGAGCTGGCGCCCCGCCAGCGCGGCGCGCTCCTCGGGCTCATCGCGCTCACCAACCAGGGCGGCTTCGTGATCGGCTCCGCGGTCGGGGCGGCCGCCATCGGGAGCGGCGGCTACCGGGGCATGGCGCTGGCCGCGCTGGCCCAGGGCGTGCTCGCGGCCGGCCTCGCCCTGCCCCTGCTCAGGCGGCCGCGCCTGAAGGACGTCAGGGCTTGAGCAGGAGGGCCAGGCCGGAGGTGAGGAGCAGCACGCGAATGACGATCTGGAACGTGCGCTGCGAGACCCCGGTCTGGATGCGACCACCCACGTAGAGGCCGGCCCCTGCGATGGGGAGCGCGGCCAGCAGGTAGCCGAGCGTCTGGCGGCCGAAGAGACCGGCCGCCGCGAACGCGGCGAGCCTCACGCCGCCGTCGATCAGGAAGTTCATCGCGAAGGTAGCGCGGAAGGCGAGCCGCTCGAGCCCGCGCAGGTTCAGGTAGATCACGTAGAAGGGCCCGCCGGTGCCGAAGAGCGTGCCGACCAGCCCGCCCAGGACCCCGCAGTAGCTCGCGGCCGCGCGCGAGCCGCGCAATTCGGGCAGCGGCAGCATCTGGTAGATCGCGTACACGATGACGAAGCCGCCCAGGATGCGGGCCAGGATCGCGGTGCTCATCGCGGCCAGCACCCAGAGGCCGGCGAGCACGCCCACCACCATGAACGGGATGAGCCAGAGCTGCTCGCGCCAGGCCACCTGCTCCACGTTCCTCACGCCCTGGCTGGCCGAGCCAAGGTAGTCGAGCGCGACCACGAGGGGCACGACGACGGTGACCGGCCACAGCAGGGTGAGCAGCGGCACCGCGATCAGGCCGGAGCCGAAGCCGGCCATGCCCCGCACCCAGTAGGCGAGCAGGAGGATCAGCGCGGAATAGGCCGCGGTCTCGAGGGTCAGCGGGGGCACGAAGCGATCAGGCGGCGGGGCGACCCTCGAGATGCCAGGAGCCCTCGTCGCGGTTCCAGAGCCGGAGCATGTGACGGCCCCCACCCTGCTGCGCGGTGCCCGCGTCCTTGAAGGCGGTCCGGCTGTGCGCGAACTGCCGGTTGTTGAGGTACTGGAGCTGGCCCTTCTCGATGCGGAACTCGACCCAGCTGGCGGGATCGTCCACGATCGCGCGCATCGCGTCGAGCGCCTCCCGGCCAAGGTCATCGAGGGCGGTGGCGGCCAGCTGCTGGCCGTTGACGATGTAGTCCTCGTAGTAGCGCGCGGCCAGGACCCCGCGCTCGTACTCGAACACCGGGTGATGGCTGGCGCGGACGTCGTCGGGGGCGTGCTCGCCCTGGCGATCCCACGCGAACGGCGTATAGAGGCGGGCGAGGAGGTCGGGCCGGGTGCGTCGGAGCTCGTTGTGGGCGGTCACCAGGCTCGTGAAGCGGCTGAGGACGCCCTCGAGCGCGGACTCGAGACAGAAGAGACCCACGAAGTTGGGCGCCTTCCAGAGCCAGCCGCCGTCGGTGTGGAACGGCTGGCCCAGGTTGGTGACCGATCGCCGCACCCCGTAGCCGAGCGCCTGGCCGGTGTCCTTCACGTCGTAGAGCCGGGCCCCGTTGGCCTTCTGCGCGACGACCTGGCCGAGCATGGCGGCGAGCAGCCACCCGATGGCCCGGTTCTCCTCCGTCTCGTAGCGCTCGACCGGGAAGCGATCCACCACCGCGAGGCCGGTGTCGGTCTCGAGCTTCGCCCGCACGTCCGACATGAGGTCGGAGCACGCCCGCAGCGAGAAGGCCGCGGGGGCCAGGCTCTCGACCGGGCGCGGGGTCTCGCGCAGCGACCTCACCACCTGGTCCAGCTCCGCCACGCAGGCCTCCGACAGCGGGATCAGCCATCGGTCCGCGGAGATGGTGTCGCGCGTCCACGCCTTCGGACGCTCGATCTCCTCGGCCGGGAGGTGCTCCGTCAGCTGGTCGACACGCATCGCGAGCCTCCTTACTACGTCGGAAGTGCCCGGGAGTATAGCACGCGTGCTAGACTCGAAAATCCAGGAGGTACCGCCCATGCGCTTCTCCGGCGTCTGGCTGCCCGCGATCACCCCGTTCACCGGGGGAGAGATCGACTACCCCGCGTACGAGCGCCTCATCGACCACTACGTCAAGCTCGGGGTCACCGGCATCATCCCGCTCGGCACCACCGGCGAGAGCCCGACCATCGACGACGACGAGGCCGACCGCCTGGTCGAGCGCACCGTCGCGACGGTGGCGGGTCGGGTGCCGATCGTGGTCGGGGTCGGCAGCAACGACACGCGCAAGGCGGTCAAGGCGGTGAAGCGCCTGCAGCGCCACCCGGTGCAGGGCGTCCTCTCGGTCTGCCCGTACTACAACCGGCCGAGCCAGGACGGCATGCTCCTACACTTCACGCGCATCGCGGAGGCCACCGATCGGCCGATCCTGATCTACAACATCCCCTACCGGACCGGCGTCAACCTGACCAACGAGACCCTGCTGCGCCTGGCCGAGATCCCGAACATCGCGGGGGTGAAGGACTCCTCCGGCAGCATCGCGCAGTCGCTCGATCTGCTGCGCCAGCGGCCCGACGGCTTCGCGGTGCTCACCGGCGAGGACGCCTACTTCTACACGATGCTCGCCCACGGCGGCGACGGCGGCATCCTGGCCTCGGCGCACGTCGAGACCGCGCTGTTCCTCACCGTGTACGAGCGCATGGCGGCCAACGACCACCAGGGCGCGCGCAAGGCCTGGTCGCGGATCGAGCCGCTCGTGCCGCTGCTCTTCAAGGAGCCGAACCCGGTCCCGATCAAGCACTGCCTCTGGCGCCAGGGGCTCATCGGCTCCGCCGAGTGCCGCCTGCCGCTCACGCGCGTGTCCGACGCGCTCGCGGGCGAGCTCGACCGCGCCCTCGGCCGCTAGTACCAGCGGGGATCGCCGGGCAGGACCGGGACGGGCTTGCCGTCCACCTGCAGGACCCGGGGACGGATGGTAGGCACCGGGCGGCCGCGGAGCGCGCCCAGGATCTCGGCGGTGCGGGCTCCGGCGCCCTGCAGCAGCTCCAGGTTCTTGATGGTGGGCAGCCGGAGGGTGATCTCCTTCCCCCGGAACGCCGCGAAGGCCTCCGCCGGCGTCAGCCAGCGCAGGGCCACGATCTCGTGCCCGTCGACTTCCGGCTCCTGTCCCGGCGGGGCCTCCGTGGCGAAGAACCGGGTGTCGAAGCGCAGCGGCTGCTCCTCGGGCGTGATCCAGTGCGCGAAGTAGCTGAGGCGCTCGGTGGCGAGCGTCAGGCCCTCCTCGCGCAGCATCGTGAAGAAGGCAGGGTTCGCCGACTGGCACGCCTTGCGATGGGCCTCGAAGCGGGCGCGGTTGTCCGCGGTGAAGCGCACGAACTCGCCCCGGCGGTCGTACGCCAGCAGCACGCCCACCTCCTCGAAGGCCTCGCGGATGGCCCCCACCCAGTAGCCGAGAGCCAGGCGGGGGGTCAGGTCGCCGCCGAGCCGGGCGCTCGCCTGATCCGGGGTGAGCCGGCGGCAGAACTGCTCCACGTCGGGGGGGATATCGTCGGCCTCGACCTTGCCGCCGGCGAAGACGTAGTCCCCCGCCGCGAACTTGCTGCGCCCGTGGCGCTGGATGAGCAGGATCTCGGCCGGGCCGGCGGGCCGGTCGCGCATGAGGACCAGGGTCGCCGCGGGTGAAGGAATTGCAGGTGGGCTCATGGGAAAGGGTCCTCGAAACCGTTCGCATTCTGACATGGTCCGCCGGCGCGGGGGCGGGCAAAAAAAGGCACTTGTGAAGGCGGAGGGCCGATGGGAAACTCGGCCCGTGCAGAGCCCGCACACCGCCATCAGCCCCTCGCCGGCGGAGCATCGCCGGCACACACGGGTGGCGGCCTCGTGGCCGGTGACGGTCCAGACCGGCGATCGCCTCCTCCATCTCCACGCGCTGAACGTGAGCGCGCTCGGCGTCAAGGTCTCGCTCGACGAGCTGCTGCGTCGCGAGCCGCTCGAGGTCGGCCGCCCCGCGCACCTGCGCATGGAGCCGCCGGGCTCGCAGCCGGTGGAGGTCGAGGCGATCGTCTGGCGCACGGACGACGACGGGCCGGCCTTCTTCTTCATCGGCCCGCGCGCCACGGCGTCGCGGTAGTCGACCCACCCCTTTCCCACGAGGAGACCGCGATGGGCGCAGAAGCCAGGATCAAGGAGCTCGGCATCACGCTGCCCAACCCGCCCAAGCCGATGGGCAACTACGTCCCGGGCGTCCGGACCGGCAACCTGCTCTTCCTGTCCGGCCACGGCCCGATCCGCATCGAGGGCAACCCGAGCGCCCGCGGCAAGGTCGGGCGGGACCTCACCACCGAGGACGCCTACAAGGTGGCGCGCGAGGTCGGCATCAATCTGCTGGGCTCCGCGCGCGCGCTCCTGGGCAGCCTCGACCGTGTCAAGCGCGTGGTCAAGGTGCTGGGCATGGTGAACGCGGTGGAGAGCTTCGGCGAGCAGCCCAAGGTCATCAACGGCTTCTCGGACCTCATGGTCGAGGTGTTCGGCGACGCCGGGCGCCACGCCCGCTCCGCGGTGGGCATGGGCTCGTTGCCCGCCGGCATTCCGGTGGAGATCGAGATGATCCTCGAGGTGAGCGCGCCCGCGGCGCCGAAGGCGCGCAAGCCGGCGCGCGTCGCGAAGGCGTCGGCCCGCAAGCCGAAGCGCCGCCGCTAGGCCTCGAGGAGCGGCGGGAGGATCTCGAGGGCCTGCGCGATCCGCGGGCCATACCAGGACAGCAGCTTGCCGTCCACGAGGTGGATCCGCCCGTCGCGCACCGCGGGCAGGTCGGAGAACGGCGCGAAGTCCGCCTCGTGGATCCGGCGGAACCGATAGGGCTCGTCCGGGAGCAGGATCACCTCCGCCTCCGTGGCCGCCACCTGCTCGAGCGTGATCTGGGGATAGCGGGTCGCCTCGTCCCGGAAGACGTTGGCGCCGCCCGACACCGCCAGCATGTCGTGGATGTAGGTGTCCCGGTTGATCGTCATGTAGGGCTTGCGCCAGATCGGGCAGAACACGCGGCGCGGCCGCCGCGCCGCGGTGGCGGCCCGCACTCGGTCGTAGCGCGCCTGGAGCTCCGCCTCGAGCTCGCGCGCCCGCTCCCCCACCTCGAGCAGCGCGCCCAGCTCCCCCACCAGCCGGATGCCGTCGGCGACGGTGCGGGGGTACGTGACGTGGACCGCGATCCCCCACGCCCGGAGCGTCTCGACGTGCTCGCGCACGTTCTCCTCCACGTTGGCGATGACGAGGTCGGTGCCGAGGTCGCGGATGACCTCGAGCTTGGGGTTCTTCTCCCCACCGACCCGGGTCTTCGAGGCCACGCCCTCGGGCGGCTCCGTGCAGTAGATCGTGCAGCCCACCACGCGGTCCCCCGCGCCGATGGCGAACAGGATCTCGGTGATGCTGGGGATCAGGGAGACGATGCGCCGGGCCGGCACCGGCGGGGCTAGAGCTTGGCGGCCTGCTCGGAGAGGCGCTCGACGAGCCCGATCAGCTCCTTCATGTGCTCGCGGAGCAGCGCCTCGGCCTTCCGCGCGGCTTCGCCCTGCCCGCCCTCGACCGCATCCTCGAAGCTCGTGACGGCGACGCCGAACTCCCTCAGCAAGCGACGCGTGGTGTCTTGCGACATGGTTGTAGGATATCATGCGCCCGGTCCACGACATGGTCGGCGCTCTCGATCTCCTCTACCGCGCGTTCTACCGCGCCGTGCTGGCGCGGCTGCCCGAGCGCGGGGCGGTGGCGATGGGCCAGTGGGGCCTGCGTCACCTGCCGCTCGATCGCCTCGGGATGTTCCGCAATCCCGATCCCCGCCTCGCGACGACGCTGGGCGGGGTGCGCCTGGCGAATCCGCTGATCCTCTCCTCGATGTACTACGACACCGCGATCCTCCGTCGGGCCATGGGCCTCGGGTGGGGCGCGGTCACCGCCAAGAGCATCACCCCCGGACCGCGGCCCGGGCATCCCGAGCCCAACCTGGTGCGCATCCAGACCGCGGAGGGACCGGGCCTGGTCAACTGCAACGGGTTCAAGAACCCGGGTCTCGACGCCTACCGCTCCGCGCTGGCCGCGCTGCCGCACCGCGTGCCGCTGATCGTGGCCGCGGCGGGGGAATCCGCGGAGGACTACGTCCGGGTCGTGGCGGGCCTGCAGGAGTTCGGCGAGCTGGTCGAGCTCAACATCTCCTCGCCCAACACCAAGCTGGTCTACGGCTGGTCCACGCGGCCCGCCGAGCTGAAGGACGTGTTCCGGGCGGTCCGGGCCGCCACCGCCAAGCCGCTCATCGTCAAGATCTCGCCCGACTTCCGGGAGACCAACGAGGAGATCACGATCCCGGCCGCGCTCGACGCGGGCATCACGATCGTCAACTACGGCAACACCCGGCGGGTGGACGAGCCGCGGCTCTCCCAGCGGACCGGCGGCCTCTCGGGGCCGGCCCTCTTCGCGACCACGCTGGAGAACGTGCGCCGGGTCCGTGAGCGCTTCGGCGACCGCCTCGAGCTGATCGCCACCGGCGGCATCGACAGCCCCGATTCCGCGCGCCGCGCGCTCGACGCGGGCGCGACCGCGTGCGGGATCTTCACCGGGTTCATCACCCGCGGCCCGCTCTTGCCGCGCCGCATCCTCGACGCGCTCGCGGCCGCCCGCCAGAAATAACCCACAGGTTATCCACTTATCCACCGCCATCCACAATCGCGAAAAACGCAAGCTACGACGCGCTCCGAGAGGGGGGGCCCCGAAAAGTGACGCTCTGATCGTCCACCGGCGCGAGGCCTCGCGTCGCAGGCAGCATTCACGCAGGCTCACGCGCGCCGGTGCGCCAAATTACGCTTGTGTTGCGGCCAAACGAAGCCTTGACAGGGTCGGGACCGGTTCATAAGGTTGCGTGGCGCAGCACCGTGTGCACCCTTCGGAGGAGGAGAAGATCGCGTATGGAGGCCAGCCGGAAGCCACTGGCGAAGATCGAGGGCAGGAAGCGGATGCGGCTCAACGGCCTCACGGTGGCGTGGCGGGGCACGCCGAGTCTCGACGACTGGGTGGCCTACATCGTCACCGGCACGAAGTCCAAGAAGCTGATCCTGGCCGATCACGCCTCCGAGCGGAAGGTGAAGGGCCTGCTGGCCCGCATCCAGTCCCTGTCCAAGAAGGAGGTCGAGAAGCTGGCCAAGGGCTAGGGCGCGCGGCCCTCTCGTCCCAGCTCGCCGCGCTGGGCCAGGCTGATGAATCGCTGGCGGCCGATGATGACGTGGTCGTGGATGCGCAGGTCGAGCAGCTCCGAGCAGTCCACGAGCTGGCGGGTGAGCCGCAGATCCTCCCGGCTCGGGGTCGGATCGCCGCTCGGGTGGTTGTGCAGCAGGATGATCGAGGCGGCCGATTCCAGGATCGCCGGCTTGAAGACTTCGCGAGGGTGGACGAGACTGGCCGAGAGCGTGCCTTCCGAGATCACCACGTCGCGGAGGAGCCCGTTCTGCGCGTCCAGCAGTGCCACCCGGAACACCTCCTTCTGGAGGTCCTCCATCAGCGGCCCGTAGCGCGCGAACACCTGCTCGGGGCTCCCCAGCACCACCCGGCCCGGCCCGTTCCGCGAGCGAAGGCGCCGGGTGATCTCGAACGCGGCGGCCAGCCGCACCGCCTTCACCGGCCCCACCCCGCGCACCGCGGCCAGCTCGGCGATCCCGCGCCCGGCCAGCCCCGAGAGCGACCCGTAGCGGCTCAGCAGGTCGCGCGCCATGTCCATCGCGCTGCAGCCGGCGAGACCGGCGCCGAGCTGGATGGCGAGCAGCTCCGCGTCGGCGAGGGACTCCGCGCCCTTGTGGTAGAGCCGCTCGCGGGGCCGGTCCTCCGCCGGCCACCGCCCGATGCCGCTCCCCGCCGCGCCCATGCGCATGCCGTAGCACGCGCCCGCGTGCCTGTTCAATGAGCCGGATCGGATACGGGCTCGTCGATGGTGATCTCGCGCGGCTCGTCGCCGAGCCCCCGGAGGTGCACGTGGATCGTCCGCACGGGCAGGAGCGGCAGGAGCTTGTCCGCCCACTCGATCACGGTGACACCGTCGCCGTGCAGCATCTCCTCGAGGCCCAGGTCCACCAGCTCGGTGAGGCTGCCGGTGCGGTAGGCGTCGAGGTGGTAGATCGGCATCCGGCCGCGATACTGGTTGACCAGCACGAAGGTCGGGCTCGTCACTCCGGAGGTCACGCCGAGCCCGCGCGCGAGCCCCTGCAGGAAGCAGGTCTTCCCCGCCCCCAGCTCGCCGGTGCACGCGATCACCGCGCCCGGGGTCAGGCGCGCGCCCAGGCGCTCGCCGATCGCCTGCGTCTCGGCGGGATCGCGCGACGCGAACGTCCGCCGGCTCACGGCGCCGGGCCCGCGAGGGCCTGGAGCGCCGCGGGCAGCTTCTCCACGATGTCGCCCGCGATCATCGCGATCTCGCCCCGCTCGGCCGCGGTCAGATCCCCGGCCAGGCCGTGGAGGTAGCAGCCCGCCTCGAGCGCGGCGACCGGATCGAGCCCTCGCGCGAGCAGCGCGCCCACGATCCCGGTGAGCACGTCGCCCGACCCGCCCTTGGCCATGCCGGGATTGCCGGTGGGATTGACCGCCACGCGTCCGTCGGGCCCGCCGATCGCGGTGCCCGCGCCCTTGAGCGCGAGACCCACGCGGTGGTCGCGGGCAAAGCTCCGCGTGACCTCGAGCCGGTCGCCCTGCACCGCGTCGACCGTCAGACCGAGCATGCGCGCCATCTCGCCGGGGTGCGGGGTCAGGGCGCGCGGGCCGAGCGCGCGACGCAGCAGGTCCAGGTGCCCGGCGAGCGCGCTGAGCGCGTCGGCGTCCGCCACCAGGGGCCGCTCCACCTCGGCCACCAGGGCGCGGGCCAGCGCCTGCGTCTCGGGGTGGAGCGAGAGGCCGGGCCCGAGCGCCACCGCGTCCATGCGGTGGGCCAGCTCGAGGAGGCGCTCCCGCCCGGCCAGCGCGAGGCTGCCCGCGGCGGTCTCGGGCAGCGCCTCGGTCATGTACTCCGGCGCCTGCGCGGCGACGATGGGCTGCTGCGATGCGGGAGTCGCGATCGTGCAGAGACCGACCCCGCTCCGGAGCGCGGCGCGGGCGGCGAGCACCGCGGCGCCGGTCTTGCCGAGCGAGCCCGCCACCACCAGGAGGTGGCCGAAGCGGCCCTTGTGGGCGTCGGGCTCGCGCGCGGGAAAATACCGGCGCACGTCGGCGGCCTCGAGCCGCCACGTGGTGACGCCGCGCGCGGCTTCCACCTCCGGCACCCCGATGTCGACGACGTCGACCGGCCCGGCCTGCGCGGCGGCGGGGTGGAGCAGCAGGCTCCGCTTGAGCCCGGCGAAGGTGACGGTCCGCGTGGCCTTCACGGTCGGCCCGAGCAGCGCGCCGTGATCGGAGGAGAGCCCCGACGGCAGATCGAGCGCGATCACCGGGATCCCCCGCCGGCCCGCCTCGTTGATCGCCTCGATGGCCGCGGCCGCCTGGCCCCGGGCCGGGCCGGTGAGCCCGGTGCCGAGCAGCGCGTCCACCACCGCCTCGGTCCGCTCGAGCGCCCGCACCAGCGCGCCCGGATCCGGCCCCGCGTCGATGGCCTCGACCCGCCCCCGCCAGCCCGCGAGGGCCTCCGCGGCGTCGCCCTGCACCTCGTCGCGCCGCGCGGTCAGGAACACGGTCACCACGGCGCCGCGGGCCCGGAGACGCCGAGCCACCACGAAGCCGTCGCCGCCGTTGTTGCCCTTGCCGCACACCACGACGATGCGCCGGCCGCGGATGGGGGCGAGCCATCGGCCGATGAGCGCGGCCGCCCCCGAGCCGGCCGCGTCCATGAGGTGGAAGCCGGGGATGCCGAGGTCGCGGATCGCGCGGGCGTCCAGCGCGCGCATCTCGGCGGCGGTGAAGATGGGCCGCACGGGATCAGCGCGCGGGCGGCAGCAGCAGGGCCGCCGACTGGATGAGGAAGTCGGCGAGCACCGTCGTGTAGGCCTCCCGGTAGGTGGTCCGGGCCGCGCGCGGCAGCTCGATGTGGAGCGCCAGCCGGGTCTGGGCGAGCATGCCCGACTGCTTGGCCGCGGAGGCGGTGTACCAGAGGGTATCGAGAGGCTCCATCCAGACGTCGAGCCGCGGCACCTCGCCCTCCGCGGGCAGGCGCACGTCGCGGATCATCTCGAGGAGCGCCTTGAGCCGCCAGGCGTCGTCGCGACTGACGCCGACGGTGGCGATCTCCATGCGGCCCGCGCTCTCCGGACGCATGTTGCCGTGCACCTCCACGTAGAGGCGCAGCGGGCCCTGCGCGACCTCGGTCACCTGGCGCCGGTACGCCTGGTAGACCTGGCGGGCCGGCTCGGTCTCCACCTCGAGCCGCGCCGCCGCGCCGGGCTGGCTCTCGGTGGGCCGGTTGACGTTGTAGCGCCGGCCGCCCGCGTCGACGTGGGTATAGCCGGTCACCACCACCAGGCTGAACCCGGTGAGCTTCGCGAGCTCGCGCCCCATGAGATCGGTGGCGCTGTCGGAGGTGCCGTGCGGGGCCGCCAGGACGATCCCGGGCCGGCCCTTCTCCACCTGGACGGACCCGGCCATCGGCCCGACGGAACCCGCGGGAGCGACCGCAGGCGCGTCCGCCGAATCCTTGCCCGCGATCAGCCCGGCGCAGCCCTGGACGACGAGGGCGAGCCCGAGCGCCACGCTAGCGGCGCCTCGCCTCGTCATCGGCGCCGTCCCCGATCAGCATGGCCTGCGCCATCGCGTACTCGCCGTCGTGGGTGAGGGAGAGGAGCACCCGCACGCCGCCCTTGGCGAGCGCGATGGCGCGCGAGCGCCCGGAGAGCGTCATGGTGGGAGCCTGACCGCGCTCGCGCCGCACCTCGAGCTCGCGCCAGTTCACGCCCATGCGCAGGCCGGTGCCGAGGGCTTTGAGGGTGGCCTCCTTCGCCGCGAAGCGCGCCGCGAAGTGCGGGATCGGATCGCGCCGGCGCCGGCAGTAGGCGATCTCCTGCTCGGTGAAGACCCGCTGGAGAAACCGCTCGTCCCAGCGCGCCACCACCCGTCGCATCCGCGGCATCTGGGTGAGGTCGACGCCGATGCCGAGCACCCGGCTCACGCCCCGATGCTCCGCCGCACGAGGCCGGCCAGCTCCTCGGCCATGCGCTCGATGCGAGTTTGCTCCTCGCCCTCGATCATCACGCGCAGGAGCGACTCGGTGCCGGAGTAGCGCAGCAGGATGCGCCCCGCCCCGTTCATGTCGGCCTCGAGGGCCCGCGCCCGCTCGGTGAGCCCGGGGATGCTCTCCACCGGCGGCTTCTCCTTCACCGTGACGTTCACCAGCACCTGGGGGAACTTCACCAGGCACGTCGACAGCTCGCCCAGCGAGGACCGCGTCTCCTGCATCACCCCGATGAGCTGCAGCGCGGACACGATCCCGTCCCCGGTGGTGCTGTGATCGAGGAACAGCAGGTGGCCGGACTGCTCGCCGCCCAGGTTGGCGCCGACGCGCAGCATCTCCTCCAGCACGTAGCGGTCGCCCACCTGCACCTTGGCGAGCCCGATACCCGCGCGGGTGAGCACGCGGTCGAGCGCGAGGTTGGCCATCACGGTGGTGACCACCGTGCCGCTCTTCAGCAGCCCGCGGGACGCGAGGTGGCGGCCGCAGATGGCGAGCGCGAAGTCGCCGTCCCGGATCTGGCCGTCCTCGTCCACCGAGATCAGCCGGTCGCCGTCACCGTCGAAGGCGAGGCCCATCTGGGCCCGGGTGCGCAGCACCTCCTTCTGCAGCATCTCCGGATGCATGGCCCCGACGCCCCGGTTGATGTTCTGGCCGTCCGGGCTCGCGTTCAGCACCCGCACGTCGGCTCCCAGGCGGCGGAAGACCTCGGGCGCCACCCGGTAGGTCGCGCCGTGCGCGCAGTCGAGCACCACCCGGAGGCCGCGCAGATCGGACGGGCACGTGGCCCGCGCGTGGGTGATGTAGTCGGTCTCCGCGGCGTCGTGCTGGACGAGGCGGCCGATGTCCATGCCGGTGGGCCAGGGCGCGGTGTCGGGACCGCTCAGGCGGCCCTCGATCTCCTCTTCCCACGCGTCGGGGAACTTGGCCCCCTCCGAGGAGAAGATCTTGATGCCGTTGTCCTCGAAGGGATTGTGGGAGGCCGAGAGGACGACGCCGCCGTGGGCCTCGAGCCGCCGCGTCAGGTAGGCGATGGCGGGGGTGGGGAGCACCCCGACCGCGTAGACGTCCCCGCCCGCGGAGAGGGCGCCGGAGACGAGGGCGCCTTCGAGCATCGGCCCGGAGAGCCGCGTGTCACGACCGACGACCAGCCGGGTCTTGTGGCCCCGGTCGTGCTCGAGCAGGGTGGCCACGAGCTGGCGCCCGAGGCGGAAGGCCAGCTCGGTGGTGAGCGGCGGCTTGTTGGCGAGGCCTCGGATGCCGTCGGTGCCGAAGAGACGGGTCACGAGCGCACGGCCCCCAGGACGAGCCGGAGGCGGGAGGGGTTGACCCGGATGACGGTGACCCCGGGCGGCACCGTGATCTGCTCGGGCTGCACGCGCAGGGTCACCTCGCCGGCGCGCGAGCCGGCCAGGCTCACGCGGGCCCGCACGCGGTCGGTCCCGAGGCGGTCGAGCGCGACCCGCAGGCCGTGCAGCTGGACATCCACGCTGTCGGGCCGCTCCCCCTTGACCTCGAGCCCGGCCGGGATGCCGTCCAGCTCGATCGGCGCCGCGACCACCACGTCGGCCTTCTCGGAGGTCATGACGAAGACCCAGAGCACCATCGAGACCACCAGGGCGAGCAGCTTCAGCTCCCAGTGCCGGGTGAGCGCGCTCACTTGCGCAGCCACTCCCGCGCCGGCTCCCACCACGCGGCGCGGCGGGGCATGGGGGCCTCCTCCAGGGAGAAGAGATCGCCCAGTCGGCGGCGCAGCGACTCCTGGTCGAGCGGCGACTCCATCTGCCCGTCGACCGCGAGCGAGGTGTGCCCGCTCTCCTCGGAGACGATCAGCACCACCGCGTCGGTCTCCTCGGCCAGGCCGAGCCCGGCGCGATGCCGCGTGCCCATGTTCCGGCCGAGCTGCGTGTTGCGCGACAGGGGCAGGAAGCAACCCGCCGCGGCCACCCGGTCGCCGCGGATGAAGGCGGCGCCGTCGTGCAGCGGCGAGTAGGGCAGGAAGAGGCTCACGAGCAGGTCGGCGGAGACGACCGCGTCGAGCGGCACTCCGAGCTCCGCGTAGTTGCGCAGGCCGGTACTCCGCTCGAGCACGATGAGGGCGCCGATGCGCTTGCTCGCGAGCGCGTCCGCCGCCTTGATCACCTCGTCGATGAGGTGGCTCCGCTCCTCGCGCGCGCCCAGGCTCATGCCCTGGAAGAGACGGCTCTCGCCCAGGCGCGTGAGGGCCCGCCGCAGCTCGGGCTGGAAGAGGACGATCAGGGCCAGCACCCAGAACGACCAGAAGTTGTCGAGCAGCCAGCTCGTGCTGAACAGCTCGAAGTAGCGGGCCAGGAACGAGGCCACCATGAGGCCGGCCAGGCCCAGGAGCATCTGCACCGCGCGCGTCTCCTTGAACATCACGAAGACGCGGTAGAGCACGATCGCCACCAGCACGATGTCGATCGCGTCGCGCGGACGGAAGGTCTGGAGCACCGGCCACATGGCTAGGCTCGCCCCGGCCCGGCCCGGCGGATCGCCTGGGCGACCCGGACCGCCTGCGCGGTCTCGGCCACGTCGTGGGCCCGGATCACGTCGGCCCCTCCCAGGACCGCGGCCGCGGTGGCGGCCAGCGTGCCGGGCAGCCGATCGGCCGGGTCGGGAGCTCCCGCCAGCGCCCCGATGAAGGACTTCCGGGAGACGCCGACGTAGATGGGGCGCCCGAGGGTCCGGAGGGCGGGCAGGCCGGCCAGCACGCGGCAGTCCCACTCCGGCCAGTCGATGGGGCCGCCGCGGAAGAATCCGATGCCCGGGTCGACGAGGATCCGGTCGTCGGGCATCCCCGCCGCGCGCGCCCGGGCGAGGCTTCCCGTCAGAGACGCCAGCACCGTCTCGAGGGGCTCACCTGCGGCCGGGGCGGCCGCGGGAGCAGCCATGAGCACGAGCCCGGCGCCGGCCTCGGCGGCCAGGCGGGCGAGGGCGGGATCCGCAGCCAGCCCGGTCACGTCGTTGAGCATGCGGGCGCCGCTCTCGAGAGCGGCCCGGGCCGGCAGCGCCCGGCTCGTGTCGGCGCAGACGGGCAGGTCGAGCTTGGCGGTCAGCAGGCCCACCGCCCAGTGCAGGCGATCGGCCTCCTGGGTCTCCGGGATCCGTGACTCGAGGTAGGGCGCGGTGGACATGGCCCCCACGTCGAGCCAGGCCGCGCCCGCCTGGGCCATCGCCTCGGCCGCCTGGAGGAGCCGGTCGGCGTCGGTGACGACGGAGCCCGAGTAGAATGACTCCGGGCTCACGTTGAGGGCTCCCACGATGGCCACGTCCAGGCCATCGCCCACCGACACTCCTGCCACGGCCGCGCGATTCACGGGGAAATCTCCATGATCAACTTATCACCGCAACGGGCCCGCGCGGGCCCCGAATTTGCGGGCGCAGACGCTAGGCCGGGCTGGGCGCCTCGTGGAGCGGGGGGACGCGGAGGATCCGCGCGATCTCCTCGCCGTCGAGCGACTCGCGCTCGAGGAGGGCGCGGGCGAGGGCGTGGAGCTTCTCGAGATTGGTCTCGATCATGTGGCGGGCTCGCGTGGCGCACTCGATCACGATCCGCTTGATCTCGGAGTCGATCAGGACCGCGGTCTCCTCGCTGAAGTCCTTGGGGCGGGCCACCTCGCGGCCGAGGAAGATGTGCTCCTCGCCCTTGCCGAAGGTGAGCGGGCCCATCTTGTCGGACATGCCCCACTCGCAGACCATCTTGCGGGCCATCTCGGTGGCCTTCTCGAGATCGTCCCCCGCCCCGGTGGTCTGCTGCTGGAAGACGATCTCCTCCGCCGCGCGACCGCCGAGGAGGATCGTGATCCGATTCACGAGGTAGTCCCTCGAGTAGTTGTACTTGTCGTCGGCGGGCAGCTGCTGGGTGAGGCCAAGGGCCCGGCCGCGCGGGATGATCGTGACCTTGTGGAGCGGGTCCGCCCCGGGTAGCAGGTCCGCCACCAGCGCGTGGCCCGCCTCGTGGTAGGCGATGGTCTTCTTCTCGGTCTCCGAGATGATCATCGAGCGCCGCTCCACGCCCATCAGGACCTTGTCCTTGGCGTTCTCGAAGTCGATCATCTCGACGACCTTCTTGTCCTGGCGCGCGGCCAGGAGCGCCGCCTCGTTCACCAGGTTGGCCAGGTCCGCGCCCGAGAAGCCGGGCGTGCCGCGAGCCAGCACCTTGAGGTCGACCTTGGGCGCGAGCGGGATGCGCCGCGAGTGGACCTTGAGGATCTCCTCGCGCCCCTTCACGTCGGGCCGCGCCACCACCACCTGGCGGTCGAAGCGGCCGGGCCGCAGCAGCGCGGGGTCCAGCACGTCGGGCCGGTTGGTGGCCGCGATCAGGATCACACCCTCGTTGGTCTCGAAGCCGTCCATCTCGACCAGCAGCTGGTTGAGGGTCTGCTCGCGCTCGTCGTGGCCCCCGCCGAGGCCCGCGCCCCGGTGCCGGCCGACCGCGTCGATCTCGTCCATGAAGATGATGCAGGGCGCGTGCTTCTTGCCCTGCTCGAAGAGATCGCGCACCCGGGAGGCGCCCACGCCCACGAACATCTCGACGAAGTCGGAGCCGGAGATCGAGAAGAACGGCACGTTGGCCTCGCCCGCGATGGCCTTGGCCAGGAGGGTCTTGCCGGTGCCGGGAGGGCCGACCAGCAGCACGCCCTTCGGGATCTTGCCGCCGAGCTTCTGGAACTTGGGCGGGTCCTTCAGGAACTCGATGATCTCGCGCAGCTCTTCCTTAGCCTCGTCGACGCCGGCCACATCCTGGAAGGTGACCTTGTTCTGCTTCTCCGAGATCAGCCGGGCCCGCGCCTTGCCGAAGGACAGGGCCTTGGCGCCCCCGCCCTGCATCTGCCGCATGAAGAAGATCCAGACCCCGATGAACAGCAGCATCGGGACCCACTGCAGCACGATGGCCAGCCACGAGTTGGTGTCGGGCGGCTTGACGTCGATCTTGACGCCCTTGTCCTTCAGCGACTTGACCAGGTCTGGGTAGTCGGCGGTGAAGGTCCGGAACGACGAGCCGTCGCTCATGCGCCCGGAGACGTTGTTGCCCTTGAGGGTGACCTCGCGCACCTCCCCCGACTCGACCTTCTTGAGGAAGTCGGAGAAGACGATCTCGCCCCGCGGCGACTGGTTCTGCTGGAAGAGCTGGAAGAGGAGGATGACGATGAGACCGATCACCATCCACAGGGCGAGGTTCTTATAGAACGGATTCATACGGGGAATCATACCATACGGGGCGACGCGCGGCGGGGCCGCCACCGAGCGCGGATCAGGCTCTCGCAGCCGACTCCAGGACGGCGAGATCGGGCAGGTTGCGGTGCCAGCCGTCGTAGTCGAGGCCGTAGCCCACCACGAACTCGTCGGGGACGACGAACCCCACGTAGTCGACCTCGACGTCGACCTCCCGGCGGGACACCTTGTCCAGCAGGACGCACAGGGCGAGGCTTCGCGGATGCCGGGTCGCCAGGTTCCGGCGCAGGTAGCTGATGGTGCGCCCGGAGTCGATGACGTCCTCCACGATGATCACGTCCCGGCCCTCGATCGACAGCGACAGGTCGGCGGTGAGCCGCACCACCCCGGAGGACCGGGTGCCCGAGCCGTAGGACGAGACCGCCATGAAGTCCATCGCGGCGGGCAGCGGGATGGCCCGGAGCAGGTCGGCGGTGAAGACCACCGCGCCCTTCAGGACCCCGACCAGCAGCGGGGCCCGCCCCGCGTAATCCCGGCCGATGGCCTCCCCGAGCTCCGCGACGCGGGCCGAGATCTCGTCCCGGGAGATGAGGATGCGGCCGAGCTGCCGGTCCACCGCGGGGGCGGCCTTACTTGGGCGTGGCGAACGCGGTGAGCGACCGCTGGACGCGGATCCGCTCCGCGGCCGCCGCGGCTTCCTCGCGGCTCCGGTACGTCCCGACGCGGACCCGAAAACGGGGCTGACCGTCCTGGGCGGCCACGCTGGCCACGTAGGCCTCGAGCCCGGCGGCGGCCAGCTGCTGGCGGGTGTCCTCGGCCTGCCGCCTATTCTTGAAGGCGCCGACCTGCACCGTCCACGGCGACCCGGCGGCGGGGCTCGCGGCGGGCTTCGCCACGGGGGACGCGGGCGCGGCGGCCTTGCCCGGAGCGGGCGGCAGCGAGACGGGCGGCGGCGCAGTCGCCGCAGGCACCGGAGCGGCGGCTGGCGCCGGGCTCGACGCCGACACCTTGACCGTGACCGGCTTCGGCTCCGGTCTCGCCGGCCCACCGCCGTCGAGAGGCTCGGTCAGCGTCTGGTAGAAGGTCAGCTTCTCGGTCGGCTCGGGCGTCCGGTCGGCCATGGTCTCCGCGGCGATGCCTCCGCGCCGCGGCGCGGGCGCCCCGGCCTTTCGCGCCGCCTCGGAGGCGGACGGGGGCCCGGCGGCGAGGCTGCTCCGCGCGAGCTGGCGGCCCACCAGCAGGCCCAGGGCGAAGGTCAGGCCGAGGATCACCACCACCGCGCCGCCCAGCACGAGCCACTGGCCGAAGCCCGGTCCACCGCCCGCCCGCCGTCGCGCCGAGGCCATGCTCAGTCGCGCTCCGCGGCGCGGGTCATGCTCTCGGGAGCCGAGACCCCGAGCAGGTCGAGCCCGTTGCGCATCACCTGGGCCACCGCGGCGCAGAGCCCGAGCCGCGCCAGCGTGATCGCGCGGTCGGAGACGATCACCCGGTGGGCCTTGTAGTACGGGTGGAAGAGGCCGGCGAGCTCGGAGAGGAAGTACGCCACCCGGTGCGGCTCCCGGGCCCGCGCGGCTCCCGCCACCAGGTCCGGGTACTGGAGCAGGCGCTTGATCAGCGCCTGCTCCTCGTCGAGGACGAGCGGGCGCATGTCCACCTGGCTCCACGCCGGAACGGTGAGCCCCTGCTCGGCCGCGTTCTTGAAGAGGCTGCCGACCCGGGCGTGCGCGTACTGCACGTAGAAGACCGGGTTGTCGGAGGACTGGCGGGTCGCCACCGCGAGGTCGAACTCGAGGGGGCTGTCGTGCCGCCGCGTGAGGAACGTGAAGCGCGCGGCGTCGCGGCCGACCTCCTCGAGCAGCTCTTCCATCAGCACGAACTCGCCCCGGCGCTTGGACATGCGGACCGGCTGGCCGTCGCGCAGCAGGGTCACGAGCTGCACGATCATCACGTCGAAGGTCTCGGGGGGATGGCCGAGGGCCTGCATCGCGGCCCGCACCCGCGCGACGTAGCCGTGGTGGTCGGGTCCGAGGAAGTCGATCACGTGCTCGGCCCGGCCGAACTTGCCGAAGTGGTGGAAGCCGATGTCCACCCCGAAGTAGGTCAGCTCCCCGTCCGACCGGCGGAGCACCCGGTCCTTGTCGTCGCCGAAGGCGGTCGACCGGAACCAGAGCGCGCCGTCCTGCTCGTAGGTGTGGCCCCCTCGCGTCAAGGCCTCGATCACCTCGCGCGGCCGGCTCGTGTCGCGCACGTCGCGCTGCTCGTGGGCCCACTGGTCGAAGTGAGTGCCGTACGCCTCGAGCACGCGGCGCTGGCTCTCCACCATGTCGGCGACCGCCCGCCGCCCGAGCTGCTCGAGCCGCTCCGCCTCCGGACGGGCCGCGATCGCCCGCATCCCCGCCGGGTCGCGCGCGAGCCACTCCGCGACCAGGTCCACGAGGTACTCGCCGGGGTACGCGTTCTCGGGCAGCTCGGCCGCCCCGCCGAGCGCCTGGCGGAGGCGCACGTCCACCGACCGCGCGAGCGCGGTGAACTGGTTGCCCGCGTCGTTGACGTAGTACTGGGACTCGACCGCGTAGCCCTGCGCGCGCAGGATGCGCGCGAGGGCGTCGCCCACCGCGGCGGCCCGCGCGTTGACGATCACGAGCGGCCCGGTGGGATTGGCCGAGACGAACTCCAGAAGGACCCGGGCGCCCTTGCCCGCGTCGCTCCGGCCGTACTCGTCGCCCGCGGCCAGCACCTCGCGCAGGGCGTCGGCGCACCAGGCGGGGGACAGGAACACGTTGAGGAAGCCGGGGCCGGCGAGCTCGACCCGGTCCACCACCGCGGTCCGCGGGAAGGCGCCGACGATCGCCTCCGCGATCTTGCGGGGCGGCCGGCGGGCCTCGCGCGCGAGGGCCATGGCGACGTTGGTGGCATAGTCGCCGTGACGCGCCTCGCGCGGGATCTCCCACTGCACCTCGGAAGGTGCGGGCAACCCGGCGGCGTCGAGCGCTTGCCTGACTGCGTCCGCGAGATGGTCCGTGATGTTCAAAGACACCGATCGCCGCCGATGCGGCGGCGATTCCTGGATGATACCTCCCGGTCCACGGGCGAGCGAAGAAAGAAATCCCGGGCCCTTACGCGGAACCGAGCTCGCGCAGCACGCGCGGATCGATGCACGCGGCGAGCGTGTCGGCGAGCCGGTCGTAGGCGGCCTCGCGGAGCGCGCGATGATCGCGCGCCGCGCCGGGCGATGGCCCGGTCTCGCCGCGCGCCCAGTCGAGCACGCGGCGGCGGCCCGCGCCGGACTCGAAGAGCCCGTGGAGGTAGGTGCCCCACACGCGCCCGTCCGCCGAGACGCAGCCCTCGGGGCGCCCCTCCACCTCGAGGAGCGGCCGGGGCGGCGGGTCCGCGACCGTCTCGCCCACGTGGATCTCGTACCCCTCGACGTCCGGGCCATCCGGCAGCCAGCGGGCGCGCACCCGCCGCGTGATCTTCTCCGGTGCGAGCGTGGTCACCACCGGGAGCAGACCGAGCCCATCCTCGCGCCCGCCGCTCTCCACGCGGTGCGGGTCCGCGACCGCGCGGCCCAGCATCTGGAATCCGGCGCAGACGCCGAGGATGCGGCCCCCGCGGCGATGGTGCGCGTCGAGGGCCCGGCCGAGACCCCGCGCCTTGATCGCGCGCAGGTCGGCGATGGTGTCCTTCGAGCCCGGCAGGATGACGAGCGCGGCGTCCGCGAGGTCCTGCTCCGTCTCCGCGTAGACGAGGGAGATCCCGGGCTCGCTCTCGAGCGGCGCGAAGTCGGTGAAGTTGGCGATGTGGGGCAGCCGCACCACCGCGACCCGGAGTCCGTCCCGGGGCGGGCGCTTGTCGTCCAGACCCACCGAGTCTTCCTCCGGGAGCGCGAGATCCCGCAGGAACGGCACGACGCCGACCACCGGGACGCGCGTGCGCCGCGTCAGGTCGCGGATCGCGGGCGCGAGGAGGCCCGGGTCGCCGCGGAACTTGTTGATGACGAAGCCGCGCACGCGGCGGCGGTCGGCGGTCGGCAGCAGCAGCATGGTGCCGAGCAGGCTCGCGAAGACGCCGCCGCGGTCGATATCGCCCACGAGCAGCACCGGGGCGCGGGCCATCCGGGCCACCCGCATGTTCGCCAGGTCGCGGCGCATCAGGTTGGGCTCGGCGGGGCTGCCGGCCCCCTCGATGACCACGACGTCGGCCTCGCGCGCGAGCGCCTCGTAGCTGCGCCGCACCGCGGGCCAGAGCGTGGGCGCGAGGCGATAGTAGCCGCGCGCGTCGCTCTCCCGCCGGGCGCGTCCCAGCAGCACCACCTGGCTGCGCGTTTCTCCGCGCGGCTTGAGCAGGATCGGGTTCATCTCCACGCGGGGCGCGACCCCGGCCGCCTCCGCCTGCATGACCTGGGCCCAGCCCATCTCTCCGCCCCCGGGCGCCACGTGGGCGTTGAGCGACATGTTCTGCGACTTGAACGGGACCACGCGGAGACCGCGCCGGGCGAGCAGCCGGCACAGGCCGGCGACCAGCACCGTCTTGCCCGCGTGCGAGCCGGTGCCCTGCAGCATCACGGCGCGCGCTCGTGGCCGGGCCCTCATCATCCGACCAGCAACGTGAGGCCGGCGACCAGCAACGTGAGGCCGGCGCCGGCCAGGCCGAGCGCGGCGGCCCCGCGCGCCACCCGGAGCGCGCGATCGATCGCGTCCGGGTCGGGCGGCGGGCCGTCGCCCAGCCGGTAGTGGCCGCGTTTCTCGAGCGTCACCCCGAGCGCGCCCGCCATCGCGGCCATGGTCTGGCCCGCGTTGGGGCTCTCGGTCCGCGACCCGTCGCGCCGCCACACGCGGGCGGCGCCGGCCCGCGACTGGCCCGCGAGCCACGCCCCCGCCACGATCGTCGCGGCGGCCAGCCGGGCCGGCACGTAGTTGAGCGCGTCGTCGGTGCGCGCGGTGGCGCGCCCGAGATACTCGAGCTCGTCCCGGCGGTAACCGATCATCGCGTCCGCGGTGTTCACCGCGCGGTAGGCCCAGGCGAGCGCGAGGCCCGCGCCGACCCCGCCCAGCAGCGCGCCCGCGACGTAGAAGCAGACCGGCGACACCAGGCCGTCGGTGAGATTCTCGGCGAGCGACTCGACCGCGGCGGAGGCGACCGCGGGGGCGTCCAGGTCGTCGGTGGGCCGGCTGACGAGATGCCAGGCCACCTGCCGCCGCGCGCCGGCCAGATCGCCCGCCACCAGGTGCCCTCGGGTGATCTCCACCGCCGCGAACAGGCCGTCGAGCGAGAGGCTGCACTTGAGCAGCCACGCGTCGCCGAGGAGCGCCACCGGCGCGGGAAGCGTGGCCAGCACCGCGTGCGCGGCCAGCGCGCCGGCCGCCGCCACGCCGGCCACCACCAGGATCAGGAAGCTACCGTAGAGGGCGAGGTCGTCCACGCCCCGGGGCGCGTGCCGGCGGCCGCGCGCGATGAGCGCGCCGATCCACGCCACCGGGTGCCAGCGGTTGGGCGGATCGCCGGCCAGGAGATCGAGCGCCACCGCCAGGGCCAGCGCCGTCATCGGGGCCGGCCGCAGCGCATCAGCGACTCACCGGAGATCGAACACGAGGGGGAGCCGGATGAGCAGCGCGCGTCGCGGTAGCGACTCGGGAAACGGCAGCGCTTCGAGGTGGCGGACGGTCTCGATCGCGGCGTCGTCGAGGAGGCCATGGCTGGACGACCGCGCCACGCGCACGTCGCGCACCCGCCCCGCGGGATCGAGCCAGACGTCGAGCTCCACGCTACCGCGCAGGCCCTGCCGGCGCGCGGCCAGCGGATACACCAGCGACTCCTGGACGCGCTGCCGGAATCGCTGCAGGTAGGGAGCGTACTCGGCCGGGATCGCGCCGGCCCCGGGGGCCGGAGTGCCGAGGGCGAGGGCCGAGCCGGGCACGCCACCGTCGCCACGCATCTCTCCACCGGGCGAGCCAGCGCCGGCCTCGAGTGCTCCGGACGTTCCGGGCGTTCCGGCGGCAACGGAGTCTGTTGAGGATGGCGGCGCTGGGAAGATCGGAATACTCGGTAGATCTGCTACAGCCGGTAAGGAAGGGCTCGAGGGCGGTGTCGGCGCCGGCTCGGCGGTGGGCACCGGCGAGACCGCGGGCGGAGTCACCTGAGCCATTAGCGCCGGTGGCGGCGGGCCGGAAGAGATCATCGGTGCCGCGGCCTTGTCCGCAGCGGCGGCACGCGACGCGGGAGGCCCGGTCGGGGCGGACCGCTGAGACCGCGCCCCCGTCCCCGACGCTCCCCGTACCCCCGCGGCAGCGCCACCCGGCGCGTCGGCGCGCTCGACCAGGTCCACGAAGAGGGGCTGACTCCAGTCGGCGACGGACAGGGTGAGGAGCAGCGCCCCGGCCCCCACGTGCGCGACCACCGAGAGCGCCACCCCGCCGACGCGGGCGACCGGGCTCATCGGGCGCGCTCCTGCCAGTCGCGAATGCTTCGATCGAGCGCGATCCGGACCGCCTGCGCCACGACCCAGCCCAGCGGGCTCGCGGGCCCACCGAAGCGCGCCCGGGCGCCGCGACCGGTGGCCGCGATCACGACCGCGTCGGTCGAGGTGCCGGAGGCCGCCACGCCGTCCTCGACCACCAGGCCGGCCGCCCGGAGGGCGAGGCCCTTGACCTCGGTCGCGGTGATCACCGCGTTGACGAGGGCCGCCGGCTCCGGATCGGCGTCGACCACCACCACCGTGTTGATCGTCGAGGGCGTCCAGGTCGCGATCGGCGAGTGGCCGGCCGAGGCCAGATTGCTGAGGCCGACCGTGGTGATCGCCAGCGCCCGCAGATCGTCGGTCGCTTCCTGGGCGATCGCCGCACGCTCGGTGAAGGCGCCGGTCAGCAGCCCGACCCAGGGCGCGGGCACCCCGGCGCGACGCGCGAAGGCCGCGATCATCCCGGCCGGGTCCGCGCAGGGGTCGTGCTTGTCCACGTGCAGGTTGACCACCGCGCGGGCGTCCACGAAGCCGCCGTGGTGCACCGCCGAGGACAGGACGCGCAGCGGGCGCTCGCTCACGAGCACCACCGCCTCCCGCCCCGCCTCGACGGACACCCCGGCGATCATCGAGCCCTCCCTAGAACGACGCCCGCAACCCCACGAGGGCGTTGATGCCGAGCGCGGGGAACCCGCGCACCTCCGCGTAGCCCTCGTTGAGGAGGTTCTGGATCCGGGCGGTCAGCTCGAGCTTCTGCAGCCACCCCGTGCGGTCGAGGATACGCCAAGTCCCGCCGACGTCCACCCGCGTGTAGCCGCTGTTGAACACCTCGCCGAAGGGCTCGAACTGCTCGGTGACCACGTGGACCTGGGTGAACAGGGCGAGGCGCGCGATCGGCTCCCAGGTGAGGCCGATGTTCCAGCGGTGCCGCGGCTCGCGCGGCAGCAGCCGGTCGGTGGCCAGATTCTCGGAATCCGTGTAGGTATAGTTCAGCGACGCGACCAGGTTGGGCAGCAGGTCCACCTCGGAGGTGAACTCGATGCCCGCGCTGCGGGCCCGGCCCACGTTGATCGGTCCCCCGAACGGCGCGGTGGGGATGGAGACGCAGCACGTGATCAGGTTCTTGAAGTTGTTCTGGAAGTAGGTCAGGCCGAGGCGGATCCGGTTGTTCCAGAGCTTCTGGTCGACCCCGAAGTCGTAGGAGAGGCTCTTCTCCGGCTGCAGGGTCGGATTACCGAAGTCGGGGAAGAACAGGTCGTTGAAGGTGGGCGCCCGGAAGCCGGTCCCGGCGCTGCCGTGCAGCCGGGTCCCCGTCTCCTTGATCACGAACGCGACCGAGCCGCGCTCGGTGGTGGTGGTGCCGAAGACGCTGTTGTCCTCCACCCGGAAGCCCCCGGTGATGAAGAGCCGATCGAAGAAGCGGAGCTGCTGCTCGAGGAAGACGGACTGGGTCTCGGTGGCGGCGCGGAAGACGCCCTTGTTCTCACCTTCCTCCCGCCGGTACTCGAGCCCGACGCTGCTGGTGCTCCATTTCCCGATGAAGAACGAGTTGATCCACTCCGCCTCCTTTCGCACCACGTCCACCTGGGAGAAGATCGGGACGTCGAAGTCGACGCCGGGATCGACCGGGTCCTGGAAGCCCGAGCTGTTCTCGTAGCGCGAGAGGCGGCCGCGGGTCTCCCACCACTCCACCGGACGGGTCTTGCCCTCCAGGCTGTAGATGGTGGTCTCCGACTGCTGGTGCGCGTTGGGATTGATGATCGGGACGATCGGCTGTGGCCCCGGGAACACCCCCTTCACCGGCACCCCGATGTCGTTCTTGTTGTAGCGGAAGACGAAGTCGAGGGAGGAGTTCCACGGCAGCGTCGCCCCGATTCGCGCGCTGAGCGCGTTGACGTCGGTCCCGTCGTTCTGGAACTGGCCGTTGCTCTCGAAGTGGGACGCCGAGAGCGCGTAGTTGAGGATCTTCCAGGCTCCGCTGACGGTGGCCCGGCTGGCGAGGGTGTCGTAGTTGCCCACCTCCTGCTGCACGGAGGCCTGGAACGGCCCGCCGGCGCCCTTGCGCGTGATGATGTTGACCACGCCACCGATGGCGTCGGCGCCATAGAGGGTGGACTGGGCACCGCGGATGATCTCGATCCGCTCGATCAGGTCCGGGGAGAGATCGGAGAGATCCACCTGCCCGAGGGTCGGGCTCTTCACCCGCACCCCGTCCACCAGCACCTGCACCTGGTTGGCGTTGGCCCCGCGGATCGTGATGCTCGACGTCTTGCCGTAGGAGCCCGAGCGACGGATCTCCACGCCGGGCACGTTGCGGAGGGCCTCGTCCACCGTCGGGTAGTGATAGGTCTGGAAGTCGTCCCCGTTCACCACGCTGATGGAGGCGCCGATCTGCTCAGACGGGGTCGCGACCTTGGTCGCCGTGATCACCACCGGGTCCACGCTCTTCTGCTCCTGCGCTGCCGCCACCGCGGGCACCGCCAGGGACAGAGCCAGAATCCACACCAGGTGCTCTCGCATTGACCACTCCTTTTGCCTCGAAAGGGGTTGGCGCGGGTGACCGCACCCAGGTCTCCTGACTCGTGGATCGGCGTCGTGGCCCGGCCTTCCCAGGCGCGCCCTCGGGCGGCCCAGTGGCTCCCTCGCGGGATCGGGCGGGACTCCCCACTCACAGTGGCGGGACCGTGCCGGCTTCGGCCCGTTCATCGGGCCACCGGCTTCCCTTGGAGTGCAATCTGTTTTCTTGTGCTAGCTCGCTTTAGCTTCCATCACCTCCTTCGTTACTCTCGGCCCATATCAGGCGCCCGGATACACCAGGTGAACCGTGGGCCGCCGGCTGATCGGATGCTTGTCGACGATCACGCGGCAGCCGTAGGCGGCCTCGAGCACGGCCTCGTCCATCACCGTCTCCGGCGGACCGATGCGGACCGCGGCGCCCGCGGCCATGAGCAGGAGC
>WNFK01129910.1_pt1 | contig 29090 bp, 28 predicted proteins | sample 5400281 | NCBI WGS metagenome assembly WNFK01 (sample SAMN13153350, study PRJNA577476) | soil metagenome | isolation source: 20 cm soil on Douglas fir-dominated hillslope | place: USA:California | collected 2013-09-17
ATACTCCCCACCCGGTCATCGACCTCCTGGAGTCGCAGCAGGGCGTCTCGAAGAAGGGGGGCACCATGCGGCTCGGTGCCTACGATTGTGAGGTCGCCGCCGGGAGCCATGCCGCGGAGGAATACGCGAGCCCGCACGTGGCCGAGCGGCACCGGCATCGCTACGAGTTCAACAACCGCTACCGCGCGCAGCTCGAGGAGCGGGGGCTCAAAGTCACAGGCGTGTACTCGGACATGGATTTAGTCGAGATCGTCGAGCTGCCGGATCACCCCTGGTTCGTTGGAGTTCAGTTCCATCCGGAGCTCCGCTCCCGTCCCGCCAACCCGCACCCACTCTTCAAGGGATTCGTGCGCGCGGCGATCGAAGAGCGGCGGCGGCGGGAGGGGGCAGGAGCCCCGAGCCCCAGCTCGACAGGCGCGCCCATCCAGTAGGAGAGGTAATCGTGGCGGAAACGTGGAGGCCGTTCGCCGTCGGAAGCGTTCGATTCGAGCCCGGTCGGTTCTCGCTGATCGCGGGTCCGTGCGCCCTGGAAGATCCCGGAATGGCCGAGGAGGTGGCTCGTGAGGTCAAGCGAATCGCCTCGGAGCTGAGCCTTCCGTTTGTGTTCAAGGCCTCCTATGCGAAGGCGAATCGGTCCACGGGGGCAAGCTACCGCGGACCCGGCGCCGCGGAGGGCCTTCGAGAGCTGGCTCGGGTCCGCGAGGTGGCCGGCGTTCCGGTGACGAGCGACGTTCACGACATCTCGGAGGTCGCCGACGCGGCGGCGGTGCTGGACCTGATCCAGATTCCGGCCTTTCTCTGCCGTCAGACCGCGCTGATCGAAGCCGCGGCCCGAAGCGGTAAGCCGGTGCATCTCAAGAAGGGGCAGTTTCTTGATCCGGGGTCGATGGCGCGGGCGGTGGACAAGGCCCGTGCGGCCGGCGCGCAAGGGGTCATCTTGACGGAGCGCGGGACGACGTTCGGGTACGGGGATCTTATCGTCGACTTTCGTGGAATCGACATCATGAAGCGGTGCTCCTGTCCTGTCTTCTTCGATGCAACGCATTCGGTCCAGAGGCCGGGGGGGGCCGAGACCGGAGGGCAGCGCGAATTCATCCCGCTCCTCGGGCGGGCGGCCGTGGCGGCCGGTGTGGACGGCATCTTCATTGAGACCCATCCGGACCCTCCGCGCGCCAAGTCCGACCGGGAGAGCCAGTGGCCGCTGGGGGATCTTCGCGGGCTGCTTCAGTCCTGGGTCAAGATTCGCCAATCACTTGCCGACGATAGACTTGTGGGGACACGACCGGCGTGAATCCGAAGACCTCGACCGATTTCCTGCCGTCGAAGCAGGAAAGCGCGACGCACATCATTGGGTGGGCACGCGAGATTCTTGAGGCGGAAGGGGAAGCGATCCTCAGTCTCAAGGATCGCATCGGCCAGGACTTCGAACGAGCGGTTCAGATCCTGCTTGAAGTTCAAGGTCACGTCCTCACCTCCGGTGTCGGCAAGTCCGGGCTCGTCGCGAAGAAGATCGCCGCCACGCTCACCAGCACCGGCACCCCCGCGAATTTTGTTCATCCGGTCGACGCGATCCATGGGGACCTGGGCATTGTCTCCACCCGGGACGCGGCCATCCTCCTTTCCAAGAGCGGAGAGACGCCGGAGCTCCTGGGGCTCCTCCCGGCCTTTCGGCGCCGCGGGGTTCCGATCGTGACGATCACGTGCAATCCCGGCTCCGCCCTCGCGCGCGGCTCGGACTGCGTCCTGGATCTCGGGAGGATGCGGGAGGCCTGTCCCGAGGACCTCGTACCCACGACGACGACCACGGCCGCGCTCGCCTTGGGGGATGCGCTCGCAATCGTGCTCCTTCGCATGAAGGGCTTTTCTCGCGAGGATTTCGTATTCCTCCACCCCGGAGGCGTGCTCGGTCAGACCGCCCTGCTTCGCGTCTCGGATCTCATGCATCGCGGGAGCGCTCTTCCGATGGTGCGCAGTGAAGCGACACTGCACGAGGCGCTCGTCGAGATCTTGAACAAGCGCCTTGGACTGACGACGGTCGTGGACGGAGACGGCATCTTGCGCGGGGTTCTCACGGACGGGGATCTCAAGCGGATCCTCCTCAAGGGGTCGGCGGACCTGGGGCAGCCGGTCTCGCGGGTCATGTCGACGACACCGCGGACGATCGAGGAGGACGCGCTCATCGCACAAGCGGTGCGCCGCATGGANNNNGCAGGGCGTCATTCACTTGCACGACTGCCTCGGTGCGGGCGCGCGGATCCGGTGAAGCGATGCGGCCCCAGTTTGCCGGACTCCGGGAGGGCGTGATACGATGCATCGTGCTGCACATCCTGGCCGTATTCGCTGTGGCCGCGATCGCGGGCTGCCAGTCGCGGACCGCCCCGAAGCCAAGCGGAGCGGACCTCCGGTTCCCGGACCAAGAGGCGCGCGACTTCACGCTCACGGAAACCTCGGAGGGTAAGAAGAACTGGACCCTCTGGGCGTCGTACGCGGCCATGTACAACGATCGAAATCTCGTGGATGCACGCAGCATTCGGATCGAGTTCTTCGACTCGAAAGGGATGCGATATTCGACGCTGGTCGCCAATCAGGGGCTCGTGGACCAGCGCACGAACAACTTGGAAGCCGTGGGTAAGGTGCGACTCGTGACGGAAACCGGGGTGAGGATGGAGACCGACTCGCTGCGCTGGATCAACAATGCGCAGAAGATCGTGTCGGACGCCTTCGTTCGGGTGACGCGAAAGCAGGACGTCGTGACGGGATATGGTTTTGAAAGCGACGCGAACCTGGACCATTTCCACCTCAAGCGAGAGGTCCGGGCGGAGGTTCGCGACGAGGGAGATAGCGGAGAACCAATCTCGCGATGACCGGCCTGGAGGGGCGGAATCTGGAGCGGTTCTACGGGCACTGGAAAGTCGTCAACCAGGTCTCGATTGACGTGAATCGAGGTGAGGTTGTCGGGCTCTTGGGACCGAACGGAGCCGGGAAAACGACAACGTTCTACCTCATCGTGGGTCTCTTGAGGGTGGATGGGGGTCAGATTCTCGTTGATGGCAAGGACATCACCCGGATGCCGATGCACGAGCGGGCCCGCATCGGAATTGGTTACCTGGCCCAGGAGCCTTCGATTTTTCGAAAGCTGACCGTCCGAGAGAACATCCTGGCCATCCTGGAAACCCTGCCCATGAGCAAACGGGAACGGGCGGAGCGGCTCGGGCAGCTCCTGGAGGAACTGAACATCGCGCACCTGGCGGATCGAAGAGGCTACAACCTTTCGGGCGGCGAGCGGCGCCGGGTCGAAATCACGAGGGCGCTCGTGACCCATCCCAAGTTCCTGTTGCTGGACGAGCCCTTCGTAGGGATCGATCCAATCGCGGTCGCCGAGATTCAGGACATCGTGGGGAGGCTGAGGCAACGGGGCCTCGGGATTCTGATCACCGACCACAACGTTCGGGAAACCCTGAGCACAACCGACCGGGCTTATATCATGTACGAAGGCAAGATCCTCCTGGAAGGTACCAGCCAGGAGCTGGCGGAAGATCCGATCGCCCGGCAGATCTATCTGGGCGAGCGGTTCCGGCTGGATTGAGGGCGTAGAGCCATGGAAATGAAACACAGCCTGAGCATGCAGCAGAAGCCGACGCTGATCATGACGCAGCGTCTGCAGCATGCGCTCAAGCTGCTCCAGATGCCGACGCTCGAGCTCCAGCAGGCGCTCAAGATGGAATTGGAGCGCAACCCCCTCCTCGAAGAGGTCGACGAGGTGGAAGAGGTCGAGGAAATCGAAGAGGTCAAGAAAGAGGTCGGCCAGGAGGAGGTCGAGCAACCGGCGGAGACCGAAGCAAAGGCGGAGCAGGAAATCGACTGGGGGGAGATGTGGCCCGATCAGTTCGAGACGGTCTCGGCCCCGCGCACGAACGATGGGGACGCCGAGTTCTACGAGCGCGTCCCGGTCACCGTGAAGAGCCTCGGCGATCATCTCCTGGAACAGTTGCGCCTGAGCAATCTGGATGAGCAGTCGATGGCGATCGGGGAATTCCTGGTCGGCTCCATCGATGAAAACGGATACCTGCAGACCACGGTCGAAGAAGTGGGCGAGACGTTCCAGGTCAGCCCGGAGCGCGTGGAAGAGGTGCTCGCGGTGATCCAGACCTTCGAACCCGCTGGAATCGGCGCGCGGAGTCTCCAAGAGTGCCTCTGGATCCAGATCGTCCAGAAGAAGATGGAGACGACCCTCTCGGGACGGATCATTCAGGAGCAATTCGACAACCTCCTCGCCAAGCGATTCTCTGAGATCGCGCGAAATCTCAAGTGCACGGTCGAGGACGTCCAGGCGGCCAGCGACACGATCGGGACCCTGGATCCCCGGCCCGCCCAGGAGATCGCCGCCGAGGAAACGCGCTACGTCGTACCCGACCTCATCGTGGAGCGGGTCGGCGAGGACTTTGTGGTCGCGCTCAACGACCGGAACGTCCCGAGGCTCAGGATCAGCCACGCCTATCAGCAAATGCTCCGGAACAAGAATTCCGTGGAAGACACGACCCGCAAGTACATCACCGAGAAGCTCAACTCGGCCAAATGGCTCATCCAAACGATCGAGCAACGCCGAAAGACGATGATCAAGGTGATGCGCCGGATCGTGGAGGAGCAGCGGGAGTTCTTCGAGAGGGGCGTGGAGGGCTTAAGGCCGCTCACGCTGCAACAGATCGCAAACCAGATTGGTATGCACGAATCGACGGTGAGCCGCGTTACGACGAACAAGTACGTGCAGACGCCACGCGGCGTCTTCGAGCTGAAGTACTTCTTCTCGAGCGGGTTGCAGACGGAGGACGGCGACGATGTTTCGGCCAAGGTGGCGAAGGGGAAGATCTCGCAGCTGATCCAGGCGGAGGACAAGCGCGAGCCGCTCAGCGACCAGCGTATTGCGGAGCTGTTGCACGAGCAGGGTCTCAGGATCGCCCGGAGGACCGTGGCCAAGTACCGGGAGGCATTGCGCATTCTGCCGGCCCGGGCGCGCCGCCGTTACGCATCGCGGATCGAAAACCGAACATGACCCATTCAGGGGGTAACGATGCAGATCACGATCAAGGGGCGGCACTGGAAGGTGACTCCCGACTACCGCGCGTACGCGGAGCGGAGAATCGAGAAGTTGCAGAGATACTTCTCGCACCTGATCAGCGCGCAGCTGACCGTGACCGAGGAGGGCTACCGCCACCTGGCGGAGCTTCGCATTTTCGGGAACGGTGTGGACCTGACCGGGCGAGCCCAGAATCCGGATCCTCGGGCGGCGCTCGACGCCGTGCTCGAAAAGCAGGAGCAGGCGCTGAAGCGTCGGAAGGAGCGATTGAAGGACAGAAAGAAGGGCGGAGCGAGCCTTCGGCAGCAGGGGATTCCCGAGCTGCCTCCTCAGGCGACGCAACGGGATCGGGGCGGGGTCGAGATCGTCCGATCGCGGCCCAAACAGCGGACCCTGACCGTGGACCAGGCCGTGCGGATGCTCCTCAAGAGCCGCCTGACCGTGCTCGCGTTCTCGGAGCCGGACGGGGGAGGCATGCGGATCGCCTATCGCCTGGAGGACGGACAAGTAGGATTGCTTGAACTCGATTAGCACCGCGCAAATCACGATCGCGCAGCTGTACGAGCAGCAGCGTGAGATCCTCTCGCTCGAGGTCCTCACCCAGGGGCTCGAGGCCCGCGTTCCGATCACCATCAGCGACATCAATCGCCCAGGCATGGCGCTCATGGGCTACCCTGAGAATTTTCTCTTCGAGCGAATCCAGATCATGGGCAGGACCGAGATCGCCTACCTCGGGACCCTGAGCCCGCAGGGACGCGCGGAGGCGCTGGATCGCCTGTTTCAGTTCGCGATGCCGGGTCTCATCGTGACGAAAGGTCTCCAGCTTCCTGAGGGCCTCCTCGAGCGCGCGAATCGACACCAGGTACCTCTGCTCCGCACGCCGCAGGACACCACGCCGTTCATCCACCAGCTCACCGCGTACTTGGACTGGGTCTTCGCACCCTCCGTCACGGTGCACGCATCCTTGGTCGACGTCTACGGTGTCGGCCTCCTGTTCACGGGGAGAAGCGGCATCGGTAAGAGCGAGACCGCGCTCGACCTGGTGGAGCGCGGACACCGGCTCGTCGCCGACGACGTGGTCCGGATCACGCGGCGTCACGGCGATATCCTGATCGGCGCCTGCAACGAGGTCTTGAAACACACGATGGAGATCCGGGGACTTGGGGTGATCGATGTTCAGGCGATCTTCGGCATCCGCGCGATCCGCGGGCAGAAACGCGTCGAGGTCGAAGTGCATCTGACGGAGTGGGACAGCAAGGCGGACTATGAGCGCCTTGGTCTGGATGACATGCACGCCAAGTACATGGACACGGAGATACCTCTCGTGACCGTGCCGATTCTTCCCGGCAAGAACATCACGGTTATCGCCGAGGTGATTGCGCTCAATCACCTTGTCAAAGTCTACGGATACCACCCGGCCCGCGCGCTGAACGAGCGCCTGATCGAGAGCATGCGTGCCAAGCTCCTGGCCAGCCCGCTGGTCCGGGATGACACCGAGTGATCGACGATGAACCCGGCCCAGGTGCCGCAACGGCCCTTCGCGCTCCTCGTGACCCACGCCGCGCTCGGCTCGGAGCTACTCCGCACGGTCGAGGCGATTCTCGGGGCTCAGTCCGATGTCCAGGTCTTGAGCAATGACGGACTCTCGAGCGACGGCCTGAGCCGCGCGATCGAAGAGCTCGTCCGCGGCGTCCCCGGGGAGCGTCCGGTCGTGGTCTTCACCGACCTTGCCGCCGGTAGCTGTGGTATTGCCTCGCGCCGCGCCGACCACGGCGATCGGCTCGTGAGAAAGGTCACCGGGGTCAACCTTCCCATGCTTCTCGAGTTTTTCCACTATCGCGACACGCTTCCCTTGGACGAGCTTCTGCCGCGCCTGGAAGCCAAGGGGAAAGCCGGCATCACCGTACTCTAGCGTGCCGCTTCTGCTCGCGCGGATCGACGACCGGCTCATCCATGGGCAGGTCGTCCACGGCTGGGGCGGACCGCTACGTCCGACGTGGATCGGTATCGTCTCCGATTCGCTCCGTGCGGATCCGCGCCGCGCGGATCTGTATCTCTTTGCCGCACCGGAGGGGGCGCGCGCCGCCGCGCTCTCCGTTTCCGAGGCGCTTCTCCCTTCGACGCTCGCGACCATCGAGGCGGAGCGATCCTTCCTCCTGTTCCCGGGGCCCGAGGAGCCGCTTCGACTCAAACAGGGCGGGTTTCGGCTCGTCGAGGTAAACGTGGGCGGACTCCACCACGCGGAAGGGAAGGTCGAGGTGCTCCCCTACATCCACGTGAGCTCCGCGGAGCGGGAGGCGCTCCTCGCTCTCGAGCGGCTCGGCGTCCGGCTTACGGCCCAAGATCTTCCGACGAACCCCGCGCGAAACCTCGCCCCCCTGCTCGGCGGGGCGGCGTGATGCCCATCGACGGGACGCCGGTCCGGATGGCCATTGCGGTCCACAACCATCAACCGGTCGGGAATTTCGATTCCGTCATCGCCGAAGCGGTCGAGAGGGCGTATCGGCCGTTCCTGGACGCCCTCGCGCGCCATCCGGGCGTACGCCTGTCCATGCATTGGTCGGGGCCCCTCTTCGAGTGGCTCGAGGAGCACGAGCCGTCGATTCTCGATGCCCTGGGGATGCTCTGCGGCCGCGGCCAGGTGGAGCTCCTGTCGGGGGCCTTTTACGAGCCGATCCTCGCCGTGATCCCTCCGTGGGATCAGCAGGGGCAGATCGAGAGGATGAACGGTTACTTGAAGGCCCGGTTCGGGGTGACCCCGCGGGGAGCCTGGCTCGCGGAGCGGGTATGGGAGCCGGATCTTCCCGAGGTGCTCGAGCGCGCCGGCATCGAGTACACGCTCGTCGACGACCACCACTTCCTCCTCGCCGGAGCCGACGCCGGGGCTCTCCGCGAGCCGTACTGGGTCGAGTCGACGTTGGGCCGCGTCGGCGTGTTCCCGATCGAGCGTGAGCTGCGGTACCGAATCCCGTTTCAGCCTGTTCCCGAGCTTCTCGGGTTCCTACGCGGCTCTGCCCGCGCGTCCGGCGAAATTCGCGTCTTCGGCGACGACGGAGAGAAGTTCGGCATCTGGCCGCACACGCACGACTGGGTGTACCGCGACGGCTGGCTCGAGTCCTGGCTTAGGTCCTTGGAAGAACGTCAGGCGATCGAGGCGATCCCGCTTGGCGACGTTTGGCAGGCGGGGCAGGTGACGCGGAGCATTGCGTTGCCGGCTGCGAGCTACCCGGAAATGATGCTCTGGGCGCTTCCGGCCGCTGAGCAGGTGCGGATCGAACAGGAGCAGCATTGGCTCGAAGCGCATGGAAAGCCAGATCTCGCGAGGCGGATCGCGACGGGAACCTGGCGCGAATTCTTCGCGAGGTATCCGGAATCGCGTCGCATGCACCGGCGCGTGACGGAGCTGAGCGCGAAGGTCGAGCACGCGGGCCGGTCCTGCCTCGCGCGGACCCAATACGAAGACGCACGCCGGGAAGTCCATCGCGCCCAATGCAACTGCTCCTATTGGCACGGCGTCTTCGGCGGATTCTACCTGCCGCACTTGCGGGAAGCGGTACGAGGGCACATGCTCCGCGCCGACGCGCTCGCCGATGGGCTTCAAGGACCGGCGGTCGGCTGGACGGTCGAACGAGGCGGGGAGGAGTGGAGGCTCAAGTCGTCCCGGGTCTCGGTGGGAGTGACGCTGGACGGCTGGGGCGCGATCGTGGAGCTTGCGGAGCGCCGGCGCCCGTTTGATTTCGCGTGCGTCATCGCCCGGCGGCGCGAGGCCTATCATGGCCGCATCGAGGAAGCCGCGCGGCGCGCCGCCGCTCAAGGGGAAGGGAGCGCGCTCGGCGAGGCCGCCCACAAGCCCGAGACGATCCACGGATCCATTAGTGTCAAGGAGGCCGGGCTGGAGCGGCTTCTGGAGTACGACGAACGCCCGCGGTACGCGTCGCAGGAGTGGATGATCTCCGCGAGCGACGTCGCGGCGGCAGGCAGCATCCGCGATTCGATCGGCCGCGGTCCGGCGCGGCTCAGGTTCGCGCCCACGCGCGGGCGCGACACGGAGGCGGCTCCGCTCATCGCGCTCGCGTCTGCAGGCGATCCGCGCGGCACGATCGAGAAAGAGATTGCGCCCGGTCGCGATGAAGGCGAGTTCGAGGTTCGATTCGTCGGGCTCCCCGCGGAAACGTGGCTGGTGAGCGAATGGAACCTGAGCCTCCTGACCGCGGCCGCGCCCGGGCGCCGCCTGCTGCTCGAGGGAAAGGCGCGGGTGGACTGCGCTCCGGGTTCGACCGGAGAGGCGGATTCGGTTACGTCGATGAGGCTCGAGGACTCGGAGTACCTCCACGTGGCGCTGACGCTCGGCTTCGAGCCGGCGGCGCGCGTCGAGTGGTCTCCCGTCGAAACGGTTTCGCTATCCGAGGCGGGCGCCGAGCGCGTGTACCAGGGAACGGCGTTTCTGATCGGATTCCGATCCGGGCCTGAGGCTGGGTCGGCGCCGATTCGAATCACCGCCCGGGTCGGGGAGGTGGGCGCTGGTCTCTGAGCTTTGGCGTATCGCCCTTCTCGGAGGGATTCTCGCCACGGACCGCTCGGCGGGCTGGAATCTCATGCTCGGCCAGCCGCTCGTCGGCGCGTGCCTCGCGGGAGCCCTGCTGAACCCCGGTCCGCAATGGGAGCTTTGGGCCCTTCGAATCCCGCTCGGCGTCGGCGTCCTTCTTCAGCTTCTCCTCACTGATCCCTCCCTGCCCGCCGCGCAGCGACCACGCGATGTCGCCACGGCGGGGGTCATCGGTACTTCGGTCGCGCTCGTTTGCATGGAGCGACTCACTCCGGTGGTCTCGGTGTCGACCGGGGGGATGCTGTGGGTCCTGGTCGGTACGATCGCGGGTCTGATCGCCTCCGTGGCCGGAGGATGGATGGAGACGCCCCTCCGCGCGAGGAACCAGGTGGCCGCAGCGCGCGCGGACGAGCTGGCTCGGGAAGGGAGACTTCGCGCTTTCGAGGCGCTCTACTGGGGCGGGGTGTTCCGGATTTTCTTACGCGGAGCGACCTGGTCCGCGGCGGGAACGGTGGCGGGCATCGCCGCAGCATCCCTCATCTTGCCCCAGGTCGCGAGCATCATCACCGGTCCCAGGACGGGGCTCGTCTTTGCGGTGCTACTCGGAACGGCGTTCGCGTCCGGCTTCCATACCCACGTGCGCGCGCCGCGGCACGGACCGCGCTGGGCCGCGATGGGTGCGCTCGCCGTGATCCTGGTACTCCTCCATATGGGTGAGCCTACGCCGTGACCGGGACGCAGCCCGCGGGGATCCCCGCGTCTGGGCCCGCCCTCCGTGGGCGGGACCTGGCGAAGGTCACCTCCCGATCGTTCTATCTGCAGGCGCTCTTCTCGGCGCAGCGTCAGCAGGGTCTGGGCTTCGCGTTCGCGCTCATTCCGGTCATCCGCCGCCTCTACTCGGGAGCGGAGGAGCAAGGCAAAGCCCTCGCCCGCCATCTGGGTTTCTTCGGCACGCACCCGGTCCTGGCCGGCTACGTCTTGGGGGTCGTGGCGCGTCTCGAGGAGCGTCGGGCGCGGGGGATCACCATCGAGGAGACGCAGATCGAGGACGTGAAACGCGCGCTCGCGAGCCCGCTGGCCGCGCTCGGCGATCCGCTGTTCTGGGTGACGCTGAGACCGCTTGCGGGGCTGGTAGGCATCCTGGGAATGGGGATCCTGCCGCTCGCCAATCCGTGGGGGCCGGACCTCCGGGTCCTGGTCTGCCCTCTCCTCGCGCTTTTGACGTACAATGCCGTCGCGCTGAGATTCCGCATCGCGGGCGTGCCGCGCGGCTATGCGCTCGCCGATGATCCGGGGAAGCTTCTCCACTCGCTCAAGCTCGCGACGCTCACGCGCGTTCTCGAGCGGTCGAGCGCGTTTGGATTCGGAGTGCTGGTAGTTCTTACGCTCTCGGTGCTCGCCAGGAGCGCGGATCCGGCCAGCCAAGGGCTCGCGCACATCGCATTCGTTTTGGCGCCCTTCGTCCTGGGTTTTCTGGCAGCGGCTTTCGGGCTCAAGCGATGGCCCGGGCGGGGCGTCGAGATCGCGCTCTCGTCGGCCCTCGTGGCCCTGGCTCTTTCGACCCGCGTCTAGAGGACCGAGGCACGAGATGGTGGAGCAGACGGTCACGATTCAAAACCGCCTCGGGCTTCATGCGCGGGCGTGCTCCGTGTTCGTGAAAGAAGCCGCGAAATTCGCCGCGCACATCTTTGTGATCCGCGACGGGCTTGAGGTGAACGGCAAGAGCATCCTGGGGGTGATGATGCTCGCCGCCGAGATGGGCGCGCAGCTAACGCTCCGCGCCGACGGGAAGGACGAGCGGGAAGCCCTGGAAGCGCTGGTTCGCGTGGTCAACAACAAGTTCGGTGAGGAATGACGACCCTTCAAGGCATCGCCGCATCGCCGGGGATCGGGATCGGCCCGGTCCACATCGTGGATCCCGAGGAAACCGAGGTCCAGGATGGCGACCTCCGGGTCCAGGATGCGGCCGCCGAGCAGGAGCGCTTTCGCAAAGCCATCCGCGAGAGCTTGGTCGAGGTCCGCGAGCTGCGGGAGAAGATCGCGCTCGAGACCGGTGAAGAGCAGGCGCGAATACTGGACGCCCAGATCGAGATTCTGGAGGATCCCGAGGCGACCTCCCAGACCCTCGCGGTGATCGAGCGGGAACGGAAGCCCGCGGCGTTTGCGTATCGGAGGATTCTTAACGCGGTGGCCGCGCGGCTGGACGAGGTGGACGGTGAGTATTATCGTGGCCGCGCGATCGATGTCCGTGACGTTCGTCGTCGCGTTCTCGCCCACCTGGGCGGGATCCGCGCGCATTCGCTGAGCGATCTTACCGAGCCCTCGCTCATCGTCGCGAACGACCTCCCGCCGAGCGAGATGGCGCTCCTCCAGCGGAGCATGGCGCTCGGCTTTGCGACCGATCTCGGAGGACGCACGTCGCACACCGCGATCATGGCGCGCGCTCGCGGGATTCCCGCGGTTGTCGGGCTCAAGTCCGCGACCGAATCGGCGCAACAGGGGGCGATCGCCATCGTGGACGGCACCCGGGGCGTTGCGATATTCAATCCGGATCCCGAGACGCTCGCTGAGCATGAGCGCAAGCGTGAGCGCTATCGTGAGCTGGCCGCGAAGCTGACAGAGCTCAAGGATCAACGCTGCGCGACCGCCGACGGCCGGCCCATCTGGCTGGGCGCGAATCTGGAAGTTCCTGAGGAGCTGCCCGGAATCCTCGAGAACGGGGCCGACGGCATCGGGCTCTACCGGACAGAGTTCTTCTATCTCGCGCGCAAGCAGCTGCCGACCGAGGAAGCCCAATTCAACGCGTACCGCTCGATCGTCGAGGCGATGAGCCCGAAGCCGGTCATCATCCGCACGCTCGACGTGGGGGGTGACAAGTTTGCTTCCTATCTGGGCACTCCGATCGAGAAGAACCCGTTCCTCGGCATGCGCGGGCTGAGGTTCAGCCTCCGCCGAGAAGAGATTTTCCGTACCCAGCTCCGGGCGATCTTCCGCGCCAGCGCGTACGGGAATTTGAGGATCATGTTCCCGATGGTGATTGGTCTCGAGGACCTGCGGCGGGCGCGGGAAATCGTAGAGCGCGTGAAGCTCCAGCTTCGCAAGGAAGGCGTGGCCATGGCCCAGAATGTTCCCCTCGGGGTCATGGTCGAAACGCCGGCGTCGGTTTTCAGTATCGATTGGCTCTCGCAAGAGGCGGATTTCGTGAGCATCGGAACGAACGATCTGATTCAGTACACGCTCGCCGTGGATCGGGGCAATGAGGCGATTTCAGAGATCTACGAGCCGCTCCATCCCGCGGTGCTCCATGCGATCAAGATGGTTGTGGAGGCGGGTCACCGCGCCGGCATTCCGGTTGGGATTTGCGGCGAGATGGCCGGAGAACCGCTCTATGCGGTGGTCCTGGTGGGCCTGGGTCTCGAGGAGTTCAGCGTGAGCCCTTATCTCGTTCCGGAGATCAAGACGATCATCCGAGCTTCCACGTACGGCGAGGCGCGTGAGCTCGCGGATCGCTGCATGAGCCTCCACACCCCGAGCGACGTGCGCACCGTGGTCAACGAGTTCATGAGTCGACGGTACCCGGGGATCTTCGTACCGGCATGATCCGCGCCCGCGCGAGCCGGACGCGCCGAGAGCGCCCGCTCGATTCGAAATCCCGGAACGCGCGCCTCGACGCGGACGGGATGGCCGGTAAGATCGAAGGGTTTCCGGCACAGCTTCGGTCCGGAGGGATCATCTCGGCCGAGGCCGTGCAGCGCATCGAGCCCCATCGGCCGCGCGCGCTCATCGTGCTCGGAATGGGAGGGTCGGCGATCGCGGGCGACCTCCTCCGCGTGCTCGCCGATCGTGAGGGCGCCGTGCCCGTCCACGTCGTGCGTCACTACGAGCCTCCATCCTGGATTACGCCGGAGGACTTCCTGGTGTTTTCGTCCTACTCCGGGGAGACGGAGGAAACGCTGACCGCCTATCGCGCGCTCGAACCGCTCGGCGCGCGCTCTCTCGTGCTCGCGTCGGGGGGCACCCTCGCCCAGCGGGCCCGAGCGGATGGCGTGCCGGTCGCCCTTCTGCCGGCGGGGTTCCCGCCGCGCGCGGCGCTGGGGTATTCCTTCTCGGCGCTCGCGCACGTGGCCCACCACCTCGGGGTACTGCCGGACGCGGAAGAGCGCCTCGAGCGGACGGCCAAAGCGTTGGATAAGGCCGCTATCGCCTTCTCCCCGAACGTGATAGAATCTCGTAACCCGACCAAACAACTCGCGATACAGTTGAAGGGGCATCCGATCGTGCTGGTGGCAGACAAACGCACGGCCGAGCCCGTCGCATGGCGCTGGAAGGGGCAATTCAACGAGAACTCGAAGCATCTCGCATGGGTTTCCGTACTCCCCGAGATGAACCACAACGAAGTGGATGGGTTCGTGAACCCGGGCGGAGTCGTCGGTCGGCTCGCCGCGGTCCTGCTCCGCGACCCCGGCGACCATCCGAGGATCGTGAGGCGCTTCGACTGGCTCTCGGCCTATTTGCGTAAGCGAAAGATTCACGTGGAGACCGTGATGCTCGAAGGGGACGATCCGATGGTGCGGCTTCTCTGGGGCGTAACCTGTGGGGATTTCGTGAGCTACTACCTCGCGCTCCTGAACGGAGCGGATCCGAGCGCGCTCCCCGGCGTCACCGCGCTCAAGCGAGCGCTCGGGAAGTGAAGCCGATCGCCATCGTCCCGGTTGCGGGGGCTGGCTCGCGCTTAAGGCCCCTCACCGATCGCACCCCGAAGGCGCTCCTGATGGTGGCGGGGAAGCCTATCCTGACCCACATTCTGGACCAGCTGAAGCCGGCGAAGCCGGAGCTGGTGGTTCTCGTGATTGGTCCCGACGCCCAGGGCGACCGCATCCGCGAGTACGCGGCTGCCTGGAAGGATTTCCGTGTCGAGTGTGTGGTGCAAAGCGCACCCCTCGGCCTGGGGCACGCGGTGGCCCAGGCGAAGCAGGCGGCGGGGCAGGCCCCGCTTCTCATCATATTGGGCGACACGATCGTGCAGGCCGCGCTCGGGGATCTCGTCTCGAACGGTTCTCGGGTCGGGGTGTGCGAGGTGAGCGATCCACGCCGATTCGGGGTCGCTACGATCCGAGAGGACAAGATCGTCGAGCTCGTCGAGAAGCCGGAGCGCCCGGTTTCGAAGTTGGCGCTCGTGGGGCTTTACTACATCGCCAACGGGCCGCTCCTCTTTGATTGCCTGGAGACTCTCGTACGCGAGGGGCGTCTGACACGCGGGGAGGTGCAGCTCACCGACGCGCTTCAGCTTCTTCTTCAGCGCGGGGAGGAACTCCGCCCCTTTCCGGTGGCGGGCTGGTATGATTGCGGCAAAGCGGAAACCCTTCTCGAAACCAACCGGGTTTTGCTGGATCAGTTCGCGACGCCCGTGACCCGCCAGGGGGTGGTTGTGCTGCCCCCCGTAGCCGTGGATCCCACCGCGGATGTCACAGCGGCCGTCATCGGTCCGCATGTTTCAATCGGTCCCCGCGCGCAGGTGCGCCGCGCGGTGGTGCGCAACTCGATCGTGAACGAAGGCGCGATCGTGGAAGATACGGTGCTGGACGGTTCGGTAGCAGGGGAGAACGCGGTGGTGCGCGGCGCGCACCAGCGCTTGAACGTGGTCGACTCATCCGAGGTGAAATCTTCATGACCGTTCCGGTGATGCAAGCCAAACCAGAGACGAAGAAGCAGCCGACGACGCAGAAAAGGATGGCGTTTACGTCCGAATCGGTGACCGAGGGACATCCCGACAAGGTCGCGGATCAGATTTCCGACGCGATCCTGGACGCGATCCTCGCCCAGGATCCGGCTGGCCGCGTCGCCTGCGAGACGCTGGTGACGACCGGGCTCGCCCTTGTGGCGGGAGAGATCACAACCAAGTGCTACGTGGACATCCCGCGGGTGGTGCGGGACACGATCCGGGACATCGGCTACGACAACCCGACGTATGGGTTCGACTACGAGACCTGCTCGGTGCTGACTTGCATCGATGAGCAGTCGAAGGATATCGCGCTGGGGGTCGATCGCGCCGGCGCGGGAGATCAGGGCCTCATGTTCGGCTACGCCGTCCGCGAAACGCCCGAGCTCATGCCGCTCCCGATCCGCCTCGCCCATTCGCTGACCCGGGCGCTGGCCGTCGCGCGCCGGTCCGGCGCGTTCCCGGAGCTGCGGCCCGACGGGAAATCCCAGGTGACCGTGGAATACGAGGACGGGACCCCACGCCGTGTCAGCACCGTCGTTCTTTCGACGCAGCACGTGGACATGCCCGAGGCCGAGTACAAGCGCTTCACCGACCGGCTCATCAGTGACGTGATCCGCCCGGTGTTGCCGCGCGAGATGATCGAGAGCGAGCCAATCTACCTCGTCAATCCGACCGGTCGCTTCGTGCTGGGGGGACCGCGCGCCGATACCGGGCTCACGGGGCGCAAGATCATCGTCGACACCTATGGCGGCTTCGGAGGCCACGGCGGCGGATGCTTCAGCGGCAAGGATCCGTCGAAGGTGGACCGCTCCGGCTCCTACGCCGCCCGGTATGTCGCGAAGAACATCGTGGGCGCGGGGCTCGCCGACCGTTGCACCGTCCAGGTGGCCTACGCCATCGGGGTCGAGCAGCCCGTCTCGGTCATGGTGGACTCCCACGGAACGGGAAAGGTGCCCGATTCGAGGCTGGAGGAGTTGGTGCGCCGGCATTTCGATTTGAGGCCGGGTGCGATCATTCAGCAACTCGATCTCAGGAAACCGATTTATCGAAAGACGGCCGCCTACGGACACTTTGGACGCGAGAACGAAGGCTTCCGCTGGGAGCTGCTCGACCGCGTGGAGGAGTTGAAGCGTGACGCCTAGCGAGGCAGCAACGATGAGCGCCGTGGGGCACGTTCGCGACCCCAAGCTCGCGGAGCAGGGTGTAAACCGGATCGAGTGGGCGGAGCGTGAGATGCCGGTGCTCCGGCAGATCCGTGCCCGATTCGAGCGGGAGCGCCCGCTCCAAGGGAAACGGATTGCGGCCTGTCTCCACGTCACGACGGAGACCGCGAATCTCATGCTCACGCTGAAGGCGGGCGGGGCGGAAATCGCGCTCTGTGCGTCCAATCCGCTCTCCACTCAGGATGAGGTCGCATCGGCCTTGGTCCATCGGTACGGTATCGCCACCTTCGCGATCAAGGGCGAGGATTCCGAGACCTACTACAACCACATCGGTGCCGTGATCGATTGGAAGCCCGAATTCACCATGGACGACGGGGCGGATCTCGTCACGGTGCTGCACACGAAGCGCGTGGATCAGATCGGGAGCGTGATCGGCGGAACCGAGGAAACGACGACCGGCATCATCCGGCTACGCAGCATGGCCCGCGAGGGAGCGCTCCGGTATCCGATCCTCGCGGTGAACGACGCGAAGACGAAGCATCTCTTCGACAACCGCTACGGGACCGGCCAGAGCACGATCGACGGCATCCTGCGCGCGACGAACCGGCTCCTCGCGGGATCCACGTTCGTCGTGCTGGGCTACGGTTGGTGCGGTCGCGGTGTGGCGTCCCGCGCGCGCGGGATGGGGGCGCACGTCCTCGTGACGGAGGTGGATCCGTTGCCGGCGCTCGAGGCGGTCATGGACGGCTTCCAGGTGATGCCCGCGCCCGAAGCGGTCCGGCTCGGGGATGTCTTTGTCACGGTCACAGGCAACATCCACGTGCTCGGGCTCGATCATTTCCGCGCCATGAAGGACGGTGCCATCGTGGCGAACTCCGGGCACTTCAACGTGGAGCTGGATTTGGATTCGCTGAAGAAGGAGGCGAAAGCCGTCCGCACCGTGCGTCCGTTCGTGGAGGAGTTCACGCTTCGGAACGAGAAGCGGATTTTCGTTCTCGGCGAGGGCCGGCTGATCAACCTCGCCGCGGCCGAGGGGCATCCGGCCGCCGTGATGGATATGAGCTTCGCCAATCAAGCTCTGGGAATCGAGTATTTGCTTACGCGCGCGCGCGAGCTCAAGCCGAATGTCTATCCGATTCCGGTAGCGCTCGACCAGGAGATCGCCCGCCTCAAGCTGGAAGCGCTCGGGGTTCACATCGACACGCTCACTCCTGAGCAGAGCGCCTACCTCGCTTCCTGGCAACAGGGGACCTAAGCAGCGCTATGTGGCTCCTGGGCCGGCTCTCGGTCCGGCGGAAGTTCCAGATCCTGGGACTCTGCCTTCTTTCGATCGGGGCGTTTCTCGCGCTCGCGCTGGTCACGCGCGACGCGCGGGATCAGACGAGTGAGCTTCTGGGCACCGGCGCAGTCCGAAACCAGGGCGGCGTGCTTGGGGCGCTCCTCTCCGGCAGCCTCGTGTTGTGGCTCGGGATCGTGGGCGCCTGGGCGGTCCCGCTCGCCCTCGTTGCGTGGGGGTGGAACCGCCTCCGCCTCAAGCCTGCCCTCGAGACCGGCATCAGGACCGCGTTGGGGGTGATCGGCCTCTTCTTCCTTCTCGGCTTTCTCCACCTCGTCATGTCTGGGAACCGTCCCATTTCGGGGGCCTTGGGCGAATTCGTGGGGCTCACGGCCGCTCGCATCCTGGGCAAGATTGGCGGGGAGCTGGCGTTGGGGACGGGACTCGTCGTCGTCGGGGTGATCGGTTTCGAGATTGGTTCCTCGCCGGCGGTGCGCCAAGCGATTCAGGGGGCGTTTGGGGCTCTCGTCGCCCCCTTCCGGCGGGGAAAAGCGCAAGGGAAAGCCAGAGGCGAATCGAGGGACCTGGACGAATCGGAGCCCGCGGCGTCCCCTTTCTCGACCGCCCGAGGGAGAAAGCCCCCCGTGATCGAGGAAGAGGAAATCGCGAGCGCCTGGGGTGCCGGTCGGGAAAAACCGCGCCCGCCCTCCGGTCCGCGTATTGTCTCGCGTCGTGACGCCGAGGGACGTGGGGAGCCTCTGAGCATTCCGTTTCCACCGCCGGCGCCGAAAGGCGCTCCACTAGCCGCTCCGTCGCTGAGGGGCTCGGGCGCCGGAGGAGGGCACGGCGCCGGGGCGGGGATCGAAGCCGGACTCAAGCTCGGTCCCATCGCCGTGCCGGAAGCGGAGCTACCGTCCATCGAGCTGCTCGACCGGCACGAAACCACCCGGCAGACGGTCCACGAGGAAGAGCTGCTCGAGCTGTCCCGCGTGCTTGAGCGGACCCTGGCCGATTTCGACGTCGAGGGAAAGGTATCCGAGGTGCACCCCGGCCCGGTGATCACCCTCTTCGAGTACGAGCCCGCGCCCGGGATGAAGGTGAACCAGATCATTAACCGCCAGGACGATCTCGCGCTCGCGCTCAAGGCGCAGAGGATCCGGATCGTCGCTCCGATTCCCGGGAAGGCCGCGGTCGGGATCGAGATTCCAAACCGGGTGAAAGCGACCGTGTCTCTGCGCGAGATCATTTCCTCGGCGCCGTTTCAGGACACGGCGGACGCGCTCCCCCTGGCGCTCGGCAAGGACGTGGCCGGCGCCCCCTTCGCCACCTCGCTCGAGCGGATGCCGCATCTGCTCATCGCAGGCGCGACAGGGTCGGGAAAAAGCGTGTGCATCAACACCCTCATCATGAGCCTGCTGTACACGCGCACCCCCGCGGAGCTTCGATTCATCCTGATCGATCCGAAGATGCTCGAGCTCACCCCCTTCAATGGGATTCCGCATCTGAGGATGCCGGTTGTGACGGATCCCAAGAAAGCAGCGCAGGCGCTCCGTTTTTGCGTCAAGGAAATGGAGCGCCGGTACCAGATGCTCGCGCGGCATGGGGCCCGCAACGTCGAGGCCTATAACCGTCTCAACCTCGACCCCTTGCAGGTGGAAGAGCCGAAGCTTCCTTACATCGTCGTGGTGGTGGACGAGCTGGCGGACCTGATGGCCCTGCTGCCGACGGAGATCGAGGAGCCGATCGGCCGCCTCGCGCAAATGGCGCGCGCGGTCGGGATTCATCTGATTCTGGCGACCCAGCGTCCCTCGGTGGACGTGATCACCGGAATGATCAAGGCGAATTTCCCGTCCCGGATCGCGTTTCAGGTGGCGAGCCGCACCGACTCGCGCGTGATCCTGGACATGAACGGCGCCGAAAGCCTCCTGGGACACGGCGATTGCCTCTATCTCCCCGCCGGAAAGCCCGAGCCCTATCGGATCCACGGTGCCTTCGTCTCCGGGGAGGAGATCGAGCGTGTGGTCGAATTCCTGAAGAGCCAGGGGCGGCCGGTCGTGGCGGATGATTCGGCCTTGGAGCAGGTTCGTGTTCCGGAGTCGGACGCGGACGACGAGCTCTACGAGGAGGCGATGCGGCTCGTCGTGCTCCACCAGCAGGCTTCGACAGCTCGAGGAGCGCGGCGTGGTGGGACCCTCGGAGGGGGCGAAGGGACGCGAAGTGCTCGTCACGGAACAGGAGCTCGCGGACCGTGCCCACGAAGCGCCTCCCGGGGTAGGGACGAACGCATGATCGCCCCGGTCGCGCTCAAGATGAGGGAGCCCAAGCCCGACGCCCAAGCTGTGGCGCGCGTCGCGCTCGTGACGCTCGGATGCGCCAAGAACCTCGTCGACTCGGAGATCATGGCGGGTCTCATCGCGCGCGGCGGGTTCACGATGGCCGCGGATGCGGAGGAGGCGGATCTCGCCCTCGTCAACACCTGCGCCTTCATCGGGCCCTCGCAGCGGGAATCCATCGACCGGATTTTGGAAATGGCCGCCCGGAAGAGGGAAGGAAAGCTCAAAGGGATCGTGGTCGCCGGCTGTCTCGCGCAGCGCTTTCAGGCGGAGCTGCTTCAGGAAATCCCCGAGGTGGACGCGGTGGTCGGCACCGGGCAGGTGGACGCGATCGTCCGCGTCATGAACCGTGTGCTTCGTTCCCCGGAATCGCGGATCCTCGAGGTAGGGCCGCCCGGGACCGCGGTCGATCTCGCCGAGCATCGCGCGGTTTCGACGCCGCGCCATGTCGCCTATCTTCGCATCGCGGACGGGTGCGATTTCCGCTGCACCTTCTGCATCATCCCGAAGCTCCGGGGAGACCTGAGGAGCCGCCCTCTGGAGTCTGTGGTTCTCGAGGCCCGCAGGCTGGCGGAGGCGGGGGTCCGGGAGCTTCTTCTGATCGCGCAGGATTCCACTTCCTATGGTGAAGATCTCTACGGCGAGTCGCGGCTTCCTCAGCTCCTTCGCGCCCTGGCCTCGATCGATGGGGTCGAGTGGATCCGGGTGCATTACACCCACCCCAAGACTTGGAGCGAAGCGCTGATCCAGGTGTTTGAAGAAGAAGCGAAGGTGTGCCGGTACGTCGACATCCCTCTCCAACATGTGACGGACCCGATGCTCCGCCGGATGCGCCGGGAGGTGCGTCGAGCGGACATGGAACGGCTGATCGAGACCCTGCGGAGCCGTCTCCCGGGGGTTGCGATCCGGACCCATTTCATCGTGGGATTTCCTGGCGAGACCGAGGAGGACTTCGATCAGCTGCTCGGGTATGTCCGCGGGGCGGAGCTCGACCACGTGGGATGCTTTGCCTACTCGCGCGAGGATGGGACGCCCGCCGCGCGGATGGCCGGCCAGATCCCGGAGCGCGTGAAGCTCTCGCGCCGCCGGGCGTTGATGGCGGCGCAGCGGAAGGTCGCGGAATCCGTGTGGGGCAGGTGGGTGGGACGCGAGGTCCGGGTGCGTGTCGATGCGACCGTTCCCGGACGCGCGGGCGTCTGGGTCGGCCGGGTGGAGCAACAGGGATACGAGGTGGACGGTGTCACCTACGTCCGCGCGCCCGCGGGCGGGAGGGAGCTCCGGGCGGGCGATGTGGTCGGGGCCCGCATCGGGCGGGCGCGCCACTACGATTTGGACGGGGAGGTAGTCGCGTGAGAGGCCGGCTCTGGGTCCGTGCGTTCGCATTGGCCCTTGTTGTCCATGCGGGATTCGTCACCCGGGCAGGCGCGGAGATCTCCATGCCCAAGGCGCACGGAGCGATGCTCGATTCGGTGGCGCGCATGGTGGCGGCGGACCTGCTCCGGGGCGCCGCGATCCCACCGGCGCGCGCCGTGCGTATCGCGACGCCGTTCCCGGGGGATACGCTCGGGTTCCTCGCCCAGCGCGTCCTGGAGCGGCTCCGCGAGGGAGGCACGGATGTGCGGCTCGTGTCCTCGCGCGCCACGGCGGACCTGGGAATGGCGCTCGAGGATCCGCCGGCCCGAGGGCACGGCGACTCGACCGATCTCCAGCTGAACCTCCAAGTCGGGAGCGCGGGTGTCTCGTATGTGCGCGCGATCCGCAAATTCCCGTTCGGCGTTCGCGCGTACCAGAGGCTCACCTCCATGCAGGTGGGCGCGAACCTCGTGGATCTCTCGACGCGGCAGGTGCTGTGGGCGAAGTCGGCCTCCGCCCAGGTGGTGGACGAAGTGCGGAAGAGCGACCTCGCCTATGCGCAAACCGGATCCGGGGGGCTCAACCCGGCGCTTCCTCGCGCGGGGGCAGGGACACGTCTCCTCGAGCCCCTCATCGTCGTGGGGGTCGTGACCGGGCTCGTCGTCCTCTTCTACTCGAATCGAAACTAGTCGCGCGTTGAGACGGAACCAGGGAAGGCAATGAGTTCGTTCCAGGGGGGAGCGGGATGAGCATCGCGGCCAAACGGCACATGCTGCTCGGACGGGATTTTTTTGAACGGGGCTTCTATCAGGACGCGATCCGCGAGCTTCTCGAGGCGGTCAAGCTCAATCCGGACTTTCCCGATCTCCACAATCAGCTCGGGCTCGCGCTCAGCATGAACGGGGATCGGAGGGAGGCCGCCGAGGAGTTCCGCAGGGCGCTCGAGTTGAATCCGAATTACGTGGAAGCGAGGCTGAATCTTGCCATTGTGTTCAACGAGATGGGGCAGTATGACGATGCGCTACGCGAGTTCAACGTGGAACGATTGCGCGACCACGAGCAGGAGAACCTTTCGCCGGAGGTTCGCTCCTATTTGGCCGAGTCGCACATGATGCTCGGTGACACCTATCGGAACGTCGGAGTTCTCGTGGACGCCTCCCAGGAATACCGAAAGGCGCTCAAGCTCTCGCCCCAGTATCTGGACATCAAGAACAAGCTCGGCGCCACCTATTGCGAAATGGGCCTCCTCCAGGACGCGGAAGCGGAGCTTGAGGAGGCCCTGGTCCAGAACCCTCGCTACGTCGCCGCCCGCGTGACCCTGGGCGTCGTACTCCTTCGATCCGGGCGAAAGACCCGAGCCCGCGAGGAGTGGGAGAAATGCCTCGTGCTCGATCCCGACAACGTACGGGCCCGGGCGTACCTGGACATGCTCGAGCGGGAAACCTCCTCCGAGGAATCTCGCGCCCGATGAGGCGGTGGATGGTGCTGTTCCTCGTCGTCTCCGCCGCGTCGGGCTGCGGGGGCTCTCTGAAAGAGCAGAAGCGCGAAGGCGTCGCCAGCTTCGAAGCGGCCAAAGCAAGCTACGACCGCGGCAACTATCTCGACGCGATACCGGACTTCAAGGCATACATCGAGCAATACCCTGGTACTGATCGGACCGACGACGCGCTCTACTATCTGGGAGAGTCCTACATCCGTGAAAGGGATTACGCGCTCGCGTCGGCGCAGTTCGACCGACTTCTTCGTGATTTCCCGTCCTCGCCGCTCCAGGCCGACGCTCTCTTCGAGCTGGCCCGATGCGATGATCTGCAGAGCCATCCCGCCCCGCTCGAGCAGACCGAGACCGAGCGCGCCCTGACCCGCTACAATCAGTTCCTCGACCAGTACCCCGCCCATCCCCGCGTGGGAGAGGCCCGTGTCCGGATCCAGGCGCTCCGCGATCGTCTCGCGGAGAAGCTCCTCCGGACCGCCCGTCTCTACGTCAAACTGAGACAGGAGAAGGCGGCGACGATCTCATTTCGCCAGCTGCTTGCTCGGTATCCCGACTCGAAATGGGCGCCCGAGGCGGCGCTCTTGTTGGCGGGGTCGCTCGAGCGTCAAGGGCGGAAGCAAGAGGCGGTCGAGACCCTCAAGAAGTTCATTCCTTCCGCGCCCGACGGCGAGATAAAGCGCAAAGCCGATGAGCGGCTCCGCGGGCTCCAGGCCTCCGAGGCGCCGCGATGAGCCGCATCGGCGTCTTCGGTGGAACCTTCGACCCGGTCCACATCGGGCACCTCATCATGGCGCAAGAAACGGTAGCCCGATTGAAGCTCGATCGGCTCCTCTTCGTGGCGGCGAACCGGCCATCGCACAAGCGAGCGCCGGGCCTGGCGGACGTCGAGCATCGGATCGCGATGCTCCGTCTCGCCGTCCGCGGAAATCGCCGCTTCGAGGTGTCCCGCATCGAGGCGGACCGGGGCGGGCCCTCGTACACGGTACGCACGCTCGAGGCGCTCACACGTTCCACGCGGGGCGATCTCTTCTTCCTGATGGGACAGGACAGCCTCGAGGAGTTCTCCCAGTGGCGCGAGCCCGAGCGCATCATCGAACTGGCGCGCCTCGTGGTCGTGCCGCGGGGGGATCACGACATGCCGTCGCTTCCGCCTTCGATTCGCAGGCGGATCGTTTATGTGAAACCTCCACGCATCGGTATCTGTTCGACCGAGATTCGACGCCGGTTGAAACGCGGACTTCCGGTTCGCTACTGGACGCCGGACCTCGTTCTTCACTACATGGCCCGTCATGGGCTCTACGGCACCGGGAATCGACGCCGGTAAGCAGCTGCTTCTCATCGACGGGTCGGCGCTCCTATACCGATCACACTTCGCCTTCGCCAGGAACCCACTCCGAGACTCGAAGGGCGAGATCACGAGCGCGGCCTTCGCGTTTCTCAACACGCTGATTCCGCTTCTGGACGAGCGCCGCCCGGACCATGTCGCGGTTGTCTTCGATACGAAGGCTCCCACGTTCCGCCATCGCGAGTACGCCGAGTACAAGGCCCATCGGCCCCCGATGCCGGAAGATCTGGCGCGCCAGATTCCGAAGATCCGGGAGCTCGTGCGCCTGCTGGGTGTGCCGATCGTGGAGCAGGAGGGGGTGGAGGCGGACGACCTCCTCGGAACGCTCGCGGTCGAGGCGGCGAAGGCGGATTCCACCGTGTGGATCCTCACCGGAGACAAGGATTTCTACCAGATCGTGTCGGACCGGATCCGCCTTTTGAGCCCGGGCGCCCGCGGCGGATCGGTCGAGACGATCGATCGGGCGGGCGTACGCGCGCGCTTCGGTGTGGATCCCGAGCAGATGATCGATCTGCTCGCGCTCATGGGGGACGCGTCGGACAACGTGCCGGGCGTGCCGGGCGTGGGTGAGAAGACTGCGGCGCAGCTCATCGCCACGCATGGCTCCCTGGACGAGCTGTACCGTTCGGTCGACGTCGTCGCACGCCCCGGCCTCCGCGACAAGATCCGCGCCAATGAAGGCAAGGCGCGTCTTTCCCAGAAGCTCGTCACCATCCGGACGGACCTGCCGCTCGATCTCCACTGGAACGAGCTCGAGCGATCCCCCTCGGATCTCGCGGAGCTGGTGCGCGTCCTCGACGAGCTGGGGTTTCGCGCGCTCAAGAAGCGATTCCTGGAGGAGCTGGAGGCGACCCAGCCGACCGAGCTGTTCCCTGAGTACGCAAGCAACGTAGAATCGCCATCGGCCGCCATCTCGGTGAAGGCGCCCGAGCGCCCGCCGCTCGGCGACTACCGGGTTGTGCGGACGCCCGAGGAGCTCGAGGCGCTTGCCGGCGCGCTCGCCGAGGCGCGCGACTACGTCGCGTTCGATACCGAGACCACGAGGCTGGACCCGCTCCAGGCCAAGCTCGTCGGGATTTCCGTCGCGCTCGAGGCTGGCCGCGCGTTTTACCTTCCGGTGGGACACGATCGCGGCGGAAACCTCGATCCGGACCGGGTCCGAGAGGCGCTCGGGCCGTTTTTCTCGGACCCGGCGAAGAGACGGGTCGCCCAGAACGCGAAGTTCGACTGGCACGTGCTCCACCGCTTCGGCATTCCGGTGCACGACGTCGCGCTGGACACCATGCTTGCCGCCTCTCTCGTCGATCCCGACCAGCCGAAGAACATCGATTACCTAGCGCGCACCCGCCTCGGGGTCGAGAAGATCCCGACCCAGTCGCTGATCGGGTCAGGTCGAGGCCAGACGATGGCCGACGTCCCGATCGATCGGATCGCGGAGTATTGCTGCGAGGATTCCGACGTGTGCTTGAGGCTGGCGCCGATCCTTCTCCAAGAATTGGAGCGCTCGGACCTCACCCCGCTCTTCCGGGACGTGGAGATGCCGCTTCTCGGCGTGCTGGTGCGCATGGAGCGCGCCGGGGTGAAGGTCGACGTGCCGGCGCTCAACGCCATGTCGCGCTCGCTCGGGGAGCAGTGCGCCAGGCTCGAGGCAGAAATCCAGGAGGCCGCCGGGGTCCCGTTCAACGTGAATTCACCGCGCCAAGTGGCCGAGATCCTGTTCGATCGCCTGAAGCTTCCGAGAGGGCGTCGCACCAAGGACGGGTATTCCACCGACGTCGAGGTGCTCGAGAGCCTGGCGCCGCACCATGCCCTCCCGAAGCTTCTGCTGCAGCACCGACAGTACCAAAAACTCAAGAGCACCTATGTGGACGCGCTCCCTCGATTTGTCCACCGCGAGACCGGACGCGTCCACGCGACCTTTCACCAGACGGTAGCCTCGACCGGCCGGTTGAGCGCGAGCGAGCCCAGCCTCCAGAACATTCCGATCCGGTCGGAGGAGGGCCGCGCGATCCGGAAGACGTTCATCGCGGAAGGGAAGGACGGGCTTCTCGTCTCGTTCGACTACTCGCAGATCGAGCTTCGCGTCATGGCTCATCTCTCCGGCGATTCCGTGCTCGCCGAAGCGTTCCGTTCCGGGGGGGACGTGCATCGCACGACGGCGGCGCGTCTGTTCGGCGTGGCGCTGGAGGACGTGACCCCGGCCCAGCGGGCGCAGGCCAAGGTCGTCAACTTCGGCGTGCTCTACGGTATGGGCCCCGCGCGGCTCGCGCGTGAGCTGAACCTCTCGCGGGCCCTGGCTTCCGCGTTCATTGAGGAGTACCGCCGGACCTTGTCCGGAGTGGCGTCCTACCTCGATCAGATGCTCATTCTCGCGCGGCAGCGGGGCTACGCCGAGACGATCCTGAAGCGCCGCTGGCCGCTCCCGGCGCTTCACGAGGATGGCGCGCGCAGGGCCGAGGCCGAGCGTGTAGCCGTCAACATGCCGATCCAGGGTTCCGCGGCAGACCTCATCAAGGTGGCGATGGTCCGGATCGACGCGTTGCTGCGGGAGCGTCCCGAGATGAAATCGAGGCTCATACTTCAAGTGCATGACGAGCTTCTGTTCGAGACGAGCGGAGAGGAATTCGAGACGTTGAAGACTCTGGTCACGGACGTCATGGAGCACGCGATCCCGCTCCGCGTTCCGCTCGAGGTCCACGTCGGCCACGGAACGGGTTCATGCACGTCGATAGGTTGAGCGGATGCTCCGCATCGGCGTGACGGGTCTCATGGCCTCGGGCAAGACCGATGTCGCGACGCGATTCCGTGAGCATGGCGCGAGGGTGGTCGATGGGGACGCGCTGGGCTGGGAGGTCCTCCGCGATCCCGAGATTCGCGAGCGAGTCGGAGCGCAATTCGGCGCGTCCGTCCTGGCGCCGGATGGAAGCGTGGACCGGCGTGCGCTGGGGCGGATCGTGTTTGGCGATGAAGCCGCCCTGGAGCGCCTGAATGGGCTGGTGCAGCCCGCGCTCGAGACCCGGGTCCGCGACGCGTTGGAGTCCGCGACGGGGGATGGCGTGCTCGTGCTGGACGCCGCGCTCCTCGGAGCATGGAGGCTCGAGCCGGAGCTCGATGGCGTCGTCCTCGTCCTCGCTCCGGCCGAGGTCCGCGTGGCGCGCCTCGCCGCCTTGAAGGGCTTTTCCGCCGAGGAGGCCCGGGAACGGATCGAGGGACAGAAGGTTCCTCCCATCCTCGGTGCCAGGCGGATCTGGCGCATCGAAAACACCGGCGCCCGGGCGGATCTCTTGAGGCGCGCGGACGAGATCTGGGTTGAAATCGAGCGGCTTCGATCCGAGCCCAGGAGCAGATAGAATCACAACCGGGAGGGAAAACGGTTCCATGGACCTGCTGGCCACGCGAAAGAGACTTGAAGACGGACGCCAGATTCTGGCGGAGCTCAGGGGCTATCTTTGACGTCGAACAATGCGAGCGGCGCGCCGGGGAGCTCGAGGCCAAGATGGCGGAGCCCGACTTTTGGAACGACCCCGAGTCCGCCCAGAAGGTGGTTTCCGAGCTCAAATCGTTGCGTCGGATCTATGAGCCCTACCGTGAGCTGGAGCGTGAGGTCCAGGACGCCGAGGGCCTGATCGCGCTCGTCGAGCAGGAGCCGGACGAATCCCTCGCCGACGAGCTTGAGCGCCAGTCGAAGCAGCTTCTCCCCAAAATCCAGGCGCTCGAGTTGCAAAGCCTCCTTTCGGAGGAGAGTGACGCCCACGGCGCGATCGTGACCATCCACCCGGGCGCCGGTGGGACCGAGTCGCAGGATTGGGCTCAAATGCTCTTCCGCATGTACACCCGCTATCTGGAGCGGAAGGGACTTCCATCCCAGATCCTCGACCTCCAGCCGGGTGAAGAGGCAGGAATCAAGGACGCCACTGTGGAGGTGGACGCGCCGTTCAGCTACGGCTACCTCAAAGCCGAGCGCGGGGTCCATCGGCTGGTGCGAAGAATCACCGCCGGCATACCTCCTTCGCTTCGGTCTTCGTCTATCCGCTCGCCGAGGGGAACGGCGACTTGCAAGTACCCGAGAGCGAGCTTCGCATTGATACGTTCCGCGCCAGCGGCGCCGGGGGGCAGCACGTCAACAAGACCGAGTCGGCGGTGCGGATCACGCACGTCCCGACTGGAATCGTCGTCCAATGTCAGAACGAGCGCTCGCAGCATCGGAATCGCGACTCGGCGATGAAGATCCTCAAAGCGCGCCTGTACTCCCTCAAGATCGAAGAAGACCGCAAGAAGCGGGAGGTGCTGACGGGAGGCAAGAAGGACATCGCCTGGGGGAGCCAGATCCGCTCCTATGTCTTTCACCCCTACACGCTGGTCAAGGATCACCGCACCGATCTCGAAGTTCGAGACGTGCAGCGCGTCATGGACGGGGACTTGGACCCCTTCATCGATGCCTACCTGAGACTGAAGGAGCCCAAGTGACCCCAGCGAATCCACAGATTTTTCGCGAGTACGACATCCGTGGCGTCGCCGACCGCGACTTGTCCGACGAAGTCGTCCGGTCCATCGGTGCCGCGTTCGCGCAGCGAATGAGGGACAAGGGCAAGAAGGTCCTCGCCGTGGGGCGCGACGTCCGGCTTTCCTCGCCGCGAATCGGGGCGGCGCTGGTCGAGGGGCTCCGCGACCAGGGGGCCCGGGTCATCGACGTGGGACAGGTTCCGACGCCGGCGCTGTATTTCGCGATCCTCCACCTCCACGCGGACGGCGGCGTCATGGTGACCGGCAGCCACAATCCTATCGA